>ERZ795044.237-NODE-237-length-49723-cov-9.532898_pt1 | contig 49723 bp, 37 predicted proteins | sample MGYA00375128_ERZ795044 | MGnify/ENA primary metagenome ERZ795044 (study PRJEB30173, sample SAMN05720213) | anaerobic digester metagenome | isolation source: active sludge of municipal wastewater-treating anaerobic digesters | place: USA | collected 2014-12-22 ...
TGCTGGAGTTCCCGTATTCGGTGGACGACCGCGACCAGATGCGCAAGCCGCGCCGGGTCGCCAACGGCCTGACCGAGTACGTGCTGCGCAGCGGCAAGCCGCTGCTCGCCGACCGCGCGCGGATCCGCCGGCTGGAGTCCGAAGGCAAGGTCCGAAGCATCGGCACCCTGGCGCATTGCTGGCTGGGCGTGCCGTTGCTCTACGACGACAAGGTGGTCGGCGTGATCGCCGTGCAGAGTTATTCGCCGGACGTGGCGTTCGCCACCCGCGACCAGGAGCTGCTCACCTTCGTCGCTTACCACATCGGCAGCAGCCTGGCCCGCAAGCAGGCGCAGGATCGGCTGATGCACGCGCATGCGGGGCTGGAACAGCGGGTCAGCGAGCGCACCCGCGAGCTGGCCGAGGCCAATGCCGAACTGGTCGAACAGATCGGCGAACGCATGCGCGCCGAGCGCAAGCTGACCTACCAGGCCACCCACGATGCCTTGACCGGCCTGCCCAACCGCACCCAGCTGCTGGAACGCCTGGGCAAGGCGATCGCGGTGGCGCGCGGCAACCCGCAGGCTTGCTTCGCCGTGCTGTTCCTCGACCTCGACCGTTTCAAGCTGGTCAACGACAGCGCCGGCCACGCGGTCGGCGACGAACTGCTGATCGAGGCCGCCCGCCGCATCGTCGGCAGCGTGCGCACCGGCGACGTGGTCTCGCGGCTCGGTGGCGACGAATTCGCGATCCTCGCGGAAAGCCTGGACGGGCCGGAGATGGCGGCCGAACTCGGTCGCCGCGTGCTGGCCGCGCTCGGCGCGCCGGTCTGGCTGGCCGGGCGCGAATTGTTCCCGACCGCGAGCATCGGCATCGCCCTGTCGCATGCGCGCTACGACAGCGGCGAGGACATGCTGCGCGATGCCGACGCCGCGATGTACCGCGCCAAGGGCGACGGCCGCGACCGCTCGGTGATGTTCGACGAGCACATGCGCGACGAAGCCACCCGCATCCTCGACATGGAATCCGACCTGCGCCGCGCGATCAACGCCGAGGCGTTCGAGCCGTTCTACCAGCCGATCGTGCAACTGGTCAGCGGCGAGTGCGTCGGCCACGAGGCGCTGTTGCGCTGGCGCCACGAACAGCGCGGCCTGCTCACCCCGGGCGATTTCCTCGACGTAGGCGAGGAGAGCGGGCTGATCGAACAGGTGGACTGGCTGATGTACGCGCGGGTCATCGCCGACATGGGCCGCCACCCGATGCCGGGCTACGTCGCGATCAACGTGTCGCCCCGGCACTTCCGGGCGCCCGACTTCGCGAGCCGGCTGCTGGACCTGCTGGATGCCGCCCAGGTGGCACCGTCGCGGCTGCGCATCGAGATCACCGAGGTCGCGCTGCTCGACGACGCCCCGCGCACCAGCGAAAGCCTCAACATGCTGCGTTCGCATGGCGTGCTGGCGCAGCTGGACGACTTCGGCACAGGCTTCTCCGCCCTGTCGTACCTGCACCGGTTCCCGATCGCCAGCCTGAAGATCGACCGCAGCTTCGTCTCCGGCCTGGACGGCGATGTCCGTACCGAGAGCGTGGCGGTGATCCGAGCGATCGTGGCGCTGGCCAACAGCCTGAACATCGAGATCATCGCCGAGGGCGTGGAGACGCAGCGGCAGCGCGAACGCCTGCACGACCTGGGTTGCATGTACGCGCAGGGCTACCTGTTCGGCCGACCGGCGCCGCCGGTCCCGTACGTGGCCGTGCAGTCGGGCTGAGCGCCGGGGTTCAGTCGCGGATGACCAGCAGGCGCGGCTCGGTCATGTCCTCGATCGCGCAGCGCACGCCCTCCCGGCCAAGCCCGGACTGCTTGATCCCGCCGTAGGGCATGTTGTCGACGCGGAAGCTGGGCACGTCGCCGACCACCACGCCGCCGACCTCCAGCCGGTCCCAGGCGCGCATGGCATGGTCGATGCGCGCGGTGAGCACGCCGGCCTGCAGGCCGAAGTCGCTGTCGTTGACCCGGGCGATGGCCTGGTCGAAGTCGTCGTACGCCTCGATGCAGGCGACCGGGCCGAACGCTTCCTTGCGGTAGAGGTCGGCGTCGCGCGGCACGTCCCGCAACAGCGAGGCACCGAGCAGGTTGCCCGTGCGTTTGCCGCGCACCAGCGCTTTCGCGCCGCCGCGGATGGCGTCGGCGATCCAGTCGTCGATGCGTTTGGCGGACGCTTCGTCGATGACCGGTCCAATGGAGGTGGCCTCGTCGCGCGGATCGCCGGCCTTGAGCTTCTTCACCGCGGTAACCAGTTTCTTCGCCAGCGCATCGTGCAGGTCGCGATGGACCAGAATGCGCTGCACGCTGATGCAACTCTGGCCGCTCTGGTAATAGGCGCCGAAGACCAGCCGCTCGACCACCTCGTCCAGCGGCCTGCCGGGATCGGCATCGACGATGCAGGCGGCATTGCCGCCGAGTTCCAGGGTCACTTTCTTGCGGCCGGCGCGCGCCTTCATGTCCCAGCCGACCAGCCCGCCGGTGAAGCTGAGCAGGGCGATGCGCTCGTCCTCTACCAGCGCCGAGGCGTCGTCGTTGCTGCAGGGCATGATCGAGAACGCGCCGGTGGGCAGGTCGGTCTCCGCCAGCACCTCGCCGATGATCAGCGCGCCCAAGGGCGTCTTCGCCGCCGGCTTGAGCACGAACGGGCAGCCGGCGGCGATCGCCGGCGCGACCTTGTGCGCGACCAGGTTGAGCGGGAAATTGAACGGGGTGATGAAGCTGCAGGCGCCGATCGGGACGCGTTTGGTCATGCCGCGGTAGCCGCGCGTGCGCGCCGACAGTTGCAGTTCCAGCACCTCGCCACCGATGCGCGTGGCCTCGCCGGCGGCGATGCGGAAGGTGTCGACCAGGCGCGTGACTTCGCCGCGCGCATCCTTGATCGGCTTGCCGGCCTCGATGCACAGGGCCAGCGCGAGTTCCTCGCTGCGCGCTTCGAAGCGCGCCACGCAATGTTCCAGCACGTCGCGTCGGGCATCCGGCGGGAACGCGGCCATGGCCTCGCGCGCCGCGTAGGCGGCGGCGATGGCGTCCTCGATCGCCGCGGCATCGGCAAAGGCCACGCGGGCCACGCGTTCGCCGCTGAACTTGTCGAGCACGTCCAGCCTGGTATTCGCCTGCACGGGCTGGTTGGCGAGGTAGTAGGGCCAGCGCTTCTTCATGATCCGGACTCCGTTCCTTCGACCCGCAGGCGCAGGCGGCCATCGTGCAGGCGCGCCTGCAGCGCTTCGCCCGGGTGGGTGTCGCCGATGCCGCGGACCACGCGGCCGTCTTCGCGCTGCAGGATGCTGTAACCGCGCGCGACCGTGGCCAGCGGGCTGATCGCATGCAGCGACCGCGCCAACCCGCGCAGGCGCAGCGCCTCGTGCTGCAGGTGGCGGGCGAGCAGCGATTGCGGGCGTCCGCGCAGCGCCTGCAGGCGTTCGCGCAGGCGGTCGATGCGGCGGCGTGGATGCGCCGCCCGCAGCACCGCATCCGCATGCCGAAGGCGTGCACGTTCCTGCTCCAGCCGGCGCTGCAACGCATTGGCCAATCGCAACTGGGCCTGCTCGCCGCGACGCGCCAGGGCGTCCAGGCGCGCCTGCGGGCGCAGTGCGTGCAGGCGCAGGAAGGCGCGGTCGATGCGTTGCGCGCGTTGGCGCAGGGCATTGCCCTGCTGCGACTGCAACTGGCGATGCAGGCCATGCAGCCGTGCCAGCAGGTTGGCCCGATCGGGCACCAGCAACTCGGCGGCGGCCGAGGGCGTAGGTGCGCGCAGGTCGGCGGCGAAGTCGGCCAGGGTGAAGTCGGTCTCGTGGCCGATCGCGGAGACGACCGGCACCGGGCTCGCGGCGATGGCGCGGACCAGGGCTTCATCGTTGAACGCCCACAGGTCTTCCAGCGAACCGCCGCCGCGGGCCAGCAACACCACGTCGTAGCGCGCGCTGGCGATGGCGCGCTGGAGCATCGCGCGGATCTGCGCCGCCGCGGCGTCGCCCTGTACGGGCACCGGCAACAGCTCGACGTCGAGCAGCGGGAAGCGTCGTCGCAGCACGCTGGTGATGTCGCGGATCACCGCGCCGCTGGCCGAGGTCAGCACCGCGAGTCGGCGCACATGCGCGGGCAGGGGACGCTTGTGGGCGGCATCGAACAGGCCTTCCGCCTGCAACCGCGCCTTCAGTTCCTCGAACGCACGACGCAGCGCGCCTTCACCGGCTTCCTCCATCGAATCCAGGATCAGCTGGTAGTCGCCGCGCGCCTCGTACAGGGTCAGCCGGCCCCGCGCGAGCACGCGCAGGCCCTCGCGCGGGGCGAAGTTCAACCACTGGCTCTTGGGCTTGAACAGCGCGCAACGTACCTGCGCGCGCGCGTCCTTGAGGGTGAAATACAGATGCCCGGAGCCGGGCCGCGACAGGTTGCCGATCTCGCCCTCCACCAGCACCAGCGGGAACGCGCCTTCCAGCAGGTCGCGGGCGAGGGTGTTCAGCTGGCTGGGGCTGAGGATGTGATCGTTTCGGTGGTCCATGCGCGCATCGTAACGCCACGCCCACTCTGGCTTGCCCCGGGGCTGGGCAGCGTTCGCCGCTTAGGCTTCGCGTCCGGCTACGATGCGCGGGCGCGCGCCATCCATGGCGCGCTCGAACACTACCCAGCCCCGGAGCAAGCCAGAGCGGTGGTGACATCTCCGCAGCCCGCTAAAATGCCGGCATGACACACTCAAGCCCACACCCATTCGGCCCCGAGCCGCGCCGCGCGACCCGACAGGTCGTCATCAGCGGGGTGAAGGTGGGCGGCAATGCGCCGGTCGTCGTGCAGTCGATGACCAATACCGACACCGGCGACGTGGCCTCGACCACCAAGCAGGTCGCCGAACTCTGGCGCGCCGGTTCCGAACTGGTGCGGATCACCGTCAACAACGCCGAGTCCGCCGCGGCGGTGCCGCGCATCGTCGACAAGCTGGCGATGATGGGGGTCACGGTCCCGCTCATCGGCGACTTCCACTACAACGGGCACACCCTGCTGGCCAACGAGCCGGCCTGTGCGGAAGCCCTGGCCAAGTACCGGATCAACCCGGGCAATGTCGGCTTCGGCAAGAAGCGCGATACCCAGTTCGCCCAGCTGATCGAGTTCGCGATCGAGTACGGCAAGCCGGTGCGCATCGGCGCCAACTGGGGGTCGCTGGACCAGTCGCTCGCGGCCACGCTGATGGACGAGAACGCGCTGCGCGCCGAGCCTTGGGATGCCGGGCGGGTGATGCGTGAAGCCCTGATCCGCTCCGCGCTGGACTCGGCGCATCGCGCGGTCGAGATCGGCCTGCCGGCCGAGCGCATCGTGCTGAGCGCCAAGGTCAGCGGCGTGCAGGAGCTGGTCGCGGTGTATCGCGACCTGGCCCGCCGCAGCGATTTCGCCCTGCACCTGGGACTGACCGAGGCCGGCATCGGCAGCAAGGGCATCGTCGCCTCCAGCGCGGCACTGGGCGTGCTGCTGCAGGAAGGCATCGGCGACACCATCCGCATTTCGCTGACGCCGGAGCCCGGCGCCTCGCGCACGCAGGAAGTGATCGTGGCCCAGGAACTCCTGCAGACCATGGGCCTGCGCGCGTTCACGCCGATGGTCACCGCCTGCCCGGGCTGTGGGCGCACCACCTCGGAGTTCTTCCAGGAACTGGCGGGCGTGGTGCAGAACCACGTGCGCGCGAAGATGCCGGAGTGGAAGATCAGCCATCCGGGCGCGGAAAACATGACCCTCGCGGTGATGGGCTGCATCGTGAATGGCCCCGGCGAATCGCGCCACGCCAACATCGGCATCTCGCTGCCGGGTACCGGCGAAACGCCGGCGGCGCCGGTGTTCGTGGACGGCGAGAAGACCGTGACCCTGCGCGGGGACAACATCGCGCATGAGTTCGTGGCGCTGATCGACCGATACGTCGACACCCGGTACCGCGCGGGCCGGCCGGGCTGAAGGACCGCGACCGCGGCGAGGCAGCGCGCTAGACTCGGTCGGACTCGCACGCGCCTTGGGGGGCGCCATGGACGGCAAGCGCACCAGCGTCCCGCTCTACCTGCACATCACCCTGCTGTCGTTCGGCCTGGTGCTGGCCACCGGGCTGGTCCTGCGCTGGTTCGGGGATGCGATTCCCGGCGTCGCCGAATTCGGTCTGCTCCTCGGCGCAGTGGCGGTCGTGGCCTTGCTGGCGTCGCGTCGCATCGCCGCGCCGCTGGCGGCCTTGGCCAAGGAAGCCGAGGCCGTGCGCCACTTCGACTTCAGCGACCACCCGGTGATCCATTCGCCGGTGCAGGAGATCGACCAGCTCGGCGGCGCCTTCGACCAGATGCGCGATGCGGTGCGCCGCTTCCTGCGGATCAACCGCAGGCTGGCGACCGAGGACGACCTGGAGGCGCTGCAGCCCTGGCTGCTCGACAAGATGGTCGACATCGCCGGCGCGCGTGCCGGCGTGCTGTACCTGGTCGATGCCGCCGACGACGCATTGCGCGCCACCGCGATGGACACCAGCGGTGGCCGGGCGACCGCGGTGGGCGGCTTGCCTGTGTTGGCACAGGACGCGCTGCCGCGCCTGCTGGCGGATGCGCGCGCGACCATGCGGCCGGTCGGCGGCCATCTGTCCGGCGATGACTTGCGAACGCTCGGCCTGGAACCCGAGTTCGCGGCGTTCGGCACGCTTGCCTTGCCGCTGCAGGATCGCCGCGAGCAATTGCTGGGCATGTTGTTGCTGTTCAAGGACGGCGAGATCGACGAGGCCGCCGCGAGCTTCATCGCTGCGTTGGCGGCGAGCGCGGCCACCTCGCTGGAAACGCAGGAACTGCTGCGTGGGCAGAAGGCGCTGATGGAAGCGAGCATCCGCATGGTCGCCGGGGCCATCGATGCGCAGAGCCCGTACACCGGCGGCCACTGCGAACGCGTGCCGGAGTTGACTTTCATGCTGGCCCGCGCCGCGTGCGCGGCGCAGGACGGACCGTATGCCGGCTTCGACCTCGATGCCGAACAGTGGGAAGCCCTGCACATCGCGGCCTGGCTGCACGACTGCGGCAAGGTCACCACGCCCGAGTACGTGGTCGACAAGGCGACCAAGCTGGAGACGGTCAACGATCGCATCCACGAGATCCGCACGCGCTTCGAGGTGCTCAAGCGCGATGCCGATGTCGACTACTGGCGTGGCGTCGCCGAAGGCGGCGACGAAGCATCGCTGCGGCAGGCGCGCGACACGCTGCAGGCCACCCTCGACGACGAGTTCGCGTTCGTTGCCCAATGCAATGTCGGCGGCGAATTCCTCTCGCCGGACAAGCAGGCGCGCCTGCGCGAGATCGGCGCGCGGCGCTGGCAACGCACCCTGGACGACCGCATCGGCCTGTCGCGCGATGAGCTGGCGCGCAAGCCGCCACAGGCGATGCCGCTGCCGGCCGAGGAGACCCTGCTGGCCGACAAGCCTGAACACCGCATCGCCCGGCCGGAATCCGAACGGATCCCCGCGGACAACCGCTGGGGCTTCCGCATGGACGTGCCGGAGCTGCTGTACAACCGCGGGGAACTGCACAACCTGTCGATCAGCCGCGGCACGCTGACCGCGGAGGAGCGCTACAAGATCAACGAGCACATGGTGCAGACCATCGTGATGCTCGGCGAGCTGCCGTTCCCGCGCCACCTGCGCGCGGTGCCGGAGATCGCCGGCGGCCACCACGAGAAGATGGACGGCACCGGCTATCCCAAACGCTTGGCGCGCGACGAGCTGAGCCCGCTGGCGCGGATGATGGCGATCGCCGACATCTTCGAGGCGTTGACCGCCGCGGATCGCCCGTACAAGCCGGGCAAGACCCTGTCAGAGGCGTTGTCGATCATGGCGAAGATGCGCCAGGACCAGCACATCGACCCGGAGTTGTTCGAGCTGTTCCTGCGCAGCGGCGTGCACCACGACTACGCGCAGCGCTTCATGCGCGCCGAGCAGGTCGACGCGGTCCGCATCGAGGACTACCTCTGACGCGCGGCGTCGTGAACCGGCCTCCACGCCGCGGTGGCTATGATCCGCCGCTGCCATGACCGACGGATTGCCGCACGCATGACGCTTCCCCATGATCCGCGCCTGCCGCATTCCGCCAGGGAGGCGATGGATGTCGCGCGCGACGACGCGCGCTTCGGCATCGCCTTCATCGCCCGGCGCTGGAGGCGATTGCTGCTGGCGTTCGCGGGCTTGCTGCTGCCGCTCTGGGCCTTTGGCGAGCTGGCCGACGAAGTCCGCGAAGCCGAGGTCTTCCCGTTCGACGCGCCGATCCTGCTGTTCGCCCAATCGGTTGCCCACGACGGCTTCGACAGCACCTTCCTGGTGTTTTCCAGGCTCGGCTACGAATGGGGCGTGGTGCCCCTGGATGTCCTGGTCGTGCTGGTGCTGGCGGCGATGCGCAAGCTGCGCGAGGGGCTGTTCGCCGGCGTCGCGATCATCGGCTCGGCGCTGCTCAACCTGGGCGCGAAGCAGCTGTTCGCGCGCCAGCGGCCCGCGCTGTGGGACTCGATCGCGCCGGAAAGCACGTTCAGCTTCCCCAGCGGCCATGCCATGGGCTCGATCACCATCGCGATGGTCCTGGTGTTGCTGGCCTGGCACACGCGCTGGCGCTGGTGGGTGACCCTGCCGTTGGCCGCGTTCACGCTGATGGTCGGGCTGTCGCGGGTGTACCTGGGCGTGCACTATCCGTCGGACATCCTGGCCGGCTGGGCGGTCGCCATCGCCTGGACGGTCGGCGCGTACCTGCTGGTGTTCCCGCACGGCCAGCGGCCGTGGCAGGAGCGCTGAGGCTCAGGCTTCCACGCAGACCCGGTTGCGGCCTTCACTCTTGGCGCGGTACAGCGCCGTGTCCGCGGCGGCCATCAACGCAGGGCGGGTGTCGCGCTCCGCGGCCAGCTCGGCGATGCCGATGCTCACGGTGATCCGTTGCGGTTCGCCGCCGGGTGCGAAGGGGGCGGCGGCGACGGCCTCGCGCAGGCGTTCGGCGAAGACGCGCGCGGCCTCGGCATCGCATTCCGGAAGCAACAAGGCGAACTCCTCGCCACCGATGCGCGCCGCGATGTCGTCGCTGCGGACATGGCGGCGCAGCAGCAGGGCGATCTGGCGCAGGACTTCGTCGCCGGAGATGTGGCCGTAGCGATCATTGACCGGCTTGAACAGGTCGACGTCGATGATGCACAGCGACAGCGGCCGCGCATGCCGGATCGAGCGCGCGATCTCCTTGTCGGCCATCTCGATGAAATGACGGCGGTTGTACAGCTCGGTCAGCGCGTCATGGGTGGCGAGCTGGTAGATCTCCTCGTGGTAACTCGCCTCCACGCTGTCCTGGCTGATGAACTTCAGGATGCTTTCGCCCACGGTGACCTGGTCGCCGTCCGCGAGCGTGGTTTCGCCGGCGATGCGGACGTCGTTGACGCGGGTGGCATTGGTCGCGCCGAGGTCGCGGATGCGGTAGCGGTTGCCCTCGCGCCAGACGCGGCAGTGCTCGCGGGAGACGCTCTTGTGGGCGATGACCAGGTCGGCTTCCTGCGAGCGGCCGACCAGGACGGCGGTGTCGGTGATGTCGGCGCGTCGGCCCAGGCCTTCGCCATGGATCACCACCACGCAGGCGGAGCGCGGCGCGGACCGCAAGGGTCCGTGGCTCAGCACGGTGCGCTGGGTGGTGTCCTGCAGCTCGGTATCCGGTTCCATTCCGTCGGCGGTAGCGTCAACAGTCGCCTGCAGTGTAGCGCCTGCACAAGCGCGTGCCGCGCGTTCGCTAGAATCGGGCGAAAGGGGGGCGCATGGCGCAGGGTCCGCACAACGATCCGGAACGCACCGAACTGCTGGCGACGCGCTCGCCGGTCGCCGGTGCAACGACCGGCGAGGCGGCCGCGCTGCCGTCAGGCGCGCGGCTTGGGCGTTACCGCATCGACGGCCTGCTCGGCCGCGGTGGCATGGGCGAGGTGTATCGCGCCGAGCAACTGGAACCGGTGCGGCGCACGGTGGCGATCAAGCTGCTGCGCGCGCAGAAACTGGATGCCCGCCACCTGGCCTATTTCGAGGTCGAGCGCCAGTTGCTGGCGCAGATGCGCCACCCGGCCATCGCCCAGGTCTTCGATGCCGACACCACCGCCGACGGGCATCCGTTTTTCGCGATGGAGTTCATCGCCGGCAGCCCGATCACCGCGTACTGCGATGCGCATGCGATGCCGACCGATGCGCGCATCGCGTTGTTCATCCGTGTTTGCGAGGGCGTGCAGCACGCCCACCAGAAGGGCGTGATCCATCGCGACCTCAAGCCGGGCAACCTGCTGGTGGACGAGGTCGACGGGCGCGCGCTGCCGAAGATCATCGATTTCGGCATCGCCACCGCGACGTCGCTGACCGAGGGGCGCGAGGTCGCCGGCACACCCGACTACATGAGTCCGGAACAGGCCGGTGGCGACCAATCGCGGGTGGATACCCGCAGCGACGTGTACGCGCTGGGCGTGGTCCTCAGCGAACTGTTGACCGGCCGGCGCCCGCTGGCCGCGGGCGAGACCGTCACCGACCATGACCGCACCCTGCGCCTGCCGTCGGCGCAGTTGTCGACGCTCTCCCCGGCCGACGCCGAGCGCCTGGCGAAGGCGCATGGCGAACCGGTGTCGCGGATGCGCCGGGTGCTGCGCAGCGAGCTGGATTGGGTGGTGGCGAAGGCGATGCGCCACGACCGCAACGAGCGTTATGCCTCCGCGGCGGCGCTGGCCGACGACCTGCAGCGCTTCCTGGACGGTCGGCCGCTGCAGGCGGTGCCGCCATCGCGCGGGTATGCACTGCGCAAGTTCGCGCAACGCCATCGCACCGGCATCGCGGCGGCGGCACTGGTCGCGCTGGCGCTGGTCGGCGGACTGGCGTTGTCGGTGTACGGGCTGCTGCAGGCGCGCGCGCAACGCGCCATCGCCGAGCAGCGCAGCGTGGAACTGGAGAAGGTGGCGGCGTTCCAGCAGTCGATGCTGCAGGGCATCGACATCGAGGCGATGGGGATCGGCATGGCCGATGGCTTGCGCAAGCAACTCGCCTCCGCCGACGTCGCCGACCTGGCGGCGCTGGAGCGTGCCCTGGGCCAGGCCAGCACCGCGGACATCGCCCGCGGCCTGATCGACCGCGACATCCTGGTCAACGCCGAACGCGCGATCGACCGCGACTTCGCCCGCGAGCCGGCGCTGGCCGCCGACCTGCGCGAATCCGTCGCCCGCGTCCGCGTCGCGTTGGGCCTGCCAAGGGACGCGGCACGCGGTTTCGCGCAGGTGGCCGATTACCGCGCCGGCGCGCTGGGTCGTGCCGCGCCGGAGACCTTGCGAGCACGGCAGGCGCAGGTGAGCGCGATGCTGGAAGCGGGCGAGGCCAAGCCTGCACTGGCGCTGGTGCAGGCATCGCTGGTCGATGCGGCTGCATTGCTGCCCAGCGATGCGCTGCGGATCAAGTTGCGGCTCAACGAAGCGGAAGCCGTGGCTTCGCTCGGTGATCGACCCAAGGGTCGGGCGCTGCTGGAAGCGGTGCGTGCCGACAGCCTGGAGCTGCGCGGCGAGCGCGACCCGACCACGATGGAGGTCACCAACAGCCTGGCGATCCTCACGGGGCGGATGGGCGAAGCGAAGGAAGGGCGCGCGCTGATGGAGAGGCTGGTGCCGTTGCGGACCCGGGTGCTGGGTCCGGGCCATGCCGACACCCTGGCCTCGCTGCATAACCTGGCGGTGATGCGGATCATGACCGGCGACAAGGACGGCGCGGTCGCCCTGCAGCAGGGACTGGTGCAGACGCAGGTGCGCCGGCTTGGCGCCGAGCATCCGCAGACGCTGGGTGAGCGCGGCAACCTGGCCAACATGCTCAACGACAGCGGCAAGCCCGCCGAAGCATTGCCGGTTGCCGAAGCGGTAGTCGAGGCGCGCACGCGCGTGCTCGGCGCGGAAGACGCGCAGACCCTGCGTTCCAAGCTCAACCTGTCGACGATCTACGCGCGGCTGAAGCGCTTCGACGAATCGATCGCCTTGCAGCAGCAAGTCGCGGACGCACGCACGCGCCGGCTCGGCCCCGACCATCCGGACACGCTGTTCATCCAGCTCAATCGCGCAGCGACGCTCTACCAGGCCGGTCAGCCGAAGGCGGCGCTGGCGCAACTCGACCGCTGGCTGCCGGTGGCGCGCAAGCAACTTGGCGACAAGCATCCGCAGGTGCAGATGGGCTTCGACATCCGCGCGCAGGCGGCGGACGAACTGGGTGACAAGGCGCTGGCGATGGCCTCGTGGCGCACCCTGCTGGAGATCCGCGAAGGGGCGCTTGGTGCGGACGATGCCCGCACCGTCGATGCGGCCTGGCAACTGGAGGGCATGCTGCGCAGCGCGGGAAACCGCAAGGAGGCCGATGCCCTGCGGGCGCGCTACATCGCGCCGCTGCTGGAGGCGAAGGAAGACAGCCTGAGTGAAGAGCAGGCGGCCAAGCGCAAGGACATCATCGAGACCGAGCGCGAGGAAGCCCGCGCCGCGCGGACGGCGGCGAAGTAGCCCGTCACTCGCCGGGAACAGCGGCCTCGCTCGGCGCCTGCGACGCCGCCTTGCGTGCCAGCACGGCCTCGCGGTGGGCGATGTAGAACGTCGCCGACAGGATGATCGCGGCCCCCAGGATCGTCATCGCATCCACCCGTTCGGCGAACAGCAGCCAGCCGGCCAGCGTCACGATCGGCAGTTGCACGAAACTGATCGGCGTCAGCGCGGAGACTTCGCCCAGCTTGAGCGCCCGCGTCCACAGCAACTGGCCGAAGGTGCCCAGCACCCCGCACAACACCAGCCACAGCCAGGTGATGCCCTGCGGCGGATGCCAGACGAACAGGGCAGGGATCAGCGACATCGGCACCCACAGGATGTAGGTCCAGAACACGATGGTGTCGGCCTTGTCCACGCGCGACAGCTGCTTGATCTGGATCGCCACCAGCGCGTTCATCATCGCCGCGGCGACCGCGACCAGGCTGCCGGTGGTGAATGCATGCGACCACGGGCGCACGATCACCAGCACGCCGACGAAGCCCGCCGCGACCGCAAGCCAGCGGCGCATGCGCACGTGTTCGCCCAGCCACAGCGCGGCGGCGATGGTGATGAAGATCGGCGATGAGTACGCCAGCGAGATCGCCTGCGCCAACGGCAGGTGTCCGATCGCCCAGAAGCCGCAATACATGCTGACGATGCCGATCGCGCAGCGAACGAAGTAGCGCGGTAACTGGTCGGTGCGCACGTTCGCGGCGAACTGCGCCAGCGGGCGCGGGCTGCGCAGCAGCGGCCACGCCAGCATCGGCAGCAGGGCGGCGAAGCCGAAGGCATTGCGGAAGAACGCGACTTCCCAGGTGGGTTCGGTCTGCGAGGCCAAGCGGATGCACAGCGCCATCAACCCGAACGCGACGGTGCTGGCCAGCATCAGCAATGCGGCGCGCAGGTGCGGTGCGCGCGCGCTGCTCACCACGTCGCGCCGATGATGCGCGGCTCGGGTTCGATGGCGATGCCGAAGCGATCCTGCACCGATGCGGCGATCCTGCGTGCCAGGTCGAGCACCTGCAGGCCGGTCGCCTGGCCGTGGTTGACCAGCACCAGCGCGTGCTCGGCCGAGACGCCGGCATCGCCGTGGCGATGGCCTTTCCAGCCGCACTGGTCGATCAGCCAGGCCGCGGACAACTTGCGGGTGTCGTCGCCGGCGCCGCGGAACACCGGCATCGCCGGGTGCGTGGCCTGCAGTGCCTCGGCAATCGCCATCGGCACGATCGGATTCTTGAAGAAACTGCCGGCATTGCCCAACCGCGCGGGGTCGGGGAGTTTGCGCTGGCGGATGCGGATCACCGCCTCGGCCACCTGCGAGGCGCGCGGCGTGCCGTCGATGCCCATTGCCGTCAGTTCCTCGCGGATGCCGGCGTACTCCAGGCGCAGGTCCGGCGTGCGCGACAGCACGAACTCGACGGCAGTGACGATGTAACGATCGGGATCGTGCTTGAACAGGCTGTCGCGGTAGGCGAAGTCGCAGTCGCCGGCATCAAGGCGTACGAAACCGCGATCGCGGCGATCGAACGCATGCACGGCGCGAATGGCGTCGCGCACCTCCACGCCGTAGGCGCCGATGTTCTGGATCGGCGCGGCGCCCACCGTGCCCGGGATCAGGGCCAGGTTCTCCAGCCCGCACAGGCCATGGCCCAGTGTCCACAGGACGAAGTCGTGCCAACCCACGCCGGCATCGGCACGGACGATCACCGCATCGCCAACCTCGCCGAGCAGTTCGATGCGTTGCGAGGACAGCGCCAGCACCGCGCCGGGCGCATCGCCGGCGAACAGCAGGTTGCTGCCACCGCCGAGGACCAGCACCGGGCCATCGCGGAGCATGGCGTAGCCGAACAGTTCCGGCAGCGCGGCGGCATCGGCCACGTCGACCAGCATGGGCGCACGGGCCGCTACGCCGAAGGTATTGCGCGCATCCAGCCGCGCGTTTTCGACGATGCGATAGCCGGCGGTCATGCCAGCGGCAGGGGTGTGCTGCTTGGCGCTTCCTTGCGACGGCGCAGCGCATCCACGCATTCGCCGACCAGCGCGGGGCCGCGATAGACCAGTCCCGTGTAGACCTGCACCAGCAGCGCACCCGCCGCCTGCTTGGTCGCGGCATCGGCGCCGTGCAGGATGCCGCCCACACCGACCAGCGGGATCGATTCGGGCAGGCGCGTTCGCAGCATCCGCAGCACGGCGGTCGACTTGCCCATCAGCGGCGCACCGGACAGGCCGCCCACTTCGTCGGCGAAGCGCGCGCCTTCCACGCCGTCGCGGGCGATGGTGGTGTTGGTGGCGATGACGCCATCCACCGCGAGGTCGCCGAGCACGCGGCCCGCCGCATCGATGTCGCTCTCGGACAGGTCGGGCGCGATCTTCACCAGCATCGGCACGCGCTTGCCGTGCTGGCCGGCGAGTTTCTCCTGCTCGTCGCGCAACACGCTGACCAGGCGACGCAGCGCCTGCTCTTCCTGCAGTTCGCGCAGTCCCGCGGTGTTCGGCGAGGAGATGTTGACGGTCACGTAATCGGCCAGCGCATAGACCTTGCGCAGGCAGTGCAGGTAATCATCTTCCGCCGACTCGTTCGGCGTGTCCTTGTTCTTGCCGATGTTGATGCCGAGCAGGCCACCGATCCGGCGCGCGCGTTCGACGTTGCGCACCAGCGCGTCCACGCCCTCGTTGTTGAAGCCCAGTCGGTTGATCACCGCTTCCTGTCGCGGCAGGCGGAACATGCGCGGCTTCGGGTTGCCCGGCTGCGGACGCGGGGTGACCGTGCCCACCTCGACGAAGCCGAAGCCGAGCGCGAGCAAGGCATCGATGTGCGCGCCGTTCTTGTCCAGCCCGGCGGCCAGGCCAACCGGGTTCGGGAAGGTCAGCCCGAACGCCTTGGTCGGCAGCGGTTTCGGCGGCTTCGCGATCAGCGGGTTCAGGCCGCTGCGGTAGGCGGCCTCCAGCGACGCCAGCCCGAGGCCGTGCGCACGCTCGGCATCGAAGGCGAACAGGAACGGGCGGCTGAGCGCGTACAAGGCGTCAGTGGTTGGCGAAGGCGAGGAAGGCGGCCAGGCCGCCGAAGAACAGGAAGATCGCCACCACGACGAGCACCGCCATCGCGATCGACAGATACCCCAGCACCAGGCCCCCAATCGCCAGGCCGTCGCCTTCCAGCCGATCGGGCGCAAGGCGGATTTCCTTGCGCGCCATGTGCCCGCAGACCACCGCGGCGATGCTGCCGAAGAACGGCACCACCGTCCAGCCGAGGATGCCGGCGACGAGGCTGATGATGGCGAGCGTGCTGGTCTGGCGGGGCATGGCATTCATGGTCGGGTCCTCAGAGGTCGAACTTGATGCCCTGCGCCAGCGGCAGGGAGTCGGAATAGTTGATGGTATTGGTCTGCCGGCGCATGTAGGCCTTCCACGCATCGCTGCCGGACTCGCGGCCGCCGCCGGTCTCCTTCTCGCCGCCGAACGCGCCGCCGATCTCCGCGCCGCTGGTGCCGATGTTGACGTTGGCGATGCCGCAATCCGAACCGCTGGCGGCCAGGAACGCTTCCGCGCGCTTGAGGTTGGTGGTGAAGATCGACGAACTCAGGCCCTGCGGCACCGCGTTCTGCATCTCGATCGCTTCGTCCAGGTCCTTGTACTTCATCACGTACAGGATCGGCGCGAAGGTCTCGTGCTGGACGATCTCGGCCTCGTTGGTCAAGCCGGTGACGATGGCGGGCAGCACGAAGTTGCCCGGGCGGTCGATTGCTTCGCCGCCGGTCTCGACGGTGCCGCCCGCGGCCTTGGCCTTGGCGATCGAGTCGAGGTAGGCATCCACGCCGTCCTTGCTGTTGAGCGGGCCCATCAGGTTGGCCGGGTCGGTCGGGTCGCCGATCTTCTTCTCGACCTGCTTGTACGCGGCGACCAGCTTGGCCAGCACGTCGTCGTAGATGGATTCATGCACGATCAGGCGGCGGGTGGTGGTGCAGCGCTGGCCTGCGGTGCCGACCGCGCCGAATGCGATCGCCGGGATCGCCAGCTTCAGGTCGGCGGTTTCGTCGACGATGATCGCGTTGTTGCCGCCCAGTTCCAGCAAGGAACGGCCCATGCGGCGCGCCACGCGCTCGCCGACCATGCGTCCGACCTTGGTCGATCCGGTGAAGCTGATCAGCGGGACGCGCTTGTCGTCCACGAAGGACTGCGCCAGGTCGCTGCCGGCATCGTTGAACAGGAAGAAGATGTCCGGGAAGCCGGCCTTGGCCAGTGCCTCGTTGCAGATCTTCATCGACGCGATCGCCGACAGCGGGGTCTTCGGCGAGGGCTTCCAGATGCTGATGTCGCCGCAGATCGCCGCGACGAACGCATTCCAGGCCCACACCGCGACCGGGAAGTTGAACGCGCTGATGATCCCGACGATGCCGATCGGATGCCACTGCTCGTACATGCGGTGGCCCGGGCGTTCGCTGTGCATGGTCAGGCCGTACAGCTGGCGCGACAGGCCAACGGAGAACTCGCCGATGTCGATCATTTCCTGCACTTCGCCGTCGCCTTCCGGCTTCGACTTGCCCATCTCCAGCGCGACCAGCGAGCCCAGCGCGTCCTTGTGCACGCGCAGCGCGTCGGCGCACAGGCGGATCGCCTCGCCGCGGCGCGGGGCCGGGGTGGTGCGCCAGACCTTGAACGCGGCCTGGGCACGCTCGACGATCAGGTCGTAGTCCGCCTGCGACGACGCATGCACGCGGCCCAGCACCTCGCCGGTGGTCGGGTTGACCGGTTCGATGACACCGGCGTCGCTGGTCTTCGACCATTCGCCATGGCCAACATATGTGCCAGAGATTGTTGTGCCGGATTCGACGGCCTGCAGGCCGAGCGCGGTAAGGACGGGATGGGACATGCGGAACTCCTGGAACCAATGCGGCCACGCCCACGGGAAGCCGGGGGCGCGGTAGGGAAGGTGGTGACCCCGGCGCGATTCGAACGCACGACCTGTCCCTTAGGAGGGGACCGCTCTATCCAGCTGAGCTACGGGGCCAAAGCGTGACGATTATCGCAGCCGGTCGGGGTTTCGGCCAATGCGACGGCTGGATTGGCGATCCGACCGGGCGATCTTGGCGGAATGCCCGAACCACCTCAGCCATGCCTGAGCAGATCGCGCAGGGCCTCGCCATCATCGGCCAGCGCCTGCGCGTGGCTGGGGCGTTCGAGCATCGCCGCCAGTGCCGGGGGCAGGGCGATGGCCTGGCCGATCAGCGGTTCGACCACCTCCGGGAACTTGGCCGGATGCGCGGTCGAGACCGCCACCCAGTCGCCGCTCGCGCCGGCCGCGCGCCTGCGCTGCAGGACGTGCACCGCGCACGCGGTATGCGGGCAGATCGCCTCGCCTTGCCGTTGCCAGGCATCGACGATGGTGGCCCGGATGGTGGCGTCGTCGACGGCGTCAGCGGACAGCAACGCACGCAGCCCGCCGGCATCCGGATACAGCCATTGCAGGCGCTCGAAATTGTTCGGCGCGCCCACGTCCATCGCGTTGGCGAGGGTGGCGATGCTCGGGCCGGGCGTGTAGTCGCCGCCGGCGAAGAAGTCCGGCAGCACCGCATTGGCGTTGCTGGCCAGCACGATCTCGCCGATCGGCAAGCCCATGCGCCGCGCCAGCACGCAGGCCAGCCCGTTGCCGAGGTTGCCGGTGGGCACGACGAAATTCAGCGTCGTTGCATGCTTGCGCCAGTGCATCAGCGAGGCATGCGCGTAGTACGTCATCTGCGGCAACAGCCGGCCCAGGCTGATGCTGTTGGCCGAGCCCAGCGGCACCTCTGAGCGGAACTCGGCGTCCGAGAGCGCCGACTTCACCAGCCGCTGGCAATCGTCGAAGCTGCCATCCACCCGGAACGCGCGCACGTTGTCGCCGAAGCAGCCCAACTGGTGGGCCTGCCGCGGCGAGACGCGGCCATCCGGATACAGGATGGCGACGCGGAAGCCCGGCTTGCGATGGAACGCCGCGCCGACCGCAGCGCCGGTATCGCCGGAGGTGGCGACGACGATCGTCAGCGGCACCTCGCCCCGTGGCAATGCGCCCAGGCAGCCGGCCAGGAAGGCCGCGCCGTAGTCCTTGAACGCGGCGGTCGGGCCGTGGAACAACTCCAGCACGAAGTCGTCCCCGGTCCCGAAGCGGCGCAGTGGTGGGGTGACCGCGAACGCGTCATCGCAAATCGCGTCGAGCCGTTCGCCGATCGCATCGTCGGCGAAGAACGGCGCCAGCAATCGCTTGCCGACAGCGGCCAGGGTCTCGTCGCCAGCGAAATCGGCGGGAGAAAACGTCGGCCAGTGTTCCGGCATGTACAGGCCGCCATCGGGGGCGAGGCCGGCGGCGATGGCCTGGCTGATCGCCACAGGCGATGCGATGCCACGCGTGCTCAGCACCTTCATGCCAGCACCCCTGCCGCGGGGCCCGCGACCGGGCCGACATGCACGTCGCTGTCGAAGCCAGCCGATGCGAATGCCGCTGCCATCGACGCGCCCGCGGTCTGCGCGGTCGCCTCATCCTCGCACCAGGCGAACACGCTGGGGCCGGCGCCGGAAATGCTGGCGCCCATCGCGCCTGCATCGAGCGCCGCCTGTTTCACCGCGGCGAAGCCTGCGATCAGCGGCGCGCGACGTGGCTCCACCAGCACATCGTCCAATCCGGCGCGAACCAGCGCGGCGTCGCCGCGCTCGCAACCCAGCAGCACCTGCGCCAGTTGCGCGCTCTGCGCCACGAATTCCTTGAGCGCATAGCTGCCGGCGAGTGCGGCGCGCGCATGTTTCGTCTCCAGCACCGCATGCGGATGCACCACCACCGCATGCCACGCGGCCGGGACCGCGATCTTCGTCAGGCGGTCGGCCGTCGCCAGCACCAGCCCGCCAAGCAGCATCGGGCCGACGTTGTCGCCGTGCCGTCCGCCGCTGGCGATCGCTTCGCCGGCCATGGCGTGCGGGTACAGCGCATGCGCATCGAGCGGCGCGTCGAGCAGCGCATTCGCCGCGACCAGTGCAGCCACGCAGGACGCCGCCGAGCCACCCAGCCCGGAACCGAGCGGGATGCCCTTGTCGAGTTCGATCTCGAAGCCGAACGGCAACGCCAGCGCCTCGCGCAATGAGATGAGCGCGCCACCGGCAGTGTTGCGTTCGGCCTCCAGCGGCAGGTCGGTGACTGCGCCGCGGATCGCCTTGATGCGCACGACCGGCTCATCGATGCGACGCACCGTGGCGATGTCGCCGATGCCGGCGATGCTGTGGCCGAGGATGTCGAAGCCGACGCCGACGTTGCCGACGGAGCCGGGCGAGAACGCGCGTGCTTCCATGCGTCCGCTCACAGGCGCGCTCCCAGTGCGGCGGCCAGGCGCAACAGGTCGGAGAACACGCCGGCGGCGGTGACCTCGGGACCGGCGCCAGGGCCCTGCACGACGAGCGGGTTGTCGCGATAGCGGCGAGTGGTGAATTGCACGCAGTTGTCCGTCAGTCGCAGGTGGGCAAAGGCATGGTCGGCGGGCAGTTCCTGCAGCGCAACCGACGCGTTGCCATCACGCTGCAAGCGCGCGACATAACGCAGCACGCAGCCCCTGGCGCGGGCGGCCTCCAGCGCGGCCTGCATCGGCGCGTCGAGCGATGCCAGCCCGGCCATGAAGCTGTCGCGATCGGTATCGCGCAGGGCCTCGGGCACCAGGCCCTGCACGCGCACATCCTCGAGCGACAGCGCCATGCCGGCTTCGCGGCCCAGGATCACCAGCTTGCGCGCCACGTCCATGCCGGACAGGTCGTCGCGCGGATCGGGCTCGGTGTAGCCCAGCGCATGCGCCTCGCGCACCAGGTCGGAGAACGGCGTGCTGCCGTCGAACTTGTTGAACAGCCAGGCCAGGGTGCCGGAGAGGATGCCGTCGACCGCGACCAGTTCATCGCCGGTGTCCAGCAGGTCGCGCAGGGTCGAGATCACCGGCAGGCCGGCACCGACGGTGGCCTCGTAGCGGAAGCGTGCGCCGCTGCTCGCGCGGGCCTCGCGGATTGCCGCGTAGCGGGGTAGTGGGCCAGCGCCCGCATGCTTGTTCGGGGTGATGACGTGGATGCCGGCCGCCAGCCATGCCGGGTACTGCGCGGCAACGCTGTCGCTGGCGCTGCAGTCGATCACGACCGCATGCGGCAGGTGACTGTCCAGCAGGTGGGTGGTGATCGCGTCGAGGTCGGCGGGCTGCGGTTCTTCCGCGATGCGCGTGCGCCAGTCGGCAGGATCGCCGTGGTCGCAGAGCCACATGCGGCGGCTGGTGGCGAGTGCGCGCAGGCGCAGGTCGACGTTGGCTTCGCTGCGCAGGCGTGGCAACGCCGCCTGCAACTGATCGAGCAGGGCGGCGCCGACCTTGCCCGGGCCGATCACCGCCAGCGCCAGCGTCTGCGGCGATAGCCAGAACGCCGCATGCGCGGCACGCAAGCCGCGGGTGGCGTCTTCGGCGGCGATGGCCACCGAGATGTTGCGCTCGGACGCACCTTGGGCGATGGCGCGGATGTTGACCCGCGCACGCGCCAGGGCCGCGAACAATTGCGCGGCCACGCCGGGCTTGCCGGCCATGCCGTCGCCGACCGCGGCCAGCACGCTGATGCCGGGAACGACCTGCACGCCCTGCACCTGGCCGCCGTCGAGCTCGCGCGAAAACGCGTCGAGCAGGGCGCGACGCGCGGCTTCGGCATCGCGCTCGCGCACCACCGAGCAGATCGAATGCTCGGAGCTGCCCTGCGAGATCATCACCACCGAAATGCGCGCCGCATGCAACGCCGCGAACACACGCTCCGCCGTGCCGGGCACACCGATCAGGCCTGCGCCTTCCAGGCTCACCAAGGCGAGGCCGGGATCCAGCGTGAGTCCCTTCACCGGTCCGCCATGGCCGCCATCGCCATCGGCATCGATGCGGGTGCCGGGGAACTCGGGCTTGAAGGTGTTGCGCATCAGGATCGGCAGGCCGCGCGCGATCGCCGGGGTCATGGTCTGCGGATGGATCACCTTCGCACCGAAGTAGGCGAGCTCGCAGGCTTCGCGATAACTCATCGACGCCAGCGAGACCGCTTCCGGCACCAGCCGCGGGTCGGCCGAGAGCACGCCGTCGACGTCCGACCAGATGTGCAGCTCGGCGGCATCGAACAGGGCGGCGAAGATCGCGCCGGAGAAATCGCTTCCGTTGCGGCCCAATACGGTGGGCAGGCCGTCTTCGCCACCGGCGACGAAGCCGGTGACGACCACGCGCGGCTGCGGGTTGGCGGCACGCCATGCATCGAGCCTGCGCGCGCTTTCGTCCCAATCGACGACGGCACCGAGTTCGGCATGGCGGACCAGCAGCACGTCGCGCGCGTCGAGCAGGGCATAGTCGGCGCCGCGTGCGCGCAGGTGCGCCTGCAGCAGCGTGGCCGACAGCACCTCACCCATGCCCTGGATGCGGTCCAGCGCCGCGCGTCCGGGCTGGCGCAGCAGCGACACCGCGCGCAGCAGGTCGGCGATGTCGGCGAAGCGAGCGTCGATCCACGCGTGCAGTTCGGCAGGTGCCTCGAGCAGGGCGCTGGCGGCATCGGCGTGTTGCGTGCGCAGCGCCGACCATGCGGCTTGCCAGTCCTCGCCGGCCGCGGCCGCCGTCGTCATGGCGATCAGCGCATTGGTGGTGCCCTGCATGGCCGACACCACCACGACCTGGCGTGGTTCCCCCGCGCCCAGCATCAGCGACGCGACATGGCGGATGCGGCTGGCGTCGGCCAGCGAACTGCCGCCGAACTTGTGCGCGCGACACGACGGGGATTGCGCAACCTGCGACGAAACCATGGAACCTCCGGTGGAGGCCCGCGGCGCGCAGGGGAGGGGATCGTCGCCCCCGCCTCTGTCGCTGCGGGGCCGTGATTGGATGGGGTTATCCAGGCATGACCGACCGCACCGAAATAGTCTCGGTGGTAATGGTCGTAGTGGTGGTCATGCGGCGGGACATGGGTCTGGACTCTGCTGCAGCGCAGCGGAGCCTGTCAAGCGGTGGTTGCGGGTGGAACCGGTTCGCCATCGCCATCGTCCCGTGACGCCACCAGCGCGGTCGCGGTCATGTCCGCGGTCACGTTGCCGACCGTGGCCAGCACGTCCGGGATCGCGTCCACCGCCATCAGCACCGGCAGGGGTGCGATCGGCAGGCCCATCGCCGAGCTGACCGGCAGATTGGTGGCCAGGAAGATTGCCTGGCCGGGCAGGCCGACCGAGCCCATGCTGACCAGCACCGACAAGGCCACGCCGGTGGCGAGATGGGCGAAGGTCAGGTCGATGCCGAGCGCCCATGCGATGAAGCAGGCGGTGGCGATATACTGGATCGGCGAGGTGATGCGGAATAGCGAGACCGCCATCGGCAGCACCAGGCCGGCGATGCGCGCGGGGAAACCGAGACGCGTCTGCGCGCTGTCGAGCATCGCCGGCAGGGTGGCCAGCGACGATTGCGTGCTGGCTGCGACGGCCATGACCGGCGTGATGCCGGACAGGAAGTGGCCGGGATTCTGCTTGCCGAACACCACCGCGATGACCACCAGCAGGACCACCGCCAGCGCATACAACGCGCACTCCAGCAGGATGTAGATGCCCAGCGCCTGCAGCATGCCCAATCCGGCGCGCGCGCATAGCGCCAGCACCAGCGCGAAGATGCCCAACGGCGCCACCCACAGCACCCAGTGCACGATCACGATCATCGCGTCGCTGACTGCCTGGAAGAAGCCGACGACTTGCGTGCGGCGCGCGGGTTCGATGCGGGTCAGCGCGAAGCCGAAGAACAGCGCAAACGTGACCAGCGGCAGCATCGCGCCGGCCGCAGCAGCAGCCACCGCATTGCTCGGCACGATCGAGGTCAGCGCGCTGGCCCAGCCGCCGGTCGTCGCGGGCAGTTCCACGCTGCTTCCGCCCAACGCGGCGGCGACCGCGGGATCCGGCGCGACCAGCGACAGCGCCAGGGGCGCGAGCAACGCGGCCATCGTGCCCGCGGCGGTGAGCAGGATCACGAAGATGATGATCGAACGCCGCGCGACGCGGCCGGACTGGGCGGCATCGCTGGCCTGGTTCACGCCGACGATCACCAGCGCCAGCACCAGGGGCACCACGGTCATCTGCAGGGCGTTGAGCCAGAGCTTGCCGAACGGCTCGACGATGTCCGCGACCTGCAACGCCAGCGGCGCATCCAGCCACGCCAGCAGGATGCCGACGACGATGCCTGCGGCCAGGCCGCTCAGGACGCGCTTGGTCTGGCTCATCGCGCGATCTCCGGCAGGTTCCAGTCGTGTTTCAACGCGGCGTATTGCGCCTTCGGCAGCAGCACGAACACCGGCTTGCGGTTGCGGTCGAGCCAGGCGAGCAGCGGTTGCATGGTCTCTGGCGCCATCGCGGTGCAGCCGGCCGTGGCCTGGCCCGGCGAGCCCCACAGGTGGGCGAAGATGCAGCTGCCGCCGCGCGGGGTGGTGCCATTGGCGTTGTGCTCGATCACGAAGCCCTGCCGGTAGCGCTGGTCGCCGTTCGCGTGCAGGTCGAGGCGCATCGGTTCGCTCGATTTGTCCAGGCCAGGCGCCTTGGCGAGGCTGCGGTCGACGATCCGGTTGTACAGCGGCGACTCCGGCACGTCGATGCACCAATCGTTGAAGCCCATGCCCTTGTATTCCAGGCCGGTGGTCGCCCCTGCGGCATAGCCGAAGGCGGTGCCGATCGCGAACACGCCAGCCGGCGCCTTGCCGTCGCCTTCGCGCTTGACCGGGCCATCGCTGCGCGCGGCATTCAGGCCGATGCCCCAGGCCGTCCCGGTACGGCCCACGCTGATCGGCGCGGCTTCGCCGACTTCGCGCCATCCGGTCCCGTCGCGTTCGAAGCGGCGCAGTTCACCGGTGGTCGCGTCCCAGTCCGCGGTGGTGACCAGCACCAGTTGCCCGGCATCGGACCAGGTGTTCGTACCAGTGGAGGCCTGCGGCGCATGCGCGCAGGCAGCGAGCACGGTGGTCAGGAGCAGGGCAGCGATACGGCGAATCGGCATGCGGGTTTTGTCCGGGAGGGTATGCAGGATCGTAAGGGAAAAGGAGTCAGAGTGAAGTTTCCCGTGCCGCGTGTGCGTATGCTCAAAATCATTTGACGGGAAATTCACTCTGACCCCTTTTCGCGGATCCGTTCCAGGTTCGCCTGCAGGCGCGCGCGGCGCTTCGGGTCGGATTCGCACAGCACCGCGAACACGCGGTCGAGCAGGTGCTGCAGCGCGGAGTGGTAGAGCAGTGGCGCGATGTGCGGGCGCTCGTCGTGCGCGGAGACCAGCAGCGGCACGTCGGCATGCGCGCGCAACGGGTTGGAACTGTGGCGGGTGACGGTGACCACCCGTGCATGCTGCTCGCGTGCGTAGCGGCACAACTGGTACAGCGCCGGCTGCATGCCCTGTTCGGAGAACACCAGCAGGACGTCGCCCGGATTCGTCGCGGACAGGCTGGTACTCATGTGCGCGGGATCGAAGTTGTGCACCGTGAGGATGCCGAGCAGCGACAGTCGCAGGGCGAGGGTGCGCGCGTGGATGTCGTCGTCGCCCAGGCCGATGATGAAGACCTTGCCGGCGGCGGCGATCGCCCCTGCAGCGGCTTCGACCGCGTCCGGCGGATTGATCAGGCGGGTGGCTTGCTCGGCCTCGGTCTTGCGCAGCCACAGGTCGGCGCCGATGGTCTCGGCGTGGGTGTCGCCGTTCGCCGCGGATGGCGTGCCGCCGTTGCCGTTGTCGGCGCGCACCACCGCCTCGCTGATCGACAGCTTGAGGTCCGGATAGCCCTTGAAGCCCAGCTTCTGGCAGAACTTGACCACGCTGGACTGGCTGATGCCGAGTGCGTTGGCCAGTTGCTGCGAGGAGTAGTCGCGCAGCAGTTGCGCGTTGTCCAGCACGAAGTCGGCGATGCGCCGCTCGATCGCCGACATGCGGTCGCGTTCCGAGCGGATCTTGACCAGCGCCGACATTTCGCGCGCCTCAGGCCAGGGGTTCGTCGACGAGGACGAGGCCTTCGATCGCGCGGATGCCCAGGCCCGGCGCGTCGGTCACGCTGATCTCGGATTCGTTGAACAGCACGCCGCTGCTGACCGGATCGAAGCGGCACAGCGACGGCCCGTCCAGGTCGATCTTGCTGATCACGTCCGACTTGGCCACCGCCAGGTGCACCGCCGCGGCCACGCCGATGCTGGATTCCAGCATGCAGCCGATCATGCAGTCCACGCCGTAGAGGCCGCAGATGTCGGCGATCTTCACCGCATTGGAGATGCCGCCGGTCTTCATCAGCTTGATGTTGACGATGTCGGCGGCGCGCATGCGGATCAGTTCGATGACTTCCATCGGCCCGAACACGCTTTCATCGGCCATCACCGGCGTATGCACGCGCTCGGTGACGTAGCGCAGGCCTTCCAGGTCGTGCGCCTTGACCGGCTGCTCGACCAGCTCCAGGCGCACGCCGGCGTCCTCCAGCGTCTGCAAGGCATACACCGCCTGCTTGGCGGTCCAGCCCTGGTTGGCGTCCAGGCGCAGCAGGGCGCGGCCCTCGACCGCGGCGTGGATCGCCTTGGTGCGTTCGATGTCCAGGCCGATGTCCTTGCCGACCTTGATCTTCAGCGACTCGAAGCCGCGATCGACCGCGGCCAGCGAGTCCGCCACCATCTTGTCGATGTAGTCGACGGAGATGGTGATGTCGGTGGTGATCGCCGGCTCGCCGCCACCCAGCAGCTGGTAGAGCGGCGCGCCATACAACTGGCCCCACAGGTCGTGGACGGCGATCTCCACCGCCGCCTTGGCGCTGGTGTTCTTCTCCATCGAGGCCTGCACCGCATGGGTGATGCGGTTGAGGTTGGCGATCTCCTGGCCGACCAGCCGCGGCGCGATGTAGTGGCGGATCGCGTGCATGATCGAGCCATGGGTATCGCCGGTGATCACCGCGGTCGCCGGTGCGCTGCCATAGCCCACGTGGCCGGTGTCGGTGTGGATCATCACCACCACGTCCTCGACCTGTTCGACGGTGCGCAGGGCGGTCTTGAACGCGGTCTTCAGCGGCACGCGCAGCATGCCGAAGCGGATCTCGCTTATTTTCATTGGATGATCTTCATTTTGTCGCGCGCCACCCGGACGATGTTGGTGATGCGGTCGATGTAGTCGTGGTCCTTGCCGAAGCGCAGCGGGACCAGCGGCGTCAGCGACACGCCATTGAGTTGCATGGGCTGCAGTGTGCCATCGGCGCCGAGGAAACTGCCGCCGTTGGTGTCGTGGATCACCCACGGCATGCCGTCGATGCGGCCAGCGAACATCATCACGTGGCCGGGGATGTAGATCAGGTCGCCGACGTCCAGCGCATCGACCGCAGCCATGCGCGTGGCCCGAGGCGTGTCGGTTTCGAAATGGATGCGGTCGAAGGCCGGGCTGACCGACTGGTCGCTGGTGTTGCGCGGCAACTCGACGCCCATGCTGCGGTAGACCTCGGACACGAAGCCGCTGCAGTCGCGGCCGTTGTACGAATGCCCCCAGCCATAGCGCTCGCCGAGGAACCTGAAGGCCTGGCGGATCAGGTTGGCGCGGGTCAGCGGCAGGTAGTCCGCGGCGCTGTCCGCATTGCGCGGAAGCAGGGCGGGCGCGAAGCCGAGCCGGCCGTCGCTGCCGCGCACGGGCAAGTCGAGGATCCACGACGCATAGGGATGCTGGCCGTTCACCGGCTTGTCCAGCGCAACGTTCGCCAAGGGGATGCGCACGCCCATGTCCAGTTGCAGCTCGGACAGGCGCGGTTCCTCGCGGGTGAACACCGTGTGCGGCTTGGCGCCGGTGACGATCCGGTAGGGCGTGCGGGCACCGTATCCCAGCACCGCGTCGCGACCGCCTTCCGCGATGGCCGTTGCCGCCACCCACGCGGCATAGCGTTCGCTGACCACGAACAGCCACTTCGCATCACGGCTGGCGTGCACGATCGCCACCGGATCGCCGGGGAACAACGCGCTTTCCTGGAACCGGTCGATGTCGGTCTCGCCCTGGCGATTGAACACCCGCAGCTCGGTCGGGAAGGCGCGCATCGCCGTGCGCTGCACGGCCATGCCGAAGCGCGTCGGCTGGCTGGCCGGGATCGCGCCCATCGCGCGGTTGCCGACGATCGCATCGAGCGTCGCCTTCGGCACCGGCTTGGCGGTTTCGTCCCACAACGGTTTCGACGGCGGCGAAGCCAGATCTTCGATCCATCCGGCGACGCGTGCACGGTCCAAGGTCGCTGGCAATGCCGACAGATCGTGCATCGAATCGTCGACCTGCAGCAGGCGTGCGTTGCGCGCCTGGATCGCGGCAGGCGTCATCAACACCTGGTCCGCTGCCGGGGTGCGCGCGATCCAGAACTCCGGCGCGAAGTAGGCGTCCTGCATCCCGATGACGCCGCTTGGCGGCACCGGCAGCGGCGTTTGCAGGGTCCTGTCGAACGCCGAGGCAGGCGCAACCACCAGGGCAAGCGCCACCGCCAGCGCGCGCAGCGTGGGCAGGGCCATCCCGTTGCGTCGGTGTTCCGTCATCGCATTCCCTCCCATGCGGATCCTCGAGCGGATGCGCAGCGCCGCATTGTGGCGGGAGCGCATCGAGGAATAGCTAATTCCAAAACTTATACGTGAAGAATAAATTATTGACCAGCCCTGCACTGCGTGCTACACAGCCGGTGTATCGCCGACCGTTGGGGAACGTTCCGGATGCACCCGCGCCACACCGCCTTGCACACGCCACCGCCCCGCGGCGCGCGCGATGGCGCGCGCCGGTTTGCCATCGCCGCGTTCCTCCCATCCACGCCCGCCTCGCCTTCGCCCGGAGAACGTCCATGAGCACCGCCCCAAGCCGCCTGCGCAAGTCCGCCCTCAGCATTGCGATGGGGCTTTGCCTCGCGTCGCTCGCCGCCGCGCCTGCCTTCGCGCAGAGCGCCACCGGTGCAGTGGCGGGACGCGCGAATCCCGGTGAGCAGGTGACCGTGGTGAACAGCGCCACCGGCGCCAGCCGCAGCGTCACCGTGAACAGCGACGGCACGTACCGGATCGGCCAGTTGCCGCCGGGCGACTACACGATGGCCGCAGGCACCGGCTCGCCGGTGAACGTCAATGTCTCGCTTGGCGGCACCACCACGGTCAACCTGGGCAGCGAAGGTGGCGTCGCCAACCTGGCCGCGGTCGAGGTGGTCGGTTCGCGCGTGGTCAATCGCGTCGACGTGCGTTCGACCGAGTCGGCCACCAACGTCACGCGCGAGGAGCTTGCGCGCTTGCCGGTGGACCAGAGCGTGGGATCCGTCGCCTTGCTGGCCCCGGGCGTGGTTGCCTCGGGCGCCACGTTCGGCGGACTCACCTTCGGCGGCTCCTCGGTGGCGGAGAACGCGGTCTACATCAACGGCCTGAACGTGACGGATCCCTATCGTCGGCAGGGCTTCTCGTCGGTACCGTTCGCGTTCTACCAGGAATTCCAGGTGAAGACCGGCGGCTATTCGGCGGAATTCGGCCGCACCACCGGTGGCGTGATCAATGCGGTGACGCGTTCCGGCGGCAACGAGTTCCACGGCGGCCTGGAAGCGACGTTCGAGCCGTCCGCGTGGGCGTCGTCGAAGGAAGACCATTTCCACAACGACGGCACCCTCGATGAGAGGAACCGCACCAGCCGTGATGCAAGCCCTTTCTACAAGGCCAACATCTGGGCATCGGGCCCGATCGTGAAGGACAGGCTCTTCGTGTTCGCCATGTACGAGAAGCGCAAGAGCGATCCGCGCGACATCGACACGACCCAGGCCTGGTTCACCAAGAGCGACAACGATTTCTGGGGCACCAAGTTCGACTGGCGCATCAACGACGACCACCTGGTCGAATTGCTGGCCTTCTCCGACAAGGCCGACACCCTCACCAGCAATTACTTCTACAACTGGGACACGGCCGTGCTGGGGCGCAAGAAGGGCGAAGGCTCGACGAGCTCGGGCGGCGACAACTGGTCGCTCACCTACACCGGGCATTTCACCGACAACTTCGTCGCCAAGGCGATGTACGGCGTCAACAAGCGCAGCGCGGTGAGCGGCAGCCCGTCGGATGCGTCGTGCAGCATCGTCACCCGCTCAGGCAGCTACACCAGCAAGTTCGGCCCGGAAACCACGCCGGAAGGCTGCCATCCGACGGATTCCAGCATCGCCAGCCGCTTCGACAAGCGAGAGGCGGTGCGCCTGGATTTCGAGTGGACGCTCGGCGACCACCTGCTGCGCTTCGGCCTGGACCAGGAGAACATGGACTCCAACAGCTCAGTGGTGTACCCGGGCGACGGCGTCAGCTACCAGGTGCAGGCCGCCACCCCGGGTGGCGCCCTGAACGGCACCGTGGTGCCCGCGGGCGCGACCGCGATCGTCGATGCGCGCCGCTACATCACCGGTGCCCCGGTGACCAATGAAACCCAGGCGCTCTACTTCGAGGACAACTGGAGCGTCACCCGGGACCTGCTGCTGAACCTCGGCATCCGCGTCGACAAGTTCCACAACAAGCTTGCCTCGGGTGCATCCTTCGCGAAGGCCGACTTCAGCGACATGGTCTCGCCGCGCCTCGGCTTCAGCTGGGACGTGAAGGGCGATGGCAGCACCAAGGTGTTCGGCAACGCGGGCCGCTACTACATCCCGCTGACCAACAAGCTCACCGACTACTTCGGCGGCGGCACCACCGACGAACACACTTACTACGTGTTCAACGGCTGGGCGCAGAAGGTCGACCCGGTCACCGGTGGCGCCTACCTGGAGCCGATCCTGGGCGCGCAGATCGGCCCGGTGAACGACGACGGCAACGTGCCGGCCCCCGACGACGTGCGCACCGCGGTGGCGCGCGACCTCAAGCAGGTGTTCCAGGACGAGTTCATCCTGGGCTTCCAGCAGGCGATCAACACCGAGTGGTCCTACGGCATCAACGCCACGTACCGCAGGGTGACCCGCGCGGTGGAGGACGTGCGCATCAACAACCTGGCGGGTTGCGCCTGGTATTCCGGCGACTTCCCGATCATCAATCCCGGCGAGACCAATACGCTGTGGTGCCCGGACACCAACGACTGGGTGACGTTCGACAACTCCCAGGAGGGCTATATCGCCTCCGGCAGCGGCGCCAAGACGGGCTACAAGAAGCCCCGGCGCACCTACAAGGCGGTCGAGTTCCAGCTTGATCGCGCGTGGGACGACCGCTGGGCGTTCAACGCCAGCTACCTGTGGTCGAAGTCCGAGGGCAACATCGAAGGCCCGGTGAACTCCGACACGGGCTACGCCGACACCAACCTGGTGCAGTTCTACGACCACCCCGCGGTCAACGAACGCTATGGCGTGCTCTTCAACGACTACCGCCACCAGATCAAGCTGCGCGGCAGCTTCAAGCTCAACGAAATGTGGAGCTTCGGCGCCACGCTGTCCACCCGTTCCGGTGGTCCGATCACCGCATTCGGCGTGCGCTGGCCCAACGACAACCGCGGCTTCGGCCCCGGCGAGTTCAGCGGCGGCGGATCCGGCTGGTTGTGCGTGGCGAACTGCGCCAGCCTGAACCGCCAGCTGGTTTACACCGAGCGTGGTGCGTTCGGCCGCATGCCTTGGGTCACCAACATCGGCGCCAACGTGACCTGGACGCTGCCGGTGGAAGGCATCGACCTGAAGGCGCGCTTCTCCGTCTACAACCTGCTGAACAGCCAGACCGTGGTGAACGTGCATTCCCGCTACGAGGCACAACCGGGAACGCCGCTTCCGCACTTCGGGCAGGGCACTGTCTGGCAGTCGCCGCGCTACATGAACCTGGTCGTGACCTACGCCTTCTGACCGCGGCAGCCCACCGAACCCCTAGTCCTCCCTCCGGGACTAATTCTCCGGCGGCCCCGCACGGGCCGCCTCTTTTTTGCATGACGCATGCCGCCACTACCGCGACGCGCGAAGGCGGAGACGGTGCGATGATCTCCCTGATCCAGCGCATGGGAACGCAGATGGACAAAGCCTTCCGACGTTCGTGGGAAATGCCGCGCCTTCGCGCACGAGTGCTGCGTGTCGCGGTGCTCGCATGCTCATTGATGCCGACGGCACACGCGGCTGCACCCATCGAAGGTCCCACGCCGCAAGCCATCGACGCCGCGGTGCGTGCCACCATCGATCGCTACCAACTGCCGGGCATCGCGGTGGGCGTCATCGAAGACGGCAAGGTCGTCTATGCGCGCGGCTTTGGCGAAACGGTGGCCGGCAGCGGCGATCCAGTGACCACGAAGACGCTGTTCAAGATCGCCTCCAACAGCAAGGCGATGACCGCTGCGGTGCTGGCACGGCTGGTGCAGCAGGGCAAGCTGCGCTGGGACGACCCGGTGGTGAAGCACCTGCCGCAGTTCGCGATGCACGATCCGTGGGTGACCCGGCACATGACCGTGAGCGACCTGCTGGTGCACAACAGTGGCCTGCCGGAGGGCGGCGGCGACCTGATGCTGTGGCCGGAGCCCAACCTGTTCAGTCGCGACGACATCGTCCGCGGCCTGCGCCACATCAAGCCGGCTTACGGCTTCCGCGCCGGGTATGCCTACGACAACCTGCTGTATGTCGTGGCCGGTGAAGTGGCCGCGGCGGCCGGTGGCGCGTCGTACGAGGACCTGGTGCGGCGCGAACTGTTCCAGCCGCTGGGCCTGTCCGGATGCCGCGTCGGCGAATTCGCCCTGGCCGACGCAGCCAGCGTGGCCCAGCCGCATACGCGCAACGGAACACGCAACGAAGCCATGCGTCGCGATGGCGCGATCGTGCCTGCGATCGCCTCCGCGCCCGCGGGCGGCATCCGCTGTGACCTCGACGACATGCTGGCCTGGGCCAGCAACTGGCTGGTGCCCACGGACGCGCAGAAGCAGTGGCTCGGCGATGCGCAACGCGCGGAACTTTGGAAGGCGCGCACGCCGATGCCGATCTCCGCGCAGCGCCGGCGCTGGGACAACACCCACTACTACGCCTATGCCTATGGATTCCGCCTGGCCGACGTGGACGGCGAATGGACGGTGTCGCACACCGGCACGCTGGGCGGCATGTACTCGATGATGATGCTGTTGCCGGATCGCAGGTCCGGCTTCGTGTTCATGATCAACGGCGACGGCAGCAACGCGCGCACCGTGCTGGGGCAGGTGCTGCTGAAGCTGTTCACCGCGCCGGAGAAATCGCTGGGCGTGGCGGGATATGCCGACGAAGTCGCCAGGCCGGCAGCGCCCAATGGCGCCGCCGCGCCGAAGCCGCCGTTGCCGGATGCGAGCAAGCGAAGCCCGGTCGCACCCGGGCAACTCACGGGTTGGCTGGGCACGTGGCGCGACCCCTGGTTCGGCGAGGTACGCCTGTGCGCGGTCGATGGCGCGGTGGAATGGCGCTCGCTGAAGTCGCCGAAGATGCACGGGCGCGTCGGTGAGCTCGATGGTCGCTACCTGTTGCACTGGGACGATCCCGCGGTGGACCTGGATGCGTTCCTGGCGTTCTCCGTGGGCAGCAGCGGGCCGCGCATGCGCATGGCCAAGATCGATCCCGCCGGCGATTTCAGTTCCGACTACGAAGACCTCGATTTCGTGCGGGTGCGCGGCTGTGACTGACATTCGCCTCGGATGGGCGATGTTGTTGCTGGCTGCATGCGGCGCGACGATGGCGGCCGATCCGCCGACGCTGTCATCCGCGACCACGATGGAAGAGGCGGGCATGGTCGACATCCGCGCCGTCGTGCCCGGCATCGCCCAGGACATCCGCTATTTCGGCAGCGACAATTTCGTCGGCACCCGGGTGGACGGCTACGAAGCGCCGCGTTGCTACCTGAAGCGCCAAGCCGCCGACGCGCTGGCGAAGGTCGAGGCCGCATTGCGCGAACGGCACCAGCGCCTGCGGATCTTCGATTGCTACCGGCCGGCGCGCGCGGTCGCGCATTTCATGCGCTGGGTCGAGGATGGCGCGGATCAGCGCACCAAGGCCACGCATTACCCGGACCTGGGCAAGGCGCAACTCGTTGGCGAATACATTTCGCCGATGTCCGGGCACAGCCGTGGCGCCACCGTGGACCTGACCCTGTTGCAATGCGACGCGTCCGGCGCGGCCTGCACGCCGCTGGACATGGGCACGGCGTTCGATTTCTTCGGTACCCGCGCCAACACCGACTCACCCGATGTCGATGCCGCCCAGCGAGCAAACCGCCTGCGACTGCGCGAGGCCATGCAGGCCGCCGGATTCCGTAACTATCCGATGGAATGGTGGCACTACACCTTCCAGCCCGAACCCTCCCCCGGCACGTACTACGACGTGCCCGTGACTGCCCCCGAGTCCCCGATGCCCGATGCCGCGATCGAACGCCTGATGCAACGTTACGAGGGCGACGTCCCCGGTGCGTCCCTGCTGGTCCTGCGCGATGGTGAGGCGCGGGTGCACCGCGGCTACGGGCGTTCCGACCTGGAGCACGGCATCGAAGCCGGCGCGGCGACCAATTACCGGCTGGCCTCGGTCAGTAAGCAGTTCACCGCTGCGGCGATCCTGCTGCTCGCGCAGGACGGCAGCCTCGGGATCGACGACCCGGTGAAGCGCTGGCTACCCTCGCTGCCGCCCGCGACCGCCGGGATCACGCTGCGCCACCTGCTCACCCACACCTCGGGGCTGCTCGATTACGAAGACCTGATGGCCGAACCCTATGAGGGCCAGATCCGCGATGCCGGCGTGCTCGCGCTGCTTGAGCGTGAAAACCGATTGGCCTTCCCGGCGGGGAGCGCGTATCGCTACAGCAACAGCGGCTATGCGCTGCTGGCGCTGGTCGTGGAACGCGCGTCGGGGATGGATTTCCCGGCGTTCCTGCGCAGCCACATCTTCCTGCCGCTGGGCATGCACGACACCGTGGCCTACGTGGCGGGTAGCGCTGACGTGTCGAACCGCGCCTGGGGCTACAGCGATGTGGACGGGCAGTGGCAACGCACCGACCAGAGCGCGACCAGCGCGGTGCTGGGCGATGGCGGGATCTACTCGAACACCCACGACCTCGCGCGTTGGGATGCGGCGCTGTACGACGATCGCCTGTTGAATGACGCCTCGCGCGCGCTGGCCTTCGGCAAGCAGGTCGAGGTCACGGGTGAAAGCGCCGCCACGCATTACGGCTTCGGCTGGCGGATCACCGGCGACACCCTCTGGCATTCCGGCGAGACCATCGGCTTCCGCAACGTGATCGTGCGCTGGCCGGCGCAGCGGCTGACCGTGATCCTGCTGAGCAACCGCAACGACCCCGCGCCGTACCGGACCGCGCTCGACATCGGTGCGCTGTTCTTGCGCGACTAGACCTGCGCGATTGATGGCTTGTCGCCAGAAACAACAAGGCCGGCACGGGGCCGGCCTTGGAATCGTGGTGGAGCGGAGGGGGATCGAACCCCTGACCTCCACGATGCGAACGTGGCGCTCTCCCAGCTGAGCTACCGCCCCACGATGTACAACGCGACCGATTATACGGAGCCGCCGCCGGTCTCGCCAGAGGCACGCGCCGCCGGATGCGGGCGGTCCCGGATTCAGCCGCCAGTGCCGTGCTGGTGGTCCAGCACCACCTGCAGCATCGCGCGGGTGCCGACCTTCAGCGCTTCTTCGTCCAGGAAGAATTCCGGCGAGTGGTTCGACGGTGCCTTGATCGCGTCCTGGCCCCTGGGCGTGGCGCCGACGAAGAAGAAGAACCCGGGGACTTCGCGCGCGTAGAAACTGAAGTCCTCGGCGCCCATGACCAGGCCCATCTCGACCACGTTGGCGTCGCCCACCGCCTTGCGCAGGCTGGGTACCACGCGCGCCGTGAGGGCGGGATCGTTGGCGGTGACCGGGTTGCCCTTGGTGTCCGGCACCTTCACCACCGCGGTCGCGCCATGCGCCTTCGCCACGCTTTCGGCCACGTTCTTCAGGTCCGCGAACACGGCCTGGCGCATGCCCTCGTCGAAGGTGCGGATGGTGCCGACCAGTTCCACCGCGTCGGGGATGATGTTGTAGCGGATGCCGCCCTTGATCGCGCCGAAGCTGAGCACGACCGGCAGCCTGCTGATGTCCTGGCGGCGGCTGACGATGGTCTGCGCGGTGCCGATGAGGTCGGCCGACGCAACGATCGGATCCACGCCGCCCCACGGCCGCGAGCCGTGGGTCTGCCGGCCCTGGACGACGATGTTGAAGCGGTCCGATGCCGCCATCGCCGGCCCGCTGCGCCAGCCCACCTGGCCGGCATTGAGCGTGCTGAACACATGCAGCCCGAAGACCGCCTGTGGCTTGAAACGGTCGAAGATCCCCTGCGCCAGCATTTCCTCGGCACCGCCTTCCTCGCCGTCGGGCGGGCCTTCCTCGGCAGGCTGGAACACGAACAGGATCTCGCCGGGCAGCTCCGCCTTGATCGAGGCCAGCGCCTCGGCCACGCCCAGGAGGATGCCGACGTGGGCATCGTGGCCGCAGGCATGCATCACGCCCACGGGTTCACCGCGGAAGGTCGAGGTCGCCTTGGAAGCGAACGGCAGGTCGCTGCGTTCGGTCACCGGCAGCGCGTCCATGTCGGCGCGAAGCGCGATGCGCGGGCCGGGTTGGCCGCCACGCAGCACCGCGGTGACGCCGGTGGTGGCGATGCCGGTGCGCACGTCGTCGAATCCCAGTGCGCGCAGATGCTCCGCGACCAGTTTCGCCGTGCGGACTTCGCGGTTGCCGAGTTCCGGATGCTGGTGGATGTCGCGCCGCCACGCCTGGACCTTGCCGTCCACCTTGGTGGCCAGCGCTTCCATCTGCGCATCGGCGGCGAGCGCGGAGCAAGGCAAGAGCGCGAGCAGCGCGGCGACCAGCAGCGAATGACGCATCACGGTGTCCTCCCCAGGATTCGGGTCGATCCTACACCGCGCGAATCGGCATCACGCCGTGGTCGTGCCCGCAAGTAGCGGTTGCAGTCGGGCTTCCAGCACGCCGCGTCGCCAGCCCGCCAGCGGGCCGCTCCAACCGCCGCCGTCCTGCAGCGCCTCCAGCAGCTTGCGCGAGGCCAGCACGCCTTCCGGCACGCCGAGTTCGCCGGCGACGGCCAGCACCGCGTCCTGCATGGCGCGCAGTTGCTTCTTGTCGCGGTCTTCGCCACGCGCCAGCGGGGCTTCGTCTTCGTCCGCCAAGGGGGTGGTGAGCGCTTGCCAGATCGGATCGCGCAGGCTCTTCGGTGCCTTCGGCGTGGCATCCAGCTGCGCTTGCAGGGCGGCCGGGTCTGCGGGGTTGGCGCGGGCCAGGGTCACCGCCAGCTCGTTGTCCAGGATCCAGCTGCGTGGGCGGTCGCTGCGGCGCGCGTGCGCTTCGCGCCAGCGCAGCAGGCGCAGCAACCGGCGCTGCGCGGGTGCGTCCAGGAACTGCGCGCTGCGCATCACCAGGTGCGGCCAGCGGTCGCCCTCCTCATTGGCGGCATTCGCGAGCTGGCGGGCGCTGTCCTCGGCCAGCCAACTGCTGCGCCCCAACGTGTTCAATTGCTGCTGCAGTGACGCATGCATGGCATGCAGGTGGCGCACGTCATCGGCGGCGTACTCGAGTTGCGATGCCGACAGCGGTCGGCGCAGCCAGTCGGAGCGTGTCTCGCCCTTCTCCAGCGCGACACCGGTCACCGCGAGTACCAGCTTCTGGTAACTCATGCCGCCGCCGATCCCGCAGAGCGCGGCCGCGGCCTGGGTGTCGAACAGCGGCGCGGGCAACACGCCGCAGGTGTGCTGGAAGGCGACCAGGTCCTCGCTGGGGCTGTGCATCAGCTTGAGCACGCCGGGATCCACCAGCAGGGGCACCAGGGCCTCGGCCATCCCGGGCACCAGCGGGTCGACCAGCAGCACGTCGCCGCCATCGCCCAGCGCGATCTGCACCAGCGCCAGTTGCGGCCAGTACGTGCGTTCGCGGATGAATTCGGTGTCCAGCCCGATGCTGGCGGGTGGGGCGGCGAGGCGCGCGCGCAGCGCGTCGGGGGTGTCGATCCATTGGCTCATGCCGCCATTATGCGGTTGCCGGTGTCGACGACTTGGCCTAAGTTCGCCCGAACCATGTCGCGGGCCTGTTGCCGGCGTCCCGGAGTGTCGTTTGCGCGCAGGCTGGACCGTCATTGCCCTGTTCGTCCCGCTGGCGTTGGCCGCCTGCGGGCCGGAGACGCCCGTGGCGCCGACCCCGCAGGCCGCGCAGCCGGAACTGCCTGCCGGCAGCGTCAGCATCAGTGGCGACGATGCGCTGGCCGGCGTGCTCAGCTGGAGCCTGCCGGCGGTGCAGGTCGATGATCCGGCGGCCGCGCGCAAGGCCGCCCAGCGTGCGCTTGAGCAGGGCGACCTGTTCGAGACCAGCGCATCGGCGATCCCGATCCTGATCGCATTGCAGCGCCAGTATCCGGGCGAAGAGGGCGATGCGAAGTTGCTGGAGCGCGCGCAAGCCGCACTGATCGGACAGGCCAACGCAGCCCTGGATGCCGCCGACGAAGACCTGGCCGCGCTGCGCTTCGCCCAGCGCCATGCCACCGTCCTGCGCACCCTGTGGCCGGACGCGGTGCGTGCCAAGGCGTACCTGCAGGCGGTCGATGCCGCCGAACAGGCGCGCGAGCGCAGCCTGGCCGGCGAACGCGCACTCCTGGCCGGAGCACTGGATACGCCGGGCGGCGCGCTGGACGCGTTCCGTGATGCACTGCGGCTGCGACCCGGGCAGATGCGCGCGCACCTTGGCATCGGTGCGGTGGAGTCCGCCCTGATCCGCAGCGCGGAAGCGGCCGCGAAGCAGGGCGATTTCGACACCGCCAGGGCGGATCTGGCCCGTGCCCAGCGCGTGCGCCAGCACCCGCAGACCATCCCTGCCGCGGCGGCACGCATCGAAGTGATGCGCGCCGAGCGCATCCGGCGGTTGCGCGACGAAGGGCTGATCGCACTCGGCGAACCGGATGGCCTGCGGGTGGCGCAGGAACGCCTTGCGGACATGTTGCTGATTGCCCGGGCCGGTGATCCCGCCAGCATGGAATTGCGCCAGCGCATCGACCTGGTCGGGCATTACGGGCTGTTCCGGCCGGGGCAGGTGTTCACCGACGGGCTCGATGACGGCAGCCGCGGACCCGGCCTGGTGGTGGTGCCGCACGGGGCGTTCCACATGGGCGCGCCCGACGACGAGGCCGATGCCAGCAAGGACGAGCGACCGCGCCACCTGGTGCGGCTCGAACGCGGCTTCGCGATGACCCGCCATGAGATCACCGTCGGCGAGTTCGGCCGCTTCGTCGCCGCCACCGGCTACGAGGCGCGCGCCACCGAGCGCGGCCATTCGCTCGCCTACGACGTGCGCAGCGGAAACTTCGTGCGCGGCAGCGGTATCGACTGGCGCTCCGGCTACGACGGCCGGCCGGCGGCTGCGGACATGCCGGTGATCCATGTCACCCCGCGCGATGCCGAGGCCTACGCCGCGTGGCTGTCGGAGCAGGCCGGCGCGCATTACCGGCTCCCCAGCGAGGCCGAATTCGAGTACGCGCTGCGCGCGGGCAGCACCACGCGCTATCCGTGGGGCAACGGTTCGCCACCCGACGGCGTGGAGAACCTGACCGGCGGGCGCGATGTTTCGCCACAGGGCAGGCGCTGGAGCAATGCCTTCGTCGGCTACGGCGATGGCTGGTGGGGGCCTGCGCCGGTGGGCAGCTTCGCCGCGAATGCATTCCGTCTTCACGACATGGCGGGCAATGTTTCCGAGTGGGTGGCCGACTGCTGGCATCAGGGGTATCGACGCGCACCGGCCACCGGGGCGGCGTGGATCAACCCCGGTTGCCGCAACCGCATGTATCGCGGCGGTTCCTGGGCCAGCGCGCCGGCGCAGGTGCGTTCGGCATGGCGCGCATCCGGCGGCACCGATGCGACCAATGCGCGGGTCGGGTTCCGATTGGTCAGGCAGATTTGATGGTTGCCGGGTACTCGCCCGGCGCGGCGATTCCAACGCAGGGAGTGGGGCGATGAACCAGGATCCGATGGGCAACGGTTACAACCGGCAACCGCGCCGAGGCCTCGGCGGTGGCGGCCTGCGGCTGTTGGTGGTCGGCGCGATGCTCTTGTATGGCGCGTACTACTACTTCTCCAACCGCACGGTGGATCCGTACACCGGCGAGCAGGTGCTGATCGACAAGACCCTGGATGCGGAGCAGGAAAGCGCCATGGGGTTGCAGGCGTACCGCGAGATCCTCAGCCAGGAACGCCCGGTCGATCCGAATTCGGACATTGCCCGTCAGATCAGCGGCATCGCCGCGCGCCTGATCGACAAGGTGGACGATGTCGAACGCGACCTCGCGGCCGAGCGCGGCATCGAGGCACGCAACTTCGCCGCCGGTTTCGACTGGACGGTCAACGTGATCCAGTCCGACCAGGCCAACGCCTTTGCGTTGCCGGGAGGCAAGATGGCGGTGTACACGGGCCTGGTGCCGGTGGCGAAGAACCAGGACGGCATGGCGGTGGTGATGGGCCACGAGATCGCCCATGCGCTGATGCGCCACGGTGCGCAGCGGATGGCGCGCGGCAAGCTGGAGCAGATCGGGCAGATGGCCGGCGCCGCCGGCGGGATGGACGCCGGCACCATGCAGACGGTGATGTCGGCCTACGGCGTGACCTCGGCCTTGCCGTACGCACGTGGACATGAGACGCAGGCGGACGAAGTGGGCTTGATGCTGGCCGCGGCGGCTTGCTTCGACCCGCAAGAGGCCGTGCCGCTGTGGGAGCGCATGGCGCAGGCCAGCGGCGGCCAGGGCCAGCCGGAATTCGCGTCCACCCATCCCAGTCCGGAGACCCGCATCCAGCAACTGCAGGCGCTGATGCCGAAGGCGCTCGCCTTCCGCGACAAGTACTGCGGCACGACCGGCCGGACCTGATCGCGCAGCCGCGCTTCCGCAGGTCGAAACAAGAACGGGCCGCAAGGCCCGTTTTCACGCAGGCAATGCGATGACGCCCCGCCTCAGCGTGGCTTGCGCGGGTCGCGATCCCGCTGGGCGCTGCCGGTGGGGCTGCCCATGCCGCCGACCAGGTTCTTCTGGAAGTCCTTCCAGACGTCCATGTTGCGCTCGGTCAACTGGTTGAGCATGGTCCACGGCGTCTGCCCCATCAGTCCGCCCATCTGCTGGCGGAACTGTTGCTGCTGGTCCAGGAAGACCTGCATCGAACGCTCCAGATAGTTGCCCATGAACCCTTGCAGCGAATCGCCGTAGAAGCGGATCAGGTGGCTCAGCAACTGCGTGGACAGCATCGGCTGCCCGTCCTGTTCGTGCTCGGCGATGATCTGCAGCAGGACCTGCCGGGTCAGGTCCTCGCCGGTCTTGGCATCGCGCACCTCGAAGGTCTCGCCATCGATGATCAACTGGCGCACGTCCTCGATCGTGATGTAACTGGAGATCTCGGTGTCGTAGAGGCGGCGGTTCGGATACTTCTTGATGATGCGAGTCGCGGTCATGGAGCAAACACTCTAAGAGGCGCCGGCTGCAGCATGGCGCACCGCAACAAGGCTTGCAACTCCCGGGCTGCGCCCAGGAGTTCCCAAAGTTTGCTGCGCAAACTTCGGGCCCCGCTATGTTCTTCCATACCCGCATTCGCACCTGCGGCGCGAATCGCCCCCTGACTCAGGGGGCAAGGCGTCCGGCAGCGATGCGCTCGGCCGTGACCCGAACGTTAAACTGGATCGCATGGACACTGCATTGCGCGAACGCTTCGGTGGCATCGATCGCCTGTACGGCAGCGGCGCGCTGGCGCGCTTCAACGCTTCCCATGTCACCGTCATCGGCATTGGCGGGGTGGGCTCCTGGGCAGTGGAGGCGCTGGCGCGCAGCGGCATCGGCAAGCTCACCCTGGTGGATGCCGACGATCTCTGCGTCTCCAATACCAATCGCCAGTTGCCGGCGCTGGAAGGCCAATATGGCCGTGCCAAGGTCGAGGCGATGGGCGAGCGCCTGCGTGCGATCAACCCCGGCATCGAACTCGACCTGAGGCCGCAGTTCCTGACGCCGACGAACCTGGGCGACATGCTGGATGCGCCCGGCGAGCTGGTGCTGGATGCCTGCGACAGCTTCCGCAGCAAGGTCGAGGCGATCGCGTACTGCCGTCGCCGCAAACAGCCGATCGTGACGGTGGGCTCCGCCGGCGGACGCAGCGACGTGACCCAGATCCGCGTGCGCGACCTCTCCCGCACCGAGCACGATGCGATGCTCTCGCTGATCCGCAAGAAGTTGCGCGGCGAATTCAACTTCCCCAAGAACCACGACCGCTATTTCGGGGTGCCGGCGATCTACTCGCTGGAGAACGTCCGCTATCCGCAGGCCGACGGCAGCGTCTGCGGCATCCGCCCGCAACTGGGCAAGGACGAGGCATTGAAGCTGGATTGCGGTGCCGGCCTGGGCGCGGCCACCCATGTCACCGGTGCGTTCGCGTTTGCGGCGGTGGGGAAGGTGCTGGAGATCTTGCTCAAATAGGGTGCGCCTTGGCGCACCATCACGGCCAAGGCCATCGCGCTAGTGGCCGGTTTGCATCGCTACGGTTCGCGGCATAGGCTGGCACCGTGCGATTGAACCGGGGGACGCATGCGCTCGATCTTCCTGTTCCTGATGCTGTGTGTCCTCGGCATCGGTACGGCGCACGCCCAATCCGGCAAGCGTGTGGCCCTGCTGATCGGCAATGCCAACTACGCCAGCGCCTCGGTGCTGGCGAACCCGCGCAACGACGTGCGGCTTGTGGCCGAATCGGCGAAGAAGGCCGGGTTCCAGACCGTCACCATCAGGCAGGACGTGAGCGTTGCGCAGTTCCGCAAGGCGCTGAGCGAATTCCGCGGCCTCGCCAACGGCGCGGAAGTGGCGATGGTGTATTACGCCGGCCACGGCATGGAAGCCAACGGCAAGAATTGGCTGATTCCGGTGGATGCGGCGCTGAACGACGACCGCGACCTGCCGGACGAGGCGATCGAACTCAACCGGGTGATGGACGACATCGCCGGTGCGAACCTGCGCATGGTGGTGCTGGACGCCTGCCGCAACAACCCGTTCGGGCGTTCGTGGCGCGCCGGTTCGCGCGCGGTGAGTCGTGGTCTGGCGGAAGTGGACGCGGACAACGTGCTGGTGATCTACGCCGCCGCGCCGGGTCAGGTGGCGCAGGACGGCGAGGGCGGCAATTCACCGTTCGCCAAGGCGCTTGCCAAGCGCATCACCGAGCCGGGCCTGTCCGTGCATCGGTTGGGCGGGGCGATTCGCGACGATGTTCTGGCGTCCACTGGCAACACGCAGCGTCCGTTCGTCAGCGCCAGCATTTCCGGCAACGAGTTTTATTTCGTGCAGGTCAACAACGTGGGCATCAATACCGCGCCGGCCACGGCATCGGTTGCCGCGCATGCGGTGGTCGCGCCAGCGTCGGTGGATCCGGTGGCGCTGGATTTGGCGATGTGGCAGGGCGCGCTGGCGGCGAATACGGTGGCATCGTATGAGGATTATCTGTCGCGCAATCCGAATGGGCAGTTCCGGGTGCAGGCGGAGCAGGTCATCAATCGGATGGGCGGAACGGCGGTTGCGTCGGTTTCGATGGGACCCCTCACAAAATTGGCAATCAAAGTTGGAGAGAATCTCGATAATCGGCAATTCGGCGATGGGGCATGTCAGTTCACGCGTACGCAATCATCGGCTCTGGCGACCTCCATTCGGAACCAGATTCAGCGGGTCAATCCTGATGTCGTGTGGACAGCGGAAACAGAAGCCGATGCGGTGATCGACATTGTGCCTATCCGGACAGATTTTTTGCCAGCGGGTGGCACGCGCGTTTATGGATTGGAGATGAGTGTGCAAGCGATCATGCGTCGCAGAGGCGGCACGAATGCCATCGCACGTCCACTATCGGGGCGAAGCGTGTTCTCCTATCCGTGGAGCTTGAGTTGCAGGTCGTGGGACAGTCACATCACAGATCAACTTGGAATCGTGACCGACCAAGTTGCCGTGATGTTTGCGCTCGTTTTTGCTGAGGCACGCTAGGGGTGTGCGAGCAGTTTCGGCGTTAAGGACAAAAGGGAACGGAGGAAATTAAGCACGCTTAACTCCCTCCGTCCCCTTTGGACGTCCCCTTTGGACCGCAGCTCTGATTATTCATTTAAGGATGCGTGGTATTGGATTCCCCGAATTGCCGGCCAAAAAAAGTAACGCATAAGGCATTACAACCCGCCATCAAGGAATTCCTCGCCTACTTGCAGAAAAACTCGCAGGTACGCGCCAACATTGCCGCCCCGGTCAACCAGACCCTGCTCTACGCTGGCAACTTCATCCGCCCCGCGTGGCAGTTCATCGAACAAGTGAAACAGCGAAGCCCGGAAGCCGCCGGCAAGAAAACCCTGCCGGACGTGTTGGCCACGATCACTACCCCCGGCCAGCCGCATCCCAACCTGCTGGCATGGGCCAAGGCGCTGGATGCATTGCAACCTTGGAAGGAAAACGGCTTCATCGCATGGCGTGCGCTGTCCGGCATCTTCGCCGCCAATGCCAGCGGCGCGGTGTCGTTCCAGATTGGCTCGAACGTCAGCAAGGACGAAAAAGTGTTCGCCGCTACCGAACTGGCCGTGCTGTTGCGCAACCCCGCCATCGACGCCATAGCCCGATACGCGCTGGGCTATTACCAGCGCTGCATCCAGAGCGGGCAGACAGCGGTCAATTTGGGGTTGATGCGGAGGTGACAGGGAGTTACCGCGCCGTTCGTTGAATCACATGCAAGGTAATGGTGGGATGAATCCCGTCCTACGAAAGTCGGAACAGCCGCTTCGCATTCGCCGTGGTGGCCGCTGCCACTGCTTCGGGTTCCATCCCGCGCAAACCCGCAACCACCTCCAGCACCTCGGGCAAATATGCCGGCTCGTTGCGCTCACCGCGATGCGTCACGCCGGGTTGGTCGGGGCTGTCGGTTTCAAGAAGCAGTTGTTCAAGCGGGATGCTTGCCACGAGCCCGCGCAGGCGATTGGCGCGTTCGAACGTCACGGGTCCGCCGATACCGAGCAGGAAGCCGAGCTTGTGCAGCTGTGTCGCCTGCTCGGCGCTGCCCGAGAAACTGTGCACCACGCCGCGCAGCCCGCCGACCTTGCGGAGCGAGGCGATCACCGCATCCACGGCGCGGCGCGCGTGCACGATCACCGGCAGGTCGAAGTCGCGCGCGAGTCGCAGCTGTCCGTCGAAAAAAAGCTGCTGCGCCTCGTGGTCCAGGCCTTCGACGAAATAGTCCAGCCCGCATTCGCCGACCGCGACCGGGCGCTCGCGCTCGATCCAGTTGCGTAGGTCATCGAGGTGCGCGGGCCGGTGCGCGTCCAGGTACATCGGGTGCAGGCCATACGCCGCATGCAATCCCGAGAATTCCGCGCAGACCGCCTTGAGTTTCGGCCAGGTGGCGGCTTCGACCGCGGGCACGATCTGGATGTCGACGCCGGCGGCGAGCGCACGCGCATGCGCGGCAGCGCGATCGGCATCGAACTCCGGTGCGTCGAAATGGCTGTGGCTGTCGACCAGCATGGGTTCAGCGACGGGCTTCGCCGTCGATGGGTGGCTTCTCGTTGCCTGCGGGTGGCTTGCGCGTTTTCCAGTTGGCGAGCAGCAGCGTGCCGAGGCCGAACACGATTTCGTCCAGGAACGGGATCGGATCGATGCCCGGCGGCAACAGGACGCTGATCGCGAACAGCGCTGCGGTCAGCTTGAACAGCACCGGGTAGCGGAGTTTGCGCGCCCAGTTGAGCAGCGGCAGGAGAAGGGGATTGGGCATGAACAGGATCCTTGTGGATTGCCGCGAACGCTAGCATGCACGCGTTCTGCACAAGCGTGAACGCTTGCCGATGCGCGCTGCGGTGGCTCCGTGGGTGTTCAGACTCGCCATGCTGCAATCCGTCCCCGTCACATGACGCAGGAGGCGAGACCATGTTGAAGGGCAATACGCTTGCGATCGCGCTCGGCGCGCTGCTGGTGGGTGGCGTGGCCACCGCCGGCTTCATCAACAACAATAATGCCCGTGGGTCGACCAATCCGATGGCGGTCGACAGCGCTTATCGCGGCACCGACGATGGCGCCGTGGGCTTGGCTTATGCAGACGTGGTCAGTGTCGAACCCGTGATCGAGCGCGAAGAGCGCTACGCCACCGTCATCGGCGCCGATCCGGTCCGCGAATCCAGCTCCACCACCACCCCGCAGCAGGTCTGCGCAGACGTGGCCGTGCAAGAACGCATGCCAGAGCGCGACGGCAACGTCGGCGGCACCGTGGCTGGCGCGCTGATCGGTGGACTGGTGGGCAACCAGGTGGGCGGCGGCAATGGCCGCAAGGCCGCGACCGCCGCGGGTGCGGTGGCGGGCGGCTTCATCGGCAACCGCGTCGACCGCAACCACGTCGGTGGCCAGGTGGTGAGTCGCGTGGATCGCCGCTGCAGGACCGTCAACAGCACCTCGACCTCGTCGCGTACGGTCGCCTGGAACGTGACGTACCGGAATGCGGACGGCACCACCGGCACCCTGCAGACCGAGCGCAAGCCGGGCGAACGCATTGCCCTCGGCAGCGATGACCGCACCGTCGCCTATGACGTGCGCTACATGCTGGACGGGGATATCCGCACCGTGCGGATGGCGCATCCGCCCGGCCAGCGTGTGCCATTGCTCGATGGCGAAGTGGTGACGCAAGTGGCGTCGACCACGGGCGAACCGAACGGCTGACCGCGGGACTGTACCAACCGCGCAAGGCCCAGGCGGGGCCGGAGCAATCCGGCCCCGTCAACTTTTGCGGGCGGGCTGGCGGTGCCGATGTCGAAACGCATGGCTTTGGCTGAAACCGCGGCGTTTCGGCGGTGCTTGCTGGTCACATCGCAGGTGCCGGTTGCGCGGCCTGCACGACTACAATGGCGGTTTGACAGCCCCGACGCGACCGCCATGGCCTTGCCTCCTTACGATCTGTTCGATGTCCGTTCCCTGTTGACCGAAGAAGAGCGCGCGGTGCAGGACGCCGTTGCACGCTTTACCGACGAGCGGGTGATTCCGATCATCGGCGATGCCTTCGACCAGGGCAGGTTCCCGAAGGAACTGGTTGCCGAGATCGCCGAGATGGGGCTGCTTGGCTCCTCGCTCCCCGAAAAATACGGCTGCGCCGGCCTCAACGCCGTCAGTTACGGCCTGATCTGCCAGGAACTGGAACGCGGCGACAGCGGCATCCGCAGCTTCGTGTCCGTGCAGAGCTCGCTGTGCATGTACCCGATCTATGCCTACGGTACCGAGGAGCAGCGCATGCGCTGGTTGCCGCAGATGGCGGCGGGCAAGGTGATCGGCTGCTTCGGCCTGACCGAACCACAGGGCGGCTCCGACCCGGCCAACATGAAGACCCGCGCGGTCCGCGACGGGGACGACTGGATCCTCAACGGGTCCAAGATGTGGATCACCAACGGCAACCTGGCCGACATCGCGATCGTCTGGGCACAGACGGACGACGGCATCCAGGGGTTCCTGGTGGAGAAGGGCTTCGCCGGGTTCACCGCGCAGGAAATCCACAAGAAGATGAGCCTGCGCGCGTCGGTGACCAGCGCCCTGTTCTTCGACAACGTGCGCGTGCCGGAAGCCAATCGCCTGCCCAACGTGAAGGGCCTGAAGGGTCCGCTGGGCTGCCTGACCCAGGCGCGCTACGGCATTACCTGGGGTCCGATCGGCGCCGCCATCGCCTGCCTGGATGAAGCGCTGAAATACACCAAGGAGCGCATCCTGTTCGACCGCCCGGTCGCGGCGACGCAGAGCGCGCAGATCAAGATGGCCGACATGGCCCGCCGCATCACCCTGGCGCAGATGCTGGTGCTGCAGTTGGGCCGCCTGAAGGATGCCGGCACCATGCAGCCCGCGCAGGTCTCGCTGGCGAAATGGAACAATTGCCGGATGGCGATCGATATCGCCCGCGAATGCCGCGACCTGCTTGGCGGCGCCGGCATCACCACCGAGCACGCCGCGATCCGCCACGCGCTGAACCTCGAATCGGTCATCACCTACGAGGGCACGGAAACCGTGCACCAGTTGGTGATCGGCCGCGAGCTGACCGGCATCAACGCGTTCTGATCCTTGCCCGTCATCCCCGCGAAGGCGGGGATCCCGCTTTTCGACTGTGTTCCCAGGCGCTGGATTCCCGCTTTCGCGGGAATGACGAGCGGAGGCTTCCGATATGTCGCTCTCCGATATCCGCATCGAAACCGAACGCTTGGTCCTGCGCCAGCAACGCATCGAGGATTTCGAGCGTTTCGCCGAACTTCGCGCGGATGAGGAGGCCTCGCGCCATATCGGTGGGGTGATGACGCGGGCAGCCGCATGGCGCCGGTTCCTGGAAATGCCAGGGGCATGGGCGGTGCAGGGCTTCGCGATGTTCTCCGTGGTCGAGAAGGCCAGCGGCAACTGGATCGGCAACATCGGCCCTTGGAAGCCCGAAGGATGGCCCGGGACCGAGGTCGGCTGGGCGCTGCACCGGGATGCGTGGGGCAAGGGCTACGCGCTGGAAGCGGCGACGGCCGCCATCGACTGGGCCTTCGCCGAGCTTGGCTGGACCGAGGTGATCCATTCCATCGACCTCGACAACACCGCATCGCAGGCGTTGGCGCAGCGGCTGGGGTCGCGCAATCGCGGGCGCGGAAGCCTGCCGCCGCCGTTCCAGGACGTGGTGATCGATATCTGGGGACAAACCCGGGAGGAATGGGTGGCGCGTCGCAAGGGGAGCGTGGCGTGATCACGGTCCATGGCTTTTCGCCCTCCGGCAATTGCCACAAGGTGAAGCTGCTGCTGGAGCAACTTGGCGGTCGTCTTGATCGCGACTACCGCTGGGTGGAAACCGACAGCAGCAGGGGCGCGACGCGCACCCCGGACTACCTGGCGAAAAACCCGAACGGCAAGGTGCCGATGATCGAACTCGACGACGGCCGCGTGCTGGTCGAATCGAACGCGATCCTGTGCTGGCTGGCCGAAGGCACCTCGTTCATGCCTGCGGATCCGTGGCAGAAGGCGCAGGCACTCAGCTGGCTGTTCTTCGAGCAGTACAGCCATGAACCCTGCACCGCCGTTGCGCGTTTCATCTGCGGCTGGACGCCGGCGGATTCGCCGCGTCGCGCCGACCTGCCGAAACTGCGCGAACGCGGCCATGCGGCACTCGCGGTCATGGAACGACACCTTGCGACGAAGGCGTGGTTCACCGGCGATGGCTATGGCATCGCCGACATCGCCCTGTATGCCTACACCTGCGTCGCACCGCATGGCGGCATCGCGCTGGACGCGTATCCCGCGCTGCGCGGATGGCTGTCGCGCGTGGAAGCCACCCCCGGCTTCGTGCGGTTGCCTGCACCGGATGCGGCTGCGCAAGCATTGATCGACCAGTCGACCTGAATCATCCTCACCCCAACCCTCTCCCGCATGCGGGAGAGGGGGAGAAAGCCATGTTCGCCACCATCCCGAATCCCATTCCCGCGCGCATGAAGGGCGTCAACCGCGCCGAGGTCTGCGACGTCAATTTCAGCGAGTTCGTGAAGAGCTGGGACGGCATCCCCGATGCGAAGCCGGCACCGGACGAAGCGATCCTCGAGGGCAGCGCGCTGGATGCCCGCGGCTTCCGCGACCTGTTCGAATCGCAGCTGATCAGTCGCCATCTCGACCTGATGGCGCGCGTGCTGCGCGTGCAGAACAAGGTCTTCTACACCATCGGATCAAGCGGCCACGAAGGCAATGCCATGGTCGCGCGCGCCGCGCGTCATACCGACCCCGCGTTCCTGCATTACCGCAGTGGCGGTTTCATGGCCGAGCGCTTCCGCAAGCTGCCCGGCATGGATCCGATCATGGACTCGGCGCTGAGCTTCGCGGCGAGCGCGGAAGACCCGGCATCGGGTGGCCGCCACAAGGTCTGGGGCAGCAAGCCGCTGTGGGTGCTGCCGCAGACTTCGACGATCGCCTCCCACCTGCCGAAGGCACTGGGCACCGCGGTCGCGATCGAAGCCGCACGCCGCATCGGTCACCAGCTGCCGATTCCCGATGATTCCATCGCGATCTGTTCGTTCGGCGATGCCTCGGCCAACCATGCCACCGCGCAGACCGCATTCAATGCGGCATCGTGGACGGCCTACCAGAAGCTGCCGGCGCCGGTGCTGTTCGTCTGCGAGGACAACGGCATCGGCATCTCGGTGAAGACGCCG
>ERZ795044.241-NODE-241-length-49494-cov-7.892514_pt1 | contig 49494 bp, 44 predicted proteins | sample MGYA00375128_ERZ795044 | MGnify/ENA primary metagenome ERZ795044 (study PRJEB30173, sample SAMN05720213) | anaerobic digester metagenome | isolation source: active sludge of municipal wastewater-treating anaerobic digesters | place: USA | collected 2014-12-22 ...
GGGCGAGGATGCGGAGGTCGTCGTAGAGCTGGACGACCCACTGATCGGCGGGGTGGGAGGTGTCGGCCACAGGTGGAGCCAGGGGGGCGACGGATCGACAGAGGACGAGGGAGCGCCGACGTACAGTCGCGACGAACGACGCGACCTGCGCCGTCAGTCGCAAGCGGCTGCAAGTCGGGTGCCCGGGTCTCGCGAACTTACCCCGCAGTTGAAATCGCGTCCATCGGTCGAAATGTCCGATGTCCAGTTCCGGCCACGGGCATCGCGACGTGGGATAGCAGAGGAACTGGATCCTCCGCCCCACCCCGTCGATGGAGAGGCTCGCATGCGTCCCGTGCAGGTTCTGACTCTCGTGGTCGCGGCAGCAGTGTCTGGCTGCTCCGACCCCGTGCTCGCTCCACACCGCACGCCCGCCGAGGCCCCCCTCGCCGCGGCACTCCCGTCCGCCGCCGTCAACGTCCCCGGGACCACGCACCGGCGCGTCAACGTCGATGGCATGCAGCGCGAGTTCTGGGTCCACGTCGGGCGCACGGCGCAGCCCAACACGCCAGTCCCGCTCGTCATCTTCCTGCACGGGACCAGCGGAAGCGGCAAGCAATATCTCAACATCTCACGCTGGCGCGAGAAGGCCGACACCGCCGGCTTCATCGCCGTCTTCCCGTCGGCGCTCGTGTACTGCTTCCGCGACGACGAGAACAACGACGGCGACATGGACGACCCCGGCGAACTCCATGCGACCTCCAAGTGGACGCAGGGTTCGCTCGGTGACACGTTGCAGCCGCTGTGCCGTCCGCGGGACTACCTCAAGCTCAGCCCCACGCAGCGGCAGCGCACGATGCACCGGTTCCAGGACGACACGCTGTTCCTGGACGCGATGGTGGCCGACCTCAAGGCCAACTTCCTGATCGACACCAAGCGCATGTACATCGCCGGCTTCTCCAACGGCGGGGAGATGGTGAGCCGGCTGCTCGTCGTGCGCAGTCACCTGTTCGCCGCGATGGCTTCGCACGCCGGGCATATGCACATCCCGCCTGCGCCACTGGGCGCGCGCCGCGTCCCCTTCCTTCGCTCCGTCGGCAACAAGGACGATCGCTACTTTTCCACCCTGCCCGGCGGCACGATGCCCGTTGTGCAAGCGGCGATCAACTTCCCATTCATTCAGCGCACCTCGGTCGTCCCGTACCTGCAGCAGGGGCTCCTCGCCAACGCCCCCGTGTGGGCGCCCATGACATGGAATGGCCGCCGGATCGGGCGCTGGACCTACCCCACTGCCCTGGCGGGCAACAAGAACCCGTTCGCCTTTCTGCTCGTCGAGGGGAACACACATGCATATCCCAACGGACAGCTGCACGAGGTGACGATGGCCGACCGCACGTGGCCGTTCTTTGCGGCGCACCGGTTGCCGTAGACTACGCGGCGGGCACATCGCGCTACGAGACCGGAGACGGTCGTTGGCATCACTGCGGTGCGTAACACGGGAGCATGCGTCACGGCGCATGCTCCCGTCGTGCGTTCGCCCGACCGATGTCCGGATCCGCACGCGAACGTCGCGATGTCTGGCATGGGAGGAGACAGCTCCTCCACTCCATCTCTAGACAGGAGTTGCCCGCATGCGTCGCCCCCACGTGTTCGTCACCCTCGTCACCCTTGCGGCCGCTGGATGCGCCGATCCGGTCACGGCGCCACGGCACCGACCGATCGATGCCACGTCGGCCATCGGCGTAGCGGTGGCGCCGGTAAACGTCCCGGGCACCGCGCTTCGCACCCTGACGATCGACGGCCAGCAGCGCGAGTTCTACGTGCACGTGGGGCGCAACGCGCCGAGCAACGCGCCGGTGCCGGTGGTCTTCTTCTTCCACGGCAGCGGGAGCAACGGCTTCGAGCACCTCCAGAAGTCGCGGTGGCGCGAGAAGGCCGACACCATCGGCTTCATCGCCATCTTCCCCTCGGCGCTCGCGTACTGCTTCAAGGAAGACGGCAACGGTGACGGCGACATGCTCGACCGCGGCGAGCTGCACGCCAGCGCGAAGTGGACCTCGGGCCCTCTCGGCGGCCCCACGCGACCGCTGTGCAAACCCGCCGACTATCTCAAGCTCACCCCCAACCAGCGCCTCGCCACGCTGCACCGCTTCCAGGACGACACCGCCTTTGTCGATGCGATGCTCGCCGACGTCAAGGCGACCAACGTGGTCGACACCAAGCGCCTCTACCTGGCAGGCTTCTCGAACGGCGCCGAGATGGTGAGTCGCCTGCTCGTCGAGCGAAGCTACACCTTCGCGGCCGTCGCCATGCACGCCGGCACCTTGGACGTTCCCGTCGCGCCCTTTACCACACGCCGGGTCCCGATCCTCAAGTCGATGGGGAACATCAACGACAACGTGCCGCGGGGGATGCCTGGGCACACCTTGCCGATCATCCCGTCGACGATCGAACTCCCGTTCATGCAGGCCGACTACGTCGTCAAGTACCTGCGACAGGAGCTGCTGGCCAACCAGTACACCTACGGCCTGATGAACTGGAACGGCCGCAAGGTCGGGCGATGGGTCTACAACAACGGCCTGTTCGGCAATTCGAACCTCTTCGTCTTCCTGCTCATCGAGAAGAACGGCCACGCGTATCCCAATGGCGTCAATCACGTCGTGACGATGGCGGACCGCGCGTGGCCGTTCCTTGCGGCGCACACAATGCCCTGACGTACGACGGCGCGGCCTGCCGTGCTTTCAGCGGGCGGGTGAAGCGGCTCCAACGGGTACGTGCATGCCATCGAGAACCGAGGGAAAGGGGCGCCCTGCGCCTCCCCTCGCGCCCCCCTCGGCGACAGATTGCGGCGCGTCCGGTCCTTCCTCGCCCGCGCACCGCCTCCTCATGCCGCTGCTCCGCCTTCGCTCCCTCGTCGCCCTCATCCTGCTCGTCGGCGTCTGTTGGGCGCTGAGTCGCGACCGAAAGGCCATCGCATGGCGCGTGGTCCTGTGGGGCGTGGCGTTGCAGGTGCTGTTCGGCATGCTCGTCCTGCTCACGCCAGTCGGCACGACGTTCTTCGCCGGCGTGAACAACGTCCTCCTCAACGTGATGCACTTCGCCGAGTCGGGGGCGAAGTTCCTCTTCGGGGACCTGATCTTCAACAACATCCCCGTCGGCCCGGGGACGCCGGGTGGCAACGCGCCCATCACCCCTGGAGCGACGGTCGCGCGCACCGGCGCCTACTTCGCCTTCCACGTCCTCCCGACGATCATCTTCTTCTCGTCGCTGATGGCGGTGCTGTACCACCTCAAGATCATGCAGCGCGTGGTGCACGGCGTCGCCTGGGTGATGCAGCGGACGATGGGAACGTCGGGGGCCGAGACGCTGGCCACCGCCGGGGGGATTTTCGTAGGGCTGATGGAGACGCCGTTACTCGTTAGGCCCTACCTCGAGCGCATGACGCGCTCCGAGGTCTTTGCGCTCATGGTCGCCGGGCTCGCCTCGATCAGCGGCGGCCTGCTCGTGGCCTACGTCGGGCTCCTCTCGCCCTTCTTCCCCGACATCGGCGGCCACCTCGTCTCGGCGTCGTTCATGTCGGCGCCGGCGGCGCTCGCCGTCGCCAAGCTCCTCTTCCCAGAGACCGAAGGGGCCGAGACATCGCGCGCACTCCCGGTGGAGTCGGAGCAGCGACACGACGTGAACCTCATCGACGCTGCCGGTCGCGGGGCCAACGAAGGGCTGTTCATGGCGCTCAAGGTGGGGGCGATGCTCATCGCCTTCCTCTCACTGCTCGAGATGGCCAACGCCGGCTTTGGCTGGATGGGGCGCATCGTCGGCTTCGAACACCTCACGCTGCAAGGGGTGCTGGGCGTCGTGATGTCGCCGGTCGCCTGGATCATCGGCGTTCCGTGGACCGACGCGCGCATCGTCGGAGAACTGATCGGCGTGAAGACGATCCTCAACGAGTTCGTCGCCTACCGGCAACTCGCCGATCACCTGCAGGGCGCCGGCGCGTTGCAGCAGCGTTCGGTGGTGCTGGCGAGCTACGCGCTGGCCGGCTTTGCCAACTTCGGGTCGATCGCCATGCAGATTGCCGGGATGGGTGAACTCGCCCCCGGCAAGCGCACGATGCTCGCCGAACTGGGGATGCGTGCCCTGTTAGGCGGAGCCATCGCCGGACTCATGACGGCGGCGGTCGCCGGACTCGTCCTCCCCTGAGTCGGATGACGATGACCGACGGTGTGCGCGAACTGGTGGTTGGCGGAACGCTCACGCTCGACACCACCGAGCGCGCTGGGGAGGTGCACGCCGACGTCCCCGGGGGCTCGGCACTCTACGCGGCCACGGCCGCGAGCGTCGCCCTCCCCGCGCGCATCGTCGGGACCGTGGGGACCGACTTTGCCTTCGACGTGCTACGCGACGTCTGGTCGCGCGGCGTCGATCCCTCTGCCATCGAAATCCTCGAGGGCAGGACCTTCCGCTGGCACGCACGCTACGACGCCGACGGCGACGACCGCGTGACGCTCGCGCGCGATCGCGGCGTCGCCGACGGGCGCACGCCTCCAGTACCGGCGCACCGCGACTCCAACTACGCCCTGCTGCTCGGCAGCACCAATCCGCGTATCCAGCAGGGCCTGCGCGACGCCTCCCCCGATGCCCGCGTGGTGGGGCTCGACAGCATGTCGCACTGGTGGAGCGAGCGCCCGACGGAACTGCTCGCCCTGCTGGAGCGGATCGACGTCCTGTTCGTGGACGAGGGTGAGATGGCGCTCGCCGTCGGCACCACCGACCCGACCGAGGGGGCCGACCGACTGCTCGCCCTCGGCCCCGCGCTCGTCGTCGTCAAGCGCGGGTCGCGCGGAGCGTGGATCAGGCGTCGGGGTCAGGCCCCGCTGCAAGCAGACGCCGTCGCCCTCGCCCGCGTGGCCGATCCCACGGGGGCAGGCGACGCCTTCGCCGGTGCCTTCATCACCTCGCTGGGACGGTGGCCCGAGCGAGGCGATGCACACGCGCTGCGATTCGCCTCGGCCGTCGCGTCGTTCGCCGTCGAGGGAATCGGGACCAGGGTCCTCGCGCGCGCCACCCCCAACGACGTACGACGGCGGATGGCCACGCTGTACGTCGGCACGGCCTGAACCGCGCACACCTCGCGCGCCGCGTGGTGTGACGGGAGCGCCTCGCGCAGGAGCGCGCCGAGCCGACGCCAGTTAGGCTGGGACGCCCGCCGGTTCCTGACCGTTGGGCGCCGCTTCATCCACATGGGTCAGCTCGAAGCGTCCGCCCCCCGCCCCCTTCGCGCGATACAGCGCGCGATCGGCGACCTGTAGCGCGTGCACGAGCGGGGTACTCCCTCCCACGCAAACCGCGATACCGATGCTGGCCCCCACGCGCACCGTATGCGCGCCGATCGTGATGGGCTGCGACGCAAGATCGATCACCCTGGCTGCCAGCGTCTCCGCACCCGCAGCGCCGGCAATGCCGCTCTGCACGATGGCGAACTCGTCCCCGCCGAGTCGCACCACGATATCGTCCCGCCTGACGAGTCCCTGCAACCGGCGCGCGATCACCTGCAGCACCTCGTCGCCCGCCGCATGCCCGTGCGTGTCGTTGACCGGCTTGAAGTGGTCGAGGTCGATGTAGAGGAAGGCGTATCCCTCCGAGGCATTGCGGCGCTCGACCTGCCCGTCCTTGAGCAGCGAACGCAACCGACGCCGGTTGGGCAGCCCGGTGAGGACGTCGGTTTCGGCGTCGTGCCGCAGGACCTCGAGGCGGAGGCGTTCCGTCAGGTCCTGCAACATCCCGACGACGACGACCTCGTCGCCGAGCTCCCGCGGACGCACTTCCCACTTGAGCTCCGCGATGAAGCTCCCCCCGGTGGCGCGCACACCACCGATCCGCAGGCCAACGCGCGTCCCCACCAGATCGCGACGCAGGGCGTTCTGCACCCGCTCATGGTCGCGAGGGTCGACGAACTGGAGAAACTGCGCGAGCGTCCGCGGGACGTCGCCGACATGCGGCGTCTCGAACATCGTGGCGAACGCGCCGTCGCAGATCATGCGGTCCTCCGACGGGTCGTACTCCCACGCGCAGACCGCGGCCAACGACTTCACGTGCTCGAATCGCCGCTCGAGATCGAGCAGCCGCTCCACTTCGCGCCGCCCCAGCAGCAGCGACCAGAGGCGACGCCCCACGACTTCCAGCGTGCGCACGTCGTCCTCGTCGTACGGCGCCACCTTGTTCCCGACACCGAAGAGGAGCCGGATGCGTCCGTCATGCTCGATGGGGACGCCGAGATGGCGACTGAGCGGGGAATGCCCGGTGGGGAGTCCGCGCCGACCGACAACCGAGGCGTATTCGTTGTGGCTGACGGGGCGACGCAGGCGCACCGTGTCGGCCCAGATCCCGGCCGCGCTCACGGGGTAGTGCCGGTCGTGCACCGCCGAGCAGTGCGTGAGCGTGTCGTGCGACCAGGTCCCGAGTTCGATCGTCTCCTCGTCCTCGTTGAGAAAGTGGAGGTAGGCGACCTGACTATCGGTGGCGCGCTGCGCCACGTCGGCGCCCACCTGGATGATGTCACGCTCCGTCTGTTCCGGGCCGATCTCGGCCAGGGCAGCGAGCGCTTCCAGCTGCCGGAGCGTGTGGGCGTTGGAGTCCGGAGAGGTGTGAGGCACGATGAACTCCCGCAGGGGAGGCGTCGAGCATGGTACGACGTCACCTACTCCTATATATCGGCTGCTGCCGCGCTCGCCATCGTCTCATCCCGGATTTCCTGTCACCTCATGACCCATTGCCTCGGCAGAGCGTCGTCGCACGCCCCAGGTCGCGCCAGGTCACCAGATGTACCCCTTCGGCCTGTGCGAGACGCCGGAACTCCGCGTCCGACATCGCGCGCGTGTCGCGCGCGCGCCAGTCGGCCCCCCACCCGCCGTCGTGCGCGGCGAAGGACTCACGCTCGGGACGCGGGTCCTCCCCCAGGTGCACGATGAGCATCGGTATGCCGGGGCGGAGCCGCCGCAGCACGTCGCGGTGGTAGGCATCCCACGCCGCCGGCGCCATGTCAGGCGAGATCCCGCTCATGTCGTTGATGGCGATGTGGCCGTCGTCCAGCGCCCCGGCGGCCAGCACAGGCGAGCGCTCTCGCTGGTGAGCGTCGAGTGCACGCCGATGTCGAATCGCTCGCCGGCACGAAGGAGCGTGGGGACGGAATCGACGAACGACGGGGGAGCCAGCATCGACGCGGAGTTCACGTTCCCGGCGCGCACGGCGGACTGCGTCACGTGCGTGACGCCGGACGTCATCGCCATGTCGTCGGCGTGCAGGATGAGAAGGCGCGCCGTGGGAGGATATCCGAGCCGCGCCAGGAGCGCTTCGTCAGGCGCAATGTGCGTGACAGGGGCCGCGTGGTATCCGATCGCCACCGCCGCGAGCGCGAACCACCACCCGCGCAGCGCCCGGCCACGCGCGCCGGCCGTCGGCTTCACCGCAGCTGCGATTGCATGGTGCGTTCGCAGTCCGGGCACATGCCGTGCGACAGCGTGTGATCGCCATGCCGCACGATGTAGTGGTCCGGAGGGATCCACCCGTCGTCGGCGTCGTGGACACGCCGGCACCACGCACACACCGAGAGCATCGTGCGCAACAGGCGCAACTCCTCCTCCAGGCGCCGTTGCGCCACGCGGTGGGCCGACATGAGTCCCGCCACGCTGAGGGCGAAGAGGATGAAGTCGATGAGCCGCCCGAGGGCCACGCCCGCGACGAGTTCCTCGTCACCCGTGACCCCGGCGGTCCAGCCGCGACTGTTGGCCACCACGATGAAGATCGCGAGGAGTAGCGCGTACGCCGTCCCGCTCCAAAGGGCGTGCACAGGGCGCTCGGCGCTCTCGCGCGCCCCGTGCGCGTCGGCCAGCAGGCAGGAGATGATCGGGAGCAAGGTGAGCCACTTGAGCGATGCCCAATCGAGTTCGGCGGTCTGCAGGCACTGCACGGAGAAGAACGCCCCCAGCAGCACCAGGCCGGCAATCCGCAGTGTTTGCAGCGACGCGCCGGCGCGGATAGCCGCGAGGAGCGCCACACAGCCGATGCCGAACGCCACGATGAAGGCCGACGACACCGTCGGTGTCAGCAGGGTTGACGCCGCGACGGACGCGGCGGCAACCACCAGGCCGATGAGGGTGCCGCTGACGAGCACCCTCAGCTGCAACGCCTCGTGTGGGGTCAGCGCGCGCAGGGGGGTGAAGTACTTGAGGGTCGGGTTGAGGCGTGCAAGCATGGACGGCGACGGTGGAAGCGGTGCGACGAGTCCCCGACATTCTGCGGCGCCGTGAGGGGGTCGGCAACCGCCCGCCCCATGCGCCGCGGTAGCGTCCGTCAGCGCCTCCACCGATCTTTCGTGCGTCATGTCACCGCCGTCCGAACCCCCAGCCCCCGCGTCTCCCCTCCGCATCTTCGTGGTCGGCGCCACCGGGAGCATCGGGCGCGCCACTGTGCGCGCGCTCCGGCGCCATGGCCACCACGTCACCTGCTTTGTCCGGCCGCGCGCCGGGCGTCGGGGCGCCGAGCCTAACGCCGATGCGGGGGCGATGGCGGGGGTGACCGTGCGCACGGGAGACGTCACCGACCCGGGCTCCATCGCGCGAGACGGCTTTCAGGGCGACCGCTTCGACGCCGTGGTCTCGTGCCTGGCCTCGCGCACCGGGGCACCACGCGACGCCTGGGCCATCGATCACCAGGCGCACGTGCACCTGCTCCACGCCGCACGGCAGGCCGGCGTGTCGCGCTGGGTGCAACTCTCGGCCATCTGCGTGCAGAAGCCACGACTCGCCTTCCAGCACGCCAAGCTCGCGTTCGAACAGGCGCTGATGGCGTCGGGCCTCACCTGGTCCATCGTTCGCCCCACCGCCTTCTTCAAGTCGCTCTCCGGCCAGGTGCAACGTGTGCGCGACGGCAAACCGTTCCTCGTCTTCGGCGATGGGACGCTCACCCGCTGTACGCCGATCAGCGACGACGATGTCGCCACCTACCTGGCCGAGTGCCTGGAGGACCCGTCGCGCGGGAATCGGATCCTCCCTATCGGCGGGCCGGGCCCCGCCATGACGCCGCGCGCCCAGGGGGAGATGCTCTTCGCGCTGACGGGACGCCCGCCACGTTTCACGCGCGTCCCGGTCGCGCTCCTCGACGTCATCATCGGCGTGCTCGGCGCGTTAGGCCGGGCCATCCCCCCGCTGGCCGACAAGGCCGAGTTCGCCCGCATCGGACGCTACTACGCCACCGAATCGATGCTCGTATGGGACGCGGCGCACGAGCGATACGACGCCGAGGCAACGCCCTCGACCGGCACCGAGACGCTGCGCGAGCACTACGCGCGGATGCTGCGCGGGGAAGTGGCCGACGATCGGGGCGAGCACGCGGTGTTCTAGCGGACGACCGCGCACCCAGCGCGCGCGTCACCGCCGCTGCGACTGCGCCTGCCGCTCGTAACGCACGTACACCACATCGATCCAGTGGCCGTTGGTCGTCTTCGCGCGATACAACGGAAGCACCTTGACCTCCGCCACCGGTCCGGACTGCGTGAGCCGTTCCATGAAGTTGACGAGCTGCGGCATCTCCTCGAACTCGAGGCTCAGGTGCCATCCGCTGTCGCGTGGCGCCACCGCGCGCACCAGCATGCCGGGGACGAGCGCGGCCATGACGCGCTTGCGCGCCTCGGCTTGTCCGGCCACCGGCTCCCCATTCTCCAACCGCTGGTTCTCGAGGTAGACGGGATCGCGCTCGAGGCGCGCCTCCTCCCGTTGCTTCGCCACCACGCTCGGCCGAGGCGCCCCTTCGGCCCACGGCTCCGCCCGACTCCAGGTCGAGCGCGTCTCGAAGGTCCAGGGCAGCGGAAATCCCTTGCAGCCGTCCCCGCACCAGACCACGAACTCCTCGTAGTCGGTGCGATCCAGCCGCGCGACCAGCGTGCCGCTCTTCCCGCGCGCGATGCGCATCGCGTGCGCTCTCGCAAAGAACCCCAGCCCAGCTACCTCGCTGTCGAACCGATCCGTGATCTCGCCCGCGCGCACGTGCAGCCACCCGTCCTCACAATGGTAGTCGCGCGCGTACGGCGTCCCCTTCTGCAGCCGAGTCTCGTGCGTGCGACCGTCCACGTACCCCACCGTCACGTGCAACGCCGTGTCGGCCGACCCGGCGACGGCGAAGTACTCCAACTCGGCCGGGACGCTGTCCCACGGGACGTGCCGACCGGCGAGCTGCCAGCTGATCGGCTCGGGGGCGTAGATGTAGCGACCGGCCATCGCGGGGCAGCGCCAGTCGTCGCCGAGTTCGAGGGGGCGCCACGCCTTGGGAATCCCGTCCAGGTCATCGTGGCATGCGGCGACGACGAGCAGCGCGACAAGGGACAGGAGCGCAGGCCCGCGTGAGGACGGGCGAACGGGAGCAGGACGGTGACGCATGCCATAGAGACGACCGAGCAGAACGGGCGTTTGCCGAACGCGTCGAGGACGACCAGATTGGCGTGCCGTCCTTCTCGAGCCCCGCCCCATGGTCCGTCCCATCGCCGCCGCGCCGCCGTGCCCCACGCGCCCCGTGACCGTGCGCTCCACACGTTCCGTCCGCGCCGCGTGCGCGGCCCTTGCCGTGGTGGCCACGCTTGCGACGCTCCCCGCGCCGCTCGCCGCGCAACGCTCCCCGCGGCGAGCGGCCCGTCCCAACATCGTCCTCATCTTCCCCGACAATCTCGGGTGGGGCGAGGTGGGCGCGTACGGCAGTGTGCGCGGCGTTCCGACTCCACACATCGACAGCATCGCAGCGCAGGGGGCTCGCCTCGACAACTTCAACGTCGAGTTCTCCTGCACCGTGTCGCGCGCGGCGATGATGACGGGACGATACGCGGTGCGCACCGGCGCCACGCAGGGGACGGGCTTCACGCTGTGGGAGACGACGATCGCCGAAGCGCTCAAGCCGCTCGGCTACGCGACGGCGCTCTACGGCAAGTGGCACCTTGGGGGGACCAACTGGATCGACCATCGGACCCCCATCGATCAGGGGTTCGACGAATGGTACGGCATCCCCAACACCAGCAACGAGGCGCAATGGATGCAGGCGCCGGAGCTCAAGGCCAACCCGGCTGATTCTTCCTTCATCTGGGAGCAGAAGGCCGGTGAGGCGCCGCGGCGCGTGAGCGTCTTCGACACCGAAACGCGACGGCTGGTCGATCGCGAGGCGGCACGACGCGGCGTGACCTTCATCGAGAAGCACGCACGCGCCGGGACGCCGTTCTTCCTGTACTACCCGATGACGCAGCTCCACTTCCCGACGCTGTCGCACCCCGACTTTGCCGGGAAGACGCGCGCCGGCGACATCGGCGATGCCATGGCCGATGTGGACTACAACGTGGGGCTCATCACGGGCGCGCTCAAGCGCCTCAAGCTCGACGACAACACGCTGGTCATCTGGTGCACCGACAATGGCGCCGAGGGGCGGCGGCCGTGGCGCGGGACGTCCGGGGTCTGGCGCGGCTTCTACAACACCGTCATGGAAGGAGGCGTGCGCACGCCCTGCGTCGTGCGCTGGACGGGGCGCATACCGCGCGGGCAGACGCTCGACGGCATCGTGCACGAGATGGACCTCTTCCCCACGATTGCAGCTGCGGTGGGCGCCGACATCGTCCCGAAGGACCGGGCCTTCGACGGCGTGAACCAGCTCCCCTACCTCGAGAAGCGACAGGCCACGTCAGCGCGCGAAACGGTGCTCATGTTCACCGGCAACGACGTGCGGGCGGTGAAGTGGAACGACTGGAAGTTCCACTATGCCTTCCAGCCCGAGCCACGCGTGACCGAGCCACCGTTGATGCGCCTGTTCAACCTGCGCTCCGACCCGCGCGAGGAGACCGACATCAAGGCGGTGCACCCGTGGGCGCTCGCGCACTTCGATCGCCTGGTCGGCGCCTTCACCGAGAGCACCCGGCGGTATCCCAACGTCCCCATCGGGACCAAGGATCCCTACACACCGCCAGCCACGCGATAGCCCGGCAGGATGCGCCGGCCTCCGCGTGCCTAACGTCAGCGTCGGACGTAGAGCGTGCGGACCACGTCGGGGGCCCGGGCTCCCGGGCGCGCGGTCTCCATCAGCAGCCGCCCCGACTCGTCGAGGGTGAGCCGCTGTCGTACCTCGGTCGGCGCCCCCCCGATCTCGGGCGGGTTGGGGTACAGCGTCGTGATCACCAACGTGGCGCCGTCCCAGCGCACTCGCGAGCGGAGCACCAATTCGGCGTGCGCGATGTTGATGCGTTGGCGCGTTTCGCTCCCGTCGAGCGCGAAGTCGTAGCGGAGCTTGGGCTGGAGGTCGTACGACGAGAAGTGCACGACCTCGACGACCAGCGAGTCGGCTGTTTGCCGGATCGTGAAGGGCGAACCCCAGCCACCCCCCATGTTGCCGATCGGGAAGCGCGCATCGCCGGTGGCGGCCACGGTCGGGCGCTCGGGGGCGCTGTCGACCCTGGCCCACGCGCCGGCAAACGACGGGGGCATCTGGGCGCGCGCCGACGTGGCAGCCGCCAGCAACAACAGGGGGAGCAGGGCGAGGCGCGACATGGGCTCGTCAGTCGGGAGGGACGTGGGCCCGAACATAGCGCCTCACCTCGTCGGCGGCCAATCTCCGTCGCGCCATCCCGATGGGTGCGGCTTCCGGACGCTCGATCCTGGCATCACGGATCGACGACCCCATCCGTCCCCTACAGATAGAACAGCAGGTCGAGCGACGGCGGGGTGACACCCTGTGATCGTAGCAACACGCACAGCTGCGCCGTGTGACGGATTTCGTGGATCATCACATGCGAGAGCAGCGCGCCCACCGTCAGCTGCTTCTCCGGCCAGTCCTCCAGGGGAACCACGCGCGCCAGGTCATGCTCCGTGAGTGACGCGAGGTAGCGCAGCGTCTCCCCCTCGACCACGCGCCAGTAGTCGAGCAGCGTGCCAAGCGGAATGGCCGCGAACGACGGCCCGGCGTCGCGAAGCTCGGGGATGGCGCGCTGCAGCATCGGGCCGCCCCGGATGTCGCCGTTGATCCACCCATCCTCGACCTCGGCGATGTGCAACACGTAGTCCTTGAGGCACTCGAACCGCACACCCTCGATGAGGGGACGTGAGAGCAGTGCGTCCGGGACCGCCTCGAGGGTGCGCCAGAGGTCTCGCCGTGCGCGGGTGAGGTAGTCGTAGGTGGCGGCGATGTTCACGAGGGGCCTCGCGTGGGGGGCTGCGGCACGTTTGGGGGAGCGGGCGACGGCGGCGCACCCGAATGCAACCGGGCGCGCTGCAGTTCGCCGGCGGGCGGGCGGTACCAGCTGAAGACGCTCAGTACCAGGAGGCCGGCGATGATCGGCAGGTACGTCGCAAGGTTGGCGGCCTTCGCCCATCGGCGCGCCTGGTCGGCGGGAATGCTCCGGGCCGCGCTCCAGCGTTCCAGGCGAATGGAGACGAGCAGGAAGGGCACGCAGAGGATGGCGGCCGCCAGGTACACCTGCCACCGCTTGGCGTTAGGCATGAGCCACGCCGACGAGAGGGGGACGAGGAAGAACTGGCCCAGCGCCGACGACTGGACCAGGGAGGCCAGCGCCATCCCCAGCGTCATCTCCACCAGGACCAGGACCAACCAGGTCAACGGGATGCCGATGATCGTCGATCGGGCGTTGGCCACCAACGAGAGTCTGGCACACTCGAGGTACGGCAGGGCCAGGAGGCGTCGCGCCACGAGGGCCTCGACCACGACGATCGGGACGAACAGCGCCCACGCTGGCGGCCAGACGAGCATCAACATCGGGATGCCGGCATCGGCGCGCGCCACCGTGGGCCACGCGACGAGAAGCGCCATGGCCGCGCCAATCATGGCACGGCCACGCGTGGGCGATGGACGCAATCCAGCCAGTGGGGTGGTCGTCACGCTTCGGTGTGGGATCGGGGTGCGCCACTTCGCGTCGCGACGTGTCGGACGGGTGACGCACCGAAGCTTCGCCACACCGTGCTGCAGGTGCAAGCGGGTGACACGAGCAGGCTCCGGACATGCTCTCCACGAAGCGCGCCCGACCGTCCCGGGCCATCCGCCGCCACAAAGTCCGACCGCCGGCGCGTACCAGTGGCCACCACCGGCCGCCCTAGCCGTGGACTGCGTGCATTCAGCGGAGGGTCAACAGGCGCGCCGGCGTCGCCACGAGGATCTGGTGCATGTCTGCCTCGCTGAAGCCGCGACGCCGCATCAGCGGAACGACGTTCCGGAAGACGTGCCCATAGCCATGCCCCCCGAGCTTGACCAGGCGCGAGCGATAGCAGATGTCCTGGCTGATCGCAATCTGGCCCAGGTGCCCTCGCCCCTTCAACCTGCCTAACGTCGCCACGCGCACCCCATCGTTGGGCATGTCGATGTCCGACAGCTTGTAGTACGTCGTCTCCATGCCGAACAGGTCGAACTCGAGCACCAACCCCGTGTCGGCCAGCCGGAAGAGGCGGTCATCGTCGAAGATCGTGCGGTCGATGTGGCTCATCACCACGCGCGACATGTCCACGCCGCGCGCGCGCAGGAAGTCGGCGACCTCCTGCGGCTGGTCGGGGTGCCGCCCGGGATGCACCGTGAGCGCCGCCCCGCTCTGCTGCATCGCCAGCACCGCCCCTTCCATCACGCGCTGCTCCATCGGCGTCCACGGCGCCTGGCACCCGATCTCGCCGATGATCCCGGCCCGCACGCTGGTCCCCCACGCCCCCTGTTGCAGCTGCCCGAGCATCTCGGCCGCGAAGCTCTCCACCGTGCGCGCGGCGTTCTCTGGCGCCTGGTAGTCATCCACATACCAGCCGCACCCCATCACCACGTGCACGTCGGCACGACGCGACGCCTCGGCGAGCCCCAACGGGTCGGGATGCAGGCCGCCACACGAAAGATCGACCACGCTGCGCCCCCCGTCGGCGCGCAGGCGCGTGAGCTCGGCGACCGCCAGCTCCACCTGGTCAAGGATCAGGTTGCCCGGGGCGTGCACCTCGCCGTAGTCGATGGCAAAGCGCTCCTCCATGGGGATGTCGTAGCCACGGAGTCCGTCCGCGCGCCACGCCGGAGGACGGATGTCACACAACACATGCTCGTGCAGCAGCGTTGCCCCCAGTGCGTCGGGAGCGATCGGGCCAAGCACCGTCTGGATGAAGCCGGCCACCGGGCCTCCAACTATCGCGTGTGGGTGATGGCAGCGTAGGCACGCGCATACGCCGAGCGTGCACCGACCAGCCCGGCGATCGCCAACGGGATCGTGACGAGCGGCAGGAGCGCCAGCGATCGTCCGACGGCCAGATCGTCGTGAAAGATGCGGTCGGTGCCGAGTGCCACGAGCAATGGACCAAGTGTCAGCCCCAGCAGGTTCGAGATCAAGAGATAGAGCGCCACCACCTGCCCGCGCATCTCCGGCGGGGTGACCATCGCGAACGAGGTGCTGGCGATGCCGTAGGGATACCCCTGCGCAAAGGCGAGCGCCACGGCGCCAAGCATCGCAAGCGCGAGCGTGGGGGCGAGGGCAAAGGCCGGGACCACGATCGCAAAGGCGATCGCCCCACCCATCGCCGCGGCAATTGGCGCGTCGGCGCGGCCCTTCGCCGCCAACCGGTCCACGAGCCACCCCGCGCCCACGACCCCCAGCGGCCCCGCAAAGAGCATGATCATCCCGAGCCGGATCCCCGCATCGGCCGATGCGAGGGCGTGTACGCGCACCAGCACCGTCGGGGCCCAGGCCAGCGAGCCGTAGGCCAGCACGGTGATCGCCGTGAAGGCGACGATGACGCCGGTGTACACATCGCGCCGCGCCCACACCCAGGCCAGCGAGGCACGAACGCCGAGCTGTGGCGTCGATGGCGCTGCGGCGCCATGCCGCGGCTCATGCACGAAGAGCAGGAGGAGCGCCACGAGCCACCCCGGCGCCCCGACCACCAGCAGCACCGCCCGCCAGCCGCTCGTGATGCCTAACGCGCGCAACCACTCCATCCCGCCGGCGTCATAGGCAGCGAGCAGCCACCCGCCCGCCAGCAGCGCGAGCGCCGACCCAACGAAGATCCCCGCCTGGAAGAGGGCGATCGCCCGCCCGACGCGCGACCGTGGGAATCGGTCGGACAGCAAGGACACCGCAGCCGGCGCGAGCGCCGCTTCGCCCACCGCCACCCCCATGCGAGCGATGAACAGGTGCGCGTAGTCGCTGGCAAACGCCGACGCGACCGTCATCCCGCTCCACACCGCGATCCCCGCCGCCATGAGGCGCGGTCGATGCGTGCGATCGGCCAATCGCCCGAGCGGGAGACCGAGGATGGCGTACAGGCTGGCGAACGCGAGTCCCTGCAGCAGGCTCACCTGCACGTCGGAGATGCCAAGCTCCGCACGCATCGGCTTCACCAGGAGGGTCAGCACCTGACGGTCGACGAACGACAGACTGTTGGCGAGAAACAGCACGATCGCCAACGACCACGCGCCCTGCGTGCGCTCGCGCTCCATCATCGGCTCGCTCGCGGGCGCGCTCGCATGCTCACCCGCATGCGCCCCCCTCGGCCACCCACAGCGACAGCCACTCCGCCACGAGCGCAGGTTTCGACGATCCCTCGATCTCGACCATCACGGCAAACCTGAACAGCTCCCCCGTCTCGCGCGACTCGGCCTCCGTCAGCACCACGCGACCGCGGATGCGCGAGTCGACGGGGACCGGCGAGACGAAGCGGACACGATCGAAACCGTAGTTGAGCGGGAAGCCGGCATGTCGCGTGTCGCCCGCCATCGCATTCGCCGTGATGTCGTGCAGGAATCGGGTCAGGAGCGAGAGCGTCAGGAAGCCGTGCGCGATGGGGCGGCCGTAGGGACTGCGCTGGTGGCACCACTCCGGATCGTTATGCAACGGCTCGATGTCGTCGGTGACGGAGCCGAAGCCGTCGATGCGCGCTTGCGTGATCAGGTACCAGTCGGAGACGCCGAGTTCCGTCCCGACGCGGGCGCGCAGCGCCCCCCTGGCGGCGACGGCCGAACTTCCGGACGGTGAGGCGTTGGACGGCGACGGGGACACGGGATCCTCGGGCAGGTTGACACGACCCAAAAAGCTAGTGAGCATTCACAAATGCGCTAGTGAACACTCTTCACGGGGGATCGATGAACCGGCGTGACCTGCGATCGACGGCGACGAGGGGCGATGGACTGACGATGCTGGGTTTATGGCCCCTCGCGGCCGCTGCGGTCGCCCTCCTGCTCGCGGGAGCCCCGGCCCACAGTCAGCCCCCTTCCACAACGGTCGAGGTGCGATACACCGCGTACGGCATGCCCCACGTGCGCGCCTCGACCCTCGCGGGGGCCGGCGAGGGATATGGCTGGGCCTTCGCGCGCGAGAACCTCTGCCTGACGATGGAGAAGATCGTGACGCTCTCCGGGGACCGCAGCCGCTACATCGGCCCCGACAGCGGCTACGTCGACGACTTCGTGGGCGTGCGACTCACCAACGTGGAGAGCGATGCCGTCTATCGCTACCTGCTCGACGCCGAGGCGGTGGCTGCCGTGCGACGCGCCGCCTCGGCCGACGTGCGGGCCCTGTTGCGCGGCTATGTGGCCGGCTTCAACCGGCACGTGCGCGGCACGCCGATGCCTAACGAATGGTGCCGCGACCGATCGTGGTTCCGCCCCGTCACCGAGGACGACATCTGGCGGCGCGTGACGCAGGTGCCGCTCATCATGACCTCGATGCTGCTCCTGCGCGAGATCGCGAGCGCCGCCCCGCCGGGTGCGCGCGTGGGCAACGTCTCGTCGCCTCTGCGTCACGACATCTTCCTCGCCCTGGCCCAGCGCGGCGGTCCCACGGGGGGCTCCAACGCCCTCGGTGCCGGGCGCGCGCTGCTCGGCCCGAACGGCGGGGGCTTCACCTTCTCCAATCCGCACTTCCCCTGGCGAGGCACCGAGCGCCTCTATGCCATGCACCTGACGGTCCCGGGACGCCTCGACCTCTTCGGCTCCACCCTCTACGGCGTCCCCGTGCCGATGATCGGTTTCTCCGAGTCCATCGGCTGGTCCGATACGCACACCACCGACAAGCGCAGCACCATCTACGAACTCACCCTCGACCCGTCGGACCCCACGCGCTATCGCGTGGGAGACTCGACGGTGGCCATGCGCGCCGTCACCGTCCGCATTCCCACGAACTCCGACGTGCGCACGCACACGATCTGGGAAACGCGCTACGGCCCCATCATCGTTACTCCCAACCTCCCGTGGACGCGGGAGCGCGCGTACGCCTTCGCCGATCCGGAACGGGGGAACGTGCGCATGGCCGACACCTTCCTCGCCATTGCCCGCGCGAAGTCGGTGCATGGCATTCGCGACGCGCTCTTCAAGTACCACGGATCGCCGTGGTCGAACATCACGGCCGCCGACCGGCACGGCGAAGTCTTCTTCGCCAACATCTCCGTCGCCGGCTACGTCACCGACGCGCAGCTGGCCCGTTGCACCGTGCGCAGCGCCGCGCGGCAGTACGAGGACCTGGCCGACGTCACCGTGCTCGACGGATCGGACCCGCAGTGCGCCTGGACCCGCGATCCCCGCGCCCCGCAGCCGGGGATCATCCCCGCACAGCTGCGCCCGTGGACCATTCGCCGGGACGTGACGCTCAACTCCAACGACTCCCACTGGTTCTCGACGCCATCTCCCGCGGGAGCGCTCGAGGGATTCCTCAAGGTCATCGGTCCCGAGCGCACGGCGCGCGGCGAGCGTTCGCGGGTGGCGGCGCTGTACGCACAGGGGTTCACCCCGCCGTCAGGGGCACCGCTCACCCCGGCCGCGTGGGAGCAGCGCTTCTTTAGTTCGCGCAACCTCACCGCCGAACTCGTGCTCGACGACCTGCTCGCCGATTGCCGGGCGACGCCGCGCGTCACCCTGGAGGGAGGAGCCGCCGTCGATCTCACCGAGGGCTGTCGCGTCTTGGGGGCATGGGACCGCACCGACCGCCTGGAGTCGCGCGGCTCCGAGCTCTTCGCGGAGTTCGCGCGGAACATCGAGCGTGTTCCCATGACCGGCTTCGCCTTTGCGCCGCGGTTCTGGCGCGTCCCGTTCGACCCCGCCGACCCCGTCGGGACTCCGCGAGGGCTCGTGCCATCGGACGAAACGCGACGGGCGCTGGCGCGCGCGGTGGCGCGCTTCACCGGCGGCCAGGTCGCGCTCGACGCGGCGCTGGGCGAAGTGCAGGCCTCGTCGCGGGGCGGGCGCCGCCTCCCCCTCTCGGGGGCCAGCTACACCTACCATATGGTATCCCCCGGCGCCTTCGAGGCCGGCAAGGGCATCACCGAGATTCGCACCGGCGACAGCTACATCCACGCTGTGACCTTGGGACCGCGCGGGCCGCACGGACGCTTCATCGTCACCTACTCGCAATCCACCAACACCGCCTCGCCGCACTTCGCCGACATGACCGAGGTGTACTCGAAGCAGCAGTGGATCGACGTCGCGTTTACGCCGGCAGAAATCGCGGCGGTGCAAGTGGGGCCCGTGGTGCGCTGGAAGCGGTAGCGGCGGCCGCGCAGGACGCTGCGCTACGGTGTCGCCCTCGCGCGCCGTACGCCCCGCCGCCGGGCCGCGTACGGGAGCGCGAACAGGTAGAGCCCCGTCACCAGCAGGACGATCAACGGGATGAGCGCCAGGAGGCCGATCCAGAAGTCCTGTCGCTTCTGGAACAGCGCCACGAGGTTCACGACCACCGCTCCGGTGAAGGCGAGTGACAACCACCGGTGCGCCGAGCGCATCCAGCCATTCCAGTTCATGCGATCCTCCCGAGCAGTTCGACGAGCCTGTCCCCCATCATTCTCCAGCCGTAGCGTGCGCCGCCGAAGTTGCGCTTCTGGTCCTCGCGGAAACCCGACTGCGTCAGTTCCAGGTGCGTCCCGGTGGTCGTGGGCGTGAGCGTGAACGTCACCACCGTGTCGAGTTCCCCCACGACCCACGTGTAGCGGAGCGTCCGCTCGGCTTCGATCTCGACGAACCGGCACTGCACGACGCCGTCCCATCCGGGCTGCGGTGGTGCATGGAAGGCAAAGGTCGCCCCCGGTGCGAGTTCCACCCCGATCGTCGGGAGGAGCCACTGTGACAGAAGCTCGGGGTCGGTGAGCGCGCGCCAGACCTTTGCCGGCGGGTGAGGCAGGTCGAAGTCGAAGGCGATCGAGTCCGACTGCGACGGGGCCGTCTTGTCGTGTGGCGTCATGGGTCCATCCGCTCCAGGAGTCCTTCGAGTCGGTCGATGCGCTCTGTCCAGAACGCGCGGTAGTGCTGGATCCAATCGGTGAGTGGCTTCAGTCCCTCGGGGTCGACGCGGTAGTAGACCGAGCGCCCCGCCTTCCGCCCCCGAACCAGGCCGGCGGCCCGCAAGGTGGCTAGATGCTGCGACACCGCTGGCTGCGAGATGTCGAATTTCGCCGTGAGTTCTTTCACCGCCGCTTCGCCCCGCGTCAGCGATTCGAAGATTGCCCGGCGGCTAGGGTCCGCGAGTGCGTGGAAGATCCGGTTCTCGGCCGCGGCAGTCTTGGACATGAGCTATTCATAAGTCTAGCCTTATGCGTTGTCAAGCCACCCGACTCTCCCTGCCGACTTGTGCTCGCTAACTTTGCGTTGTAAAGTACTTCGCAATCCTTACCCGAGGCGACGCTCCGATGGGCACTGGCATCACGGCTACCGCAACCGGCGAGGGAGTGCGCGAGCGTGCGCGCACCCCGCGCCGCATCCTCGTCGAGGGCGCCTCGCTCGGCATCCTGGCCGACGTCGCCCTCCGAGGGGCGCCGGGCGGATTGGGGTGGACCATCTGGGTCCTCGCGCTCGCCGTGGCGGCGGTCAGCGTCGCGCGCTACGACGGACTCGTCGCCAACCGCGAACAGCGCGGCTGGCTCGCCCTCGCCGTCGCCTGCGCGATTGCCTTCTCCTGGCGCGACGCGGAGGAGCTGCGCGTGGCCAACGTGCTCGGGACGCTCGTTTCGCTCTCGATGTTCGCCATGTCGGCCGCCGGCCTCCCCGCCCCGTCTATCCTGGCGGCGCGACTGCGCGATGTGATCGCCGCCGGCGCCTACACCGTGCGCGATCTGCTGGTCGGCGCGCCCACACTCGTGGCGCGCGACGCCGACCTCTTCACCCTCCCAGCGGCGCGGGGTGGCGCCTCGTGGACCGCTGTGCGCGCGTTGCTCCTGACGGCGCCGCTCGCCTTCGTCTTCACTGTGCTCCTCTCCCGCGCCGATCCCGTCTTCGCCTCGTTCTTTCGGTTGCCGACGCTCGACGTCGCGCAGATCGTCCCGCACCTGGCTCTGCTCGGGGTCTTCGCCTGGCTCTCTGCCGGCTGGCTACGTGGCGCCGTGCTGGCCCTCTCCCCGCGCCCAACCCTCCCGGCGCACCTCCCCATGCGTCTCGGTCATGCCGAGGTGATCGCCTCGCTGGGCACGGTCATCGCGCTGTTCGCCCTGTTCGTGTCGTTGCAGCTGCGATGGTTCTTCGGCGGCGCCGACGTCGTCCTCGCCACGACGGGACTCACCGTCGCCGAGTACGCGCGGCGGGGCTTCTTCGAGCTGGTGGCCGTGTCGGCGCTGGTGCTCCCGCTCATTCTCGGCACGCGCGCCGCCATCGACGACGCGCGCCTCGTGCGGCGACACCGGCAGCTGTCGCTCGTCTTGCTCGTGCTGCTCGCCGCCATCATCGCGTCGGCGGTGCTGCGCATGCGGCTCTATGTGGGGTACTTCGGGCTCACCACCGACCGACTGTACGCCACCGCGCTCATGGCGTGGATCGCCGTCGTGTCGGTGGCCCTGGCGCTGACCGTGCTGCGCGGACGTGCGCGACCGTTTGCGGCGATCGCGGTACTGTCAGGTTTCGCGACGCTGGGAGCGCTCAATATCGGCAATCCCGAGTTGATCATTGCGCGCGGGAACCTGTCACGGACGCCTGATGCGCGCGGGATCGACTACGAGTACCTGACGCGGTTGAGCGGCGATGCGGCGCCGGCCGTGGTGAACGCCCTGCGAGGCGCAGCGCCGTCGGCGCATGCGTGCGCGGGGGCGCGGGCGCTGCGCAAGCGCTGGGTGCGCGTCGAGGACACGTCGTGGAACCTCGGGGCGCGCTTGGGGCGTGGGGCGGTCGAGCAAGGAATGCTGGAGGACGAGGTGGCGCGATTGTGTGCGGGAGTCGCGGTCGGGAGGAACGCGGGAGTCCCAGTCAACGAGCCAGCGTCTCGTGGGCCCTGAATCCGTGTTGCTGCTGCCGATCGCGTGGCGCGCGTTCCCGACGACGCGGCTGCGCCGCGACGCGGCGCGTGTGTGCCGCCGCGGCACCCCCGCTCACCTGATGGGCACGAGCGCACGTCAGGATCATATCGCGATCGCCGGTACGACCTTCACCGCACGGGGATCACCACGTCGAAGTTGTTGAACGACTTGTTCCGGAACGTCAGCGGTCCGGCTCCAGCCTTTGGCGTGACCTCCACGTCGATTGTCTCTCCCGGCCCGAACAGCAGCCGCGCCGGGCCGCGCGCCGGCGCACGAAGGTCCGCGCCGTCCTTCGCGACGCGACGCCACGTCATCGCGGCGCCTCCTTGCAGTGCCTCCACTTCGACGGCATCGGCCGGTGTGATGTTGATGAAGCGCATGCGATACGTGACGCCCGGTCGCAGCGGCTGCTTGGAGTGATGCGCCACCACCAGCGCCGAATCGCCCACCCCCGCGACGGCAAACAGCACCACGCGATCACGCTCCGCGTCCCACTGCTCTCCCGGGTCCAGGACCACCAGTGCGCCGAAGAGGCCGAGCGACAGCTGCCGCACCTCGCCGAAGTGCGAGTGGTAAATGAACGTGCCCGAGCGCGGAGGGGTGAATCGGGCCACGAACGAGTCGCGCGGCGCGATCACCGGGGCAACGTGGGTGGCGCTGCCGCTCCATCCGCCCACACCGTCGAAGTAGCTCTCCAGCTCCATTCCGTGCCAATGCACTGAGGTCGGGATCGCCAGGCGGTTGTGAACAGTGATCGCGACCGCTTCATCTCGTTGGAGCACAAGTGGAGGTCCGGGAATCTCGATCGAGTCGGCGGCCACAGCTCCTGGGGCCGCGAGCACGAAGCCGATGCCGACCGTATCGCCAAAGACGCGCGAGCGCTGTTGCACCGTGAGCGCGATGCGTCGAGGATTGACCGAAGCACGCTCGGGCGCGGGACCTGTCACGTCGATCCCCATAACGAGTCCCGACATTCCGTGCACGGCATTCTCGGGATGCACGTCCGCTGCCAACCGGGTCGTGTCGCCGCGCAGGCTGGCCGCCCACATCCGCGACGCCACGGGGAGTTCCCGTTCCTGCACGTGATCGACGTGGAAGGCGTCGTGGCAGTGGAAGAGCCACCGCCCCGCGCGTAACGGGCTCCAGGTGATCGACATCGTCTCCTTCAGCCCCAGCAGCTCGGTGACTGCCAAACGCTGCTGTGCTGTCGTATACGCCGTGTCCCCCGTTCGCGTGCCCCGCGCGTCGACGCGAAAGTACGCACCGTGCAGGTGCATCGGGTGCAGGCTCCCGGCGAAGTTGATCACGCGCCAATGCACGGAGTCCCCGACGGCCACCTGCAGCCGCTCCGTGTGCGGCCACATCTTGCCGTTCATCGCCAGCAGGAAGGTGGAATCGCCGTCGATTGGCGGCGCACCGGCCCAGGCGGTGATCGCGAAGATTCGATCCGGTGGCGCATTCACCGAGTCCACCACGATGACGCCACTGAGCTGTCCTCCTCGTCCGCCGCTCCACGACTGGGCTCCTCGCCGCGTGCTCCCGAAATACCCGTAGAGCCCTGGTCGCTCGCCCCGGAACAGCGCGCGTCCCGTATCGCCAGGTGCGACGACCAGGGTGTCGGGCGATCGCGGATCGCGCAGGCCGGCAACGAGCAGCGTATCGCGTAGCCGGTTGACCACGGTGATCGACACCGAGTCACCGACCGGGACGCGAAGCAATGGCCCCGGAACCGACGGTTCCTTTCCTGCCTCCGCAAAGGTCGCCACTTCGAGCGCGGGACCGTCGTCCGCCGACGGACGCCAGAACGCCTGACGTGCCTCGAGCGCCACAATGAGCGTTTTCCCTGCTCGTGTCCCGACGCTCACCCGCAGGTCGTTCGGCTGCGCGGTCGGAGTGGGCTCGACCGACGGCGCGGGCGCATCACATGCCATGAGGACGGCGAGCAGCGTGGCCACTGTCGCTCGACGTCGCACAACGTCGGGCGAGTGCCTAACGTGCGGCCGCCGTGTGTCGGCGTGAGGCCATTCAGCGCGGAGGGGCAGCATGCGCTCTCGTGAGGGAGGGGCGGCGAAGATCGCCGCTGGGGACGATGTAGGACACAGGGGACGGAGTCAACAAACCTCTCCTTCCCGGAGGTGATCCCCTCGGCCTACGGCCTGAACCCGAACCCCACCCGTCCCGCCTTCCGCAGCGGCGCCGCCAGGTTGGCGAACTCGCACAACAGCGCCCGTGTCTCGCTCGGCGCGATGATCTCCTCCACGCCGAACTTCTCCGCCGTCCGGAAGGGCGACCGCACCCGGTTGAGCCGTTCCGTGATCTCGCGCCGAGCCGCGTCGCGATCGTCGGCGGCGTCGAGTTGCGCCTTGTACGCCACTTCGATCCCGCCCTCGATCGGGAGCGACCCCCAGTCCCCCGACGGCCAGGCGTAGCGGTACTTGAAGCGCGTGTGGTTCGACATCCCGCCCGCCGCAACACCGAACGCCTTGCGGACGATGACCGTGCACCACGGGACGGTCGCCTGGTACACGGTGGCGAGCGCGCGACCGCCATGCCGCAGCGTCCCCGCCTTCTCTGCCTCGACGCCGATCATGAGCCCCGGGATGTCCACGAAGTTCACCACCGGCAGGTGAAACGACTCGGCTAACTCGACAAAGCGGGTGAGCTTTTGCGCTGCCTCGGCTGTCCATGCGCCAGCGCTGACGCTAACGTCGCTGGCCACCACCGCCACCGGCCAGCCGTCGAGGCGAGCGAGGGCCGTGATGATCGAACCGCCCCAGCGGCGCCCGATCTCGAAGAGCGAGTCACGGTCGACGATGGCCTCGAGGATGGGACGCATCTTGTAGGTCAGCCGCCGGTCGCGCGGAATGGCGCCATCGAGCCAGCGTTCGCTGCGATCGGCGGGGTCGTCCGCTGTCACGCGGTCGCTCACGGCGTCGACGGACGACGGCAGGTACGACAGGAAGCGCCGCGCCAGCGCCAGCGCTCCCGCCTCGTCGTCGGCCAGGTCGTCGACCGCGCCGCTGCGCGCATGCACCTCCGCCCCACCCAACTCGTCCTTGGTCACCGCGCGCCCCGCGGCGGTGACCAGTGCCGGGCCGGCGGCGAACATCTGCCCGATCCCCTTCACCAGCACCGAGTAGTGCGACGACACCAGCCGCGCCGCCCCCAGCCCCGCCACCGGCCCCAGCCCTAACGAGACCACCGGGACCGTCGCCAGGTTGTCGACCAACCAGTCCCACCCCGGCAGCGCCGGGATGTAGGTGAAGCCGCTCGTCTCGAGCGTCTTGACCGATCCGCCACCGCCCGTCCCGTCGATGAGGCGCACGATGGGGAGGCGCAGCTCGTTGGCCATCTGTTCCGCCTGCACCTGCTTCTCGTGGATCGTCGCCTCGGCCGCGCCGCCACGGATGGTGAAGTCGTCCGCCGCCACCACGATCGGCCGCGCGTCGATGCGTCCACGTCCGAGGATGAAATTGGCCGGGGTGTAGTGCGCCAGCGTCCCGTCGTCGTTGTAGCTGGCGACGCCGGAAATGCTCCCGATCTCGCGAAACGTCCCGGCATCGAGCAGGGCGTCGATGCGCTCGCGGACCGTGAGTTTCCCCTTCGCCTTCTGCAGCGCGACCTTCTCCGCCCCGCCCATCTCCTGCGCCATGCGCTGCCGTGTACGCAGCGCCGCGATCTCCGGGTCCCACGTCTGCTCGCTCACGGCCTACAGGGTGCGCGCGATGAGTTCCTTCATGATCTCGTTGGTGCCGCCATAGATGCGCTGCACGCGCGCGTCGGCAAACATGCGGCACACGAGGTATTCGTTCATGTAGCCGTAGCCGCCGTGCAGCTGCACGCAGTCGTCGAGCACCTTCTGCTGCATGTCGGTGGTCCACCACTTGGCCATCGCCGCGGTGGCCGTGTCGAGCGTCCCGGACGCCACGCGGGCCACGCAATCGTCGACGAACGAACGCGCCACGCGGGCGATCGTCGCTGCCTCGGCCAGGGTGAAGCGCGAGTGCTGGAAGTCGCCAATCGCCTTGCCGAACGCCTGGCGCTCCTTGACGTACTGGCGCGTGGCGTCGAGCGCCCCTTCCATTGCCGCCACCGCGGCCACGGCGATGATCATTCGCTCGTAGGGGAGGTCAAACATCATCTGGGAGAAGCCACGCCCGGGCACCTCGCCTAACAAGCACGACGCCGGGACGCGCACATCCTCGAAGATCAGCTCCGCCGTGTCCTGCGCCTTGAGCCCCATCTTGTCGAGGATGCGCCCCACCCGATACCCGGGGAGGTCCTTCGTCTCCACCATCAGCATCGAGATCCCCTTCGCACGCTCCGACGAGTCGGTCTTGACCGCCAGCGCGATGAACGACGTGAGGTAGCCGTTGGTGATGAAGAGCTTGGTCCCGTTGATCACGTAGTCGTCGCCATCGCGCTCCGCGCGCGTCTGGATCGACTGCAGATCCGACCCGGCTCCCGCTTCCGACATCGCGATCGAACCGATCAGCTCCCCGCTCGCCAGGCGCGGCAGCCAGCGCTGCTTCTGCGCCTCGGTGCCATGGTTCAGCACATAGTGCGCGCAGATGCTGTGCACCCCGGCGCCGAAGCCGCTGATCCCGCGACGCGACAACTCCTCGTGCAGGATCGCCTCGTGGAAGAAGGTCCCCCCCATCCCGCCGTACTCGGTCGGGATGTCGATGCAGAGGAGCCCCTGTTCGCCAGCGCGGCGCCAGATGTCGGTACCCACGTGCTGCTGCTTGCGCCACGCGGGGTCGTTCGGGACCATTGCCTCCTCCACGAAGGCGGCGACGCTCTGGCGGAAGAGGGCGAGTTCTTCGGCGTCAGCGGTGGGGGACGAGGAGGGAGCGCCAGCGTGCGAGGTCATGGGACCGTGAGAGGCAGAGGGCGGCGCGCCGATGACTATGGCACGCGGTTGCTCGGAAGCGATCGGACGAAGGTGTGGCGGAGTTGGCGTCGGCGGAATCCCATGTGGGCCGCGAGCCATTCGCCGCCTGCGGTCGTGCGTCCTGCTCGGCTAGGGCCAGCGCCTCGTCAACCGGCGCTCGTCCTCGGAGGTGAGTGGAAAGAACCTAGCGTTACCTGACGCGAAGTCCACCGGGCGGCAGGACGCTGGCCGGCCGCACATGAGCGTGGTGGCGTCGCCGTTGTGCTCGAGTCCCAGGACGTGCCCGAGTTCATGGGCGATCACGTTCCGCACCGTGTTCGGCAGCGAGAGCGGCCACACGTCCGCTCGCCGAATCCCCACCGCGCCGAGTTGGCCGGGGCGCCAACGAACACCGAAGGAAATCAGATCGGCCTGCGACAGCGCGATGACGATGTCGGCGGGCACTGCCGACAGGGTCCGCCGCAGCGTCGACGTCGCCGGCCCGGCACCGAGCACCGCCTCGCCGCTGGCCGCGCGCAGGAGTGCGTCTGGAATCGAGTCGGTGCGGACAACCGGTGCGTCCAATCGAAAGCGCCGCCCGAGGCGCAAGAACTCCGCATTCCAGTAATCAACCGCCTCACGTGCCGCCGAGATGCGCGGATCGTATGTCCGCCCGATGATCGCGACCCGTAGCCGAGGACCGGCTGCATCCTGCCGGAGCGCCAAGGAATCGACGCGCCCTGAGTCGCGAAGGCGACAGGCAGCGACGCTGAGCGAGAGCAGGGTGAGCGCGAGCCGTCGGGTGCAGCACCGCGACATCACGTCGATGCGCCTCACGTTCTTCCTAGCGAAACAGCGCATCCCGCAACTCCCCCCGCCAACTCCGTCCCCAGCTGGTAGATCCCGAATGCCGCCGCCAGCTGCCAGTACGCCCACGTGAAGCCGCGCGCTTTCATCGCATCGCGCATCGCCAGCTGCCGCCAGATGGCGAAGAGATCGTCGGTGAGGCGGAGCCCCCACGCGCCTTCGTTCGTCGCCTCGAGGATGTTCCCGAGGTTGATGCCGCGACCCAGGGCGAGCGCGTTGGCGGGGGCGTCGCCGGGCACTGCAGCTGGCGGCGTCTCGATGGTCGGCGGAGCGTCTAGAGTGCGACACCCCGACGCGAAGACCGTCCACGCGACGGCGGCGGAGCAGAGCGTTCGGGAGATGCGCATCATCGGCTGACGCATGATGGGCGCCTCGGACGCCGGGGGGAAGGTCGCGCGTGCGTTCGCCCGACGGGTGCGGTGTCGCCTCCACCTCTTGCGCGCCGGCCCCGCTCACAATAACGTACAACCACATGGTTGTACGTTCTTCCCTCCCCGACGCCGAACTCGATCGGCTCTTTCGGGCCCTGGCCGACGCCACGAGGCGCGACATCGTGGCACGCCTGCTCTCCGATGAGCCGGCGAGCGTCACGGCGCTCGCGTCGCACTACGACATGTCGTTCGCCGCGGTGCAGAAGCACGTCGCCGTGCTCGAGGAGGCCGGTCTCGTCACCAAGCACCCGCAGGGGCGCGAGCGCATCGTGCGCGGCAACCCCGAACGACTGGCCCAGGCGCGCGCGCTGCTCACGCGACTCGAACAGCACTGGGTGTCCCGCGTGCGCCAGCTCGACGCCATTCTCGCCGAACCACATCCACCGAAGGAGTAGCCATGCCGATCACCGAGGTCATCTCGAACCCGCACGACCTCACGCTCACCATCGTCGCCGACTTCCCGGTGTCGGTGGAGCGGTTGTGGGACGCCTACGCCGACCCGCGCCAGCTGGAGCGCTTCTGGGGGCCCGAGCAGTGGCCGGCGACCTTCCTGCGGCACGACATGGCCGTGGGTGGCCGTTCGCAGTACTTCATGACGGGGCCTGCCGGAGAGATCGCGTACGGCTGGTTCCGTTTCGTCGCCATCGAGCCGCTACGGCGCATCGAGGTGGAGGACGGCTTCGGCGATCCGGCAGGAGACCCTAACCCGGCGATGCCGACGATGCGCATCACCTTCCATTTCGAGGGGACGCCCACGGGGGCGCGCTTCCGGAGCGTGACAACCTTCCCCAGCGTCGAGGCGATGGAGCAGCTGGTGCAGATGGGGATGATGGAGGGGATGCGGTCGGCGATGGGGCAGATCGACTCCGTGCTGGCAGACCTCGCGTCGTTCGCCGCAAGCCGCGGGACCGAATCGCAGCTGCTCAGCGATACGCAGGTGCGCGTAAGCCGCGTCATTCGCGGGAGCGCGGCGCAGGTGTGGCGCGCGCATCACGAGCCGGCCCTCATGCAGCGCTGGCTGCTCGGTCCGGACGGATGGACGATGCCGGTGTGCGAGGTGGCCACCGAGGTCGGCCAGCGCTATCGCTATGAGTGGGCCAACACCGCTGGCTCGCAGCGCTTCGGCTTCGAGGGCGAGCTGCTGGAGTCGGCGGCGCCATACCGAGCGGTGACGACCGAACAGATGATCGGCATCGACGGCCCGGCCACGCGCAACGAGTTGACGCTCACCCCCGTGCAGGGCGGGACGCTGATGAGCCTCCTGATCACGTATCCGAACAAGGAATTGCGCGACATGATCCTGGGGACGGGGATGACCACGGGCATGGAGGCGAGCTATGTGCGCCTCGAGCGCGAGGTGCTCGGCGCTCCGCTCGCTGTGACTGGTTAGGCTTCATCGCACCGAGGGTCGGCGGGGCCTGGCCGGCGCACGGCGGAGGCGCGGAGCGAAGCACGCGGGTGGTGCCCATTCAATGGCGCACCACCCGCGTGGTTCGTCAGGGACGACGGCGCTCGCGCCAGACGCCGAACAACACAGCGTACCCCAGAGCCGCGACCGCCGCGGAGAGCAGGGAGCCAAAGATCGTGAGGCCGAGTGAGGTGACGCCGGCGCCAAGGGGGAAGTTGCGCCCGGGCTGCTCCGCCGAGTAGACGACGGTGACGCGCTCTCCGCGCCGCAGCTGCGACCAGAGCCGCTGCGACACCCCGCGCTGCGACGCGACCTCCCGCCCCGATGGGAGGGCGAAGGTGTATTCGACGATGTAGTCGGTCTCACCGTCGGCCGCACGTGACACGTGCGAGTCGGTGACGAGGCCCACGGCACGCGGCCCGGAGCGCTCGAGTCGGCTGTCGGTGAGGTATGCCCCCCAACTCCCGACAGCGCCCACCGATCCGACCAGCGCCAGCAGGACGCAGACGGCGATGGCGAAACGACTGGGCGGCTGGTGGGACACGGGGCGACGAGCGTTGGAGTGGGGCCGAGCCGCGTCTCGGCGCGGTGCGGGCGTGGCTGCAAGGGAGACGCGCGAAGGCGCCAACCGCATCATCGCCGCGGTGACCGGCGCGCGTGCCATGCTGGAGCGAGAGCACCCACTCGCCTCGGGATCGACGAGCCCCCGGGCGGCGCCATCGTTTCTCCCGACGCGAGCGCCGCCCGGGATCGCTACGTTTCGCGCATGACCGCCGTTGCCCCTGACGCCTCCCCGACAACCGCCTCGCTCGACGACGTCGCCCGCAAACGGATCCTCACGGTCCTCTTTGTCGGCGTCTTCATGGCCGCCCTCGATGCCGCCGTCGTCGCCCCGGCCGTTCCCGCCCTCCGCGCCGCCTTTGGCGTCGACAATCGGCAGATCGGCCTCGTCACCATCGTCTTCAGCCTTGGTTCGCTCACGGCGACGGCGCTGATGGCGGCGCTGAGCGACCGCTTCGGCCGCCGGGCCATCTACCTGCTCGACGTGGCCGGCTTCGCGTTAGGCTCGGCGATCATCGCGACGGCGCCGAGCTTCGGCGTCCTCCTGGTCGGGCGCGCCATCCAGGGGCTGAGCGCCGGCGGGATCACGCCGACGGCGAGTGCGGTGGTGGGCGACCTCTTTCCCAGCGAGCAGCGCGGGCGCGTCCTGGGGCTCATCGGCGCGACATTCGGGATGGCCTTCCTTTTCGGCCCCGTCATCGCCTCGGTCCTGTTGGTGGTGGCGAGCTGGCCGTGGATCTTCCTCCTCAACCTCCCCATCGCTGTGGTGGTCTTCGTGATGGGGGCGCGGGCACTCCCCACGGCGCGGGCGTTCGAGACGCTCCCACCGTTCGACTACGCCGGGATTTCCATCCTTGCCGTGATGCTCGCCGCCCTCACGCTGGGCATCAACCGCGCGCTCGACATGGCGCTGGGGGTGACGCTGTGGCCCGGGCTCCTCGCGCTCGCGGTGATCGGCGTCCCCACGCTCATCGCCGTCGAGCGGCGCGCGGCAGTGCCCATCGTCCCACTCTCGCTCTTCGCCACCCGCCAGCTGCGGACGACGTGGATCCTGTGCACGGGGGCCGGCTTCGGGATGGGGAGCGTGATCTTCATCTCGTCGGTCGCGGTGGCCGCGTTAGGTACGCCGAGCAAGAAGGCGGGGCTCCTCCTCCTCCCGCTCGTCCTCGCCTCGTCGGTCGCCTCCGCGGGATTCGGGCGCGTGCAGCACCAGCTGGGCGGGCGCCTGGTCATGCGCATCGGCTTCGCCTTGCTGGCCGCGGGGTCCGGGCTCATTGCCGTGCTCTCGTCGCAGCTCTGGCTCTTCATGACGGCGACCCTCCTCATCGGCGCCGGCGTCGGCGTCGTCGTCGGCGGGACGTTGCGCACCATCGTCCTCGACGAAGTCGACGCGCGTCAGCGCAGCTCGGCCTCCGCACTGGTCAACATCGGGATCGCCATCGGCAACCTCATGGTGGTGGCGACGCTGAGCGCGCTCGCCGATCGCGCCGGTGGCGGGATGGCGGGACTGCGCGTGGCATACGGATTCGCCGCCGCGGTGCAGCTGGCGATGATGGGCGTGAGCTGGCTGCTGCGGGAGCAGGTACCCGCTAGCGCAGCGCCTCCACGATCGGCGTAGCCCCCCCCGCCATCACGATCCCGATCGGGATCACGAGCATCAGGGCCAGGGCGACGATGCCGCCGCGCGTGACGGGGTGCACGCGCCCGAGCGCGCGACGGTCATGGACCACCATCGCCACGGCACAGACGACCACCAGGAGCACGGCGCCGGTCAGGGGGCCCACCCCAAGCTGCTTGCCCAGCCTGGTGAAGGCCGGCGTGAAGTTGCTGAGGCTCGCCAGCAACAAGGCACGCGCATGCGTCTCGCGCTGACGTCGTTTCCAGACCGCGAGACCCAGCATGGCCGTGAAGAACGGCAGGCGAAGCACATTGACCATGACGACGAAGCTCACCTCGATGGCCGTGAGACCGATCGCCAGGCCACGAGGCACGGAGCGCAGGATCACGACCGGCGTGGTGGCAATGGTGAGGACCGCGATCGCGACGGTTGCCCAGCCGAGCCACCGGTGCCACGACACACGACGCGACTGGACCAGCGCCGCCTGTGCCGCCAACGCCGCGAACCAGGCGGTCTGCCCGACCCCGTGCCACACCAGCCACCACGGGAGTTCAGGCCCGCCGAAGGCCTCGCGCAGGAAGAACGTCGGCGCGAAGCCGGCGAACACCACGACCAGCATCACGAGTGCAGCCGCGAGGTAGAATCGGTCACGCGCGCGCGCCGGAACCGTCGGTCGGGCCTGCGCAACGGGGTGCGGAGTCATGGTCGCCGTCACGGGGTCTCCGGTGTGGTGGTGATGGTCGCCTTGGTGCGCCGGGCAGCGGCGGGGCGATCTCCCGACGCGAGATAGTCCACGATCGCGTCGGCGGCGCGCGAGGCACCGTCGACGCCCGTATAGAGCGATTGCACGTGGCGGGCGGCGACTCGGAACGACGACTCCCCACAGACGCGCTGCAGCGCGGCGCCGAGCGTCGCCTCTGTCGTCTGCCGTTCGCCGAGTGCGATCGCCATCCCGTGGCGCACACCAAGGGCGGCGTTGAGTTCCTGCTCCGGGTGCATTGGAAAGGCGACGAACGGCGTCCCCGCGCACATGGCGGTCTGCACGCTCCCCTGCCCTCCCATGATCACGGCGACATCGACATGCGGCATCACCTCGTGGCTTGGGAGGATGTCAGCCACGGCAACATCGTCGCCCTCGAGTTCCTCCAGCCCGTGCACCGTCGCAGCGACGATCGCCCGAAGCCCTGCGGCACGCACGCCCGCGACCGCCAGGCGCACGAACGCCGGGGTGCTCGAGGTGAGGGCGACGTAGGCGGTGGGGCGCGCTCCGTCCATGAACGATCGTACCCGCGCCGGAATCGGGCCCGTGAGCCGTGCGTGCATCGGTCCCACGTATCGCAGGCGCGTGGAGCGGCGATACGCGGGACGTCCGTTCGGCGACCAGGCCTCGAGGTCGGCGGCAGGTATCCCGAGGACCTCCGGCACGTCGGTCACCAGGGTGAGGTCGCCCACCATCATTGCCGCGAGCGAGGGAACACGCTCGACCCGGAGCTCGTCGGCCACGAGGTTCAGGAAGTCGGTGGCCTTGGTGAGGCGCGGCGGCCCCGCATTGACCATCCACCGCTGGATGACGCCCGGGATCCAGTCCAGCTGCGGCGCCGGCGACTGCGTCGGTGCTGGCATAAGCCCGCGCTCGAAGACCGGCGGGACGAACGAGCCACCATGTGATGTCGCGAGCGGGATCCCCGCCAGTCGCGACGAGAGATACGCGCTGAGCGTGAAGCCGATGACCACCATCTCGGCGCCACACGCGGCGAGGAAGTCCGCCTCGGCACGCACGCTCTCGCGCAGCTCGTGTGCCGGCTGCAGCGGCGTGGCCGGGTGTCCGAGTCGTCGGATACCCTCGATGAACGCGCGGCAGCGCGCGTCATCCATCGCAGGCGCGAGGCGCGTGTAGGGTTCTCCGGCCTCGTCCAGCACGCGCGTGTAGGGTCCGCCGTGCGTAGCCATGGCCACCCGCTGGCCGCGCGCGCGCAAGGCCCGCGCGATGGCTAACATGCGCGTGGTCTCGGAGAGAAAACCGCAGTGCGGGAACAACGCGATCATCGGTGCGCGAGCTGGCGGACGGCGAGCGGCTGCGCTAGAATAATGTAATATATTACATATGTCCAGCATCCGTCAGAATGTCCAACTCGGGCTAGCCGACCCGGACGCGCCCGACGCGCAGCGCGTCCTGCTCTTTCGGCTCCTGGTGGCCAACGCCCAGGAGCTGCGCACCCGCATGGACCGGCTGCTGGCCGAAAGCGGGCTGACGACGCAGCAGGCTATGCTGCTGCAGGTCCTGCAGGGGCAGGAGGAACCACCCACGCTCACGCAGTTCGCCGCCCTCCTGGGGATGAGTCACCAGAACCTCAAGCAGATCGCGGCGGTGCTGGTGCGAAAGGCACTCGTGGAGATCCGCCCGGACCCTGCCGATGCGCGCGTGCGACGTTTGCACCTGACCGCGCGTCATCGGCGGCTGTGGAAGCAACGGGATCCCGGCGACCACGCGGAGGTGGCCGGGTGGAGCGGCGCACTGAGCGACCGCGAGGTGCGCGCCACGGTGAAGTCGCTCGGCGCGCTATACGAGTCGCTCGTCGCGGCACGGGAGGAGGAGCGGGACGCCTGAGGCCAGCGCCGGTGTGCGGCAACGCCGCCTGGCAGGTGACCTTCTCGGCCGAGGATGTCGCCGCTACCCCGCGAACCCCCGCGCCCTGAGCGCCGCCACGACACTCGCCCGCGCCATGCTCTCCGGCGATTCACTCCACTGGTTGAACGACTCGGGGCGCGTGGCGCCGGCGTCAACGAGCAGGTGCACGATCGCGGGATAGTCCTCGTCATTGCCGCGTTCGCAGAAGCGCGAGCCGTGCGCGCACCAGGCGATGGGGGAGCTGCCGTAGCGCGAGTCCCGCAGGTTCACGGGGGCGCCGGCCTCGAGGAGGACGCGGACCATCTCCACTGAGCCGTTCCACGCGGCCCAGTGTAGCGGCGTCCCTCCCCACTCCCCCTCCTGCGTGAGCGGCCAGCCGAGGGAGACCATCAGTCGCACCGTGTCGACGTCGCCACGTACGAGCGCGAGCCCCAGCGCGTCACGTTCGCTCGGGCCTAACGACGCGAGTACCCCGGGGTTGCCGGCGACCACCGCGCGGGCCGTCGCGGCGTCGCCGGACGCGCACGCGCCTAACAAGCGATCGACCGGGGTCAGCGTCGTGTCGGCACCGACGGAGGCGAGGTACGCTGCCCCGCCCGTATTGCCGACTCGAACGGCGAGCTGGTAGGCGCTCGCGCCATCGTCACGACGGAGGTCGACTCGCGCGCCGTGTTCGACGAGCGCGCGCAGCACCGCCTCGCCATGCCCCACGGCTGCGGCGCGATGCAACGGCGCTTCGCCGGCTTGGGGCTGGCCGGCACGTCCCGCGTGGCTCGACACATTCGGATCGGCGCCGTGCTCGAGCATCCACATCAGTCCACGCATCGCCTTGGGCGCGATGCGATTGTCCGGCGTGTGCGCGGCGAGGAAGTGCAGCGGCGTGTTGCCATACGCATCGGGGCCGCGGTTCAGGTCGGCGCCAAAGGTGAGGAGCAGCTCGAGGCACTCCCGGTGATCGTGCTGCGCCGCGTGATACAGGCTCTCGCCATCAGTGGGGTTGGCACCGCGCTCGAGCAGAAGGCGCGCGACCGCCACGTTTCCCCGCACACACGGGAAGTACAGCGCCGGGATGGAGTTCGATACATCCGGGAGCGGCGCCGACGCGTTGGCATCGGCGCCAGCATCGAGCAACGCGCGCACCGTCGCCAGCTGCGCTTCCTCACTCACGCCCAGAGCGCGCTTGAGGTCGTCATGGACCGCGTAGAGCAGCGGTTCCACATCGTCGCCCGGCAGGCGCTGCCTGGCGCGCGAGCGGTCTGCCTCGAGGAGCGCCCGCACCGCGGCCGCGTCGCCAATCGCTGCGGCGGTGTGGATGTCGTAGCTCGCAATCGCCGGCGTGGCCTCGAGCATCGCCTTCGCGGCGGCGGCATCGTCGGTGCGCAGCGCGGCGAGGAACCGAGCCGCCAGCGCCTCGATGGACTCGAACGCCTGCCCGTCGCCAGCAGCCGGTGCCTCCGGTCCGCTCACGGCACCACGCCTGGCCTCAGCACCTGCACTTCGATGCTGCTGCTGCGATGGACGGTCTGCGTCGCCTTGCGGAAGTCCTTGTCGTCGGCCTTGAAGATGTTGGGAACGTAGGTCTGCGGGTTCCGATCAAAGACGGGGAACATCGAGCTTTGCACCTGGACCATGATGCGGTGCCCCTTTTTGAAGGTGTGGAGCACGTCCTGGAGCGTCAACGGGATGGTCGTCGTGGCGCCCGGGGCCATCGGCTTGGGCTTGTCGAAGCCGTCGCGCCAGCGCCCGCGCATAATCTCGCTTCGCACCATCGCCTGGTACCCGGCCATGTGGATGTTCTTGCTCGGCATGTGCGGGTGATCGGCCGCATCGGCGGGGAAGACATCGACCAGCTTCACGATGAAGTCCGCATCCGTACCGGTCGACGCAACCTTGAGCTTGATACGAATCTCGCCGCCGAGGGTGACGTCGTCGGTGAGCGGCTCGGTTTCGTAGGTGAGGACGTCGGGGCGCGTGCTGAAGCAGCGCTGGTCGTCGCTCATGTACTGGTACATCGTGAAGCCTTCGATGCTCGTTCCCACGCAACGTCCCGGCACCGGCTTGTGGGGATCGCTGACGTACGCGTCGCTCCCCGTACCGGGCTTACCATCGAGCTGCAGCTTTCCGCCGGCGCGCAGGGCGAGCGAACTCCATTGCGCGTTGGTGGCGGGCCACCGGTCGAAGCGCTCCCACTGCTTCTTCCCGGTGTCGAACATGTAGGCCTCGGGGAGCCCGGTCTTGCCGTCGCCGGCCCCCTTGAGGAAGTGCTGGAAGAACGGGGTCTCGACATCCCGCTGGTACTTGGTCTCGAGCGAGTCGCCGAAGTAGTGGTCGCCGTGCATCGTGTGCGTCACCCCTTGTGCCGACCAGCCGCCGTGCTGGAAGGGGCCCATGACGAGCGTGTTGTAGACCCCGGGGTTCTTCTTCTCGATGGTCTTGTAGACGGTGAGCGGTCCGTAGAGGTCCTCGGCGTCGTACCATCCCCCCACCGTCATCACCGCGGTCTGCACCTTGCTCAGGTGCGGCGCGATGGCGCGCGCCTTCCAATGGTCGTCGTAGTTGGGGTGCGCGACGAGCTCCTGCCAGAAGTAGTTGTCCTTGTAGTACTTCTCGGTGGTGTGCTTGAGGGCGCCCAGGCGCAACTGGAAGTCATAGTCGTTGGCGCGCCCCTCAGTGATCATCTGGGGACCGAACCAGGCCTGCGACGTCGGCGCCGTGGGATCGACACCAAAGACCGGATAGGTGTAGAAGTAGCCCTGCGTCAGCGCACCGTTGTGGTGGAAGTCCTCGAAGTAGAAGTCGGTGACCGGCGCCTGCGGCGAGGCCGCCTTGAGCGCCGGGTGGCGCGAGAGGATCCCCGCCGTGGTGAAGAAGCCGGGATAGGAGATCCCCCACTGTCCGATGCGCCCGTTGTTGTGGGACACGTTCTTCAGCAGCCACTCGATCGTGTCGTAGGTGTCGGTGGCTTCGTCGGTCTGCGCGGGCCCGCTGGGGTTGTCGATGATCGGGCGGACATTCATCCACTTGCCCTCGCTCATGAAACGACCGCGCACATCCTGGTAGACCACGATGTACTTGTCGCGCATCATGAAGCGATTGGGCCCCAGCGATGCCGGGTACTCGTCGGCGCCATACGGTGCGATCGAGTAGCAGGTCCGCTGCATGATCATCGGGTAGGTCCGCCCCGGTGCAGCGTCCCTGGGCACATACACGATCGTGTGCAGCTTGACGCCGTCGCGCATGGCGACGTCGTAGATGTGCTTCGAATAGTTGGCCTTGATGAACGACCGGTCGTCGTCCTGGGCGCGGAGCGGCACAGCGAAGAGGGCGAACGCGAGCGCGATCACCTGGAACAGCGCACCGGAGAGGCGCATGGCAGATCGGAGTGAGTGGTGACGAACACGGGACGGAATGTGCCACGTCCCACCCTCAATCTGTCGGGAACGAGGTGCGTCGCAAGCATCACGTCCCTCGCACGATGTCGCGGATTCCGGCCGAGTGTTCGTGACGACGGGATGTCTGCGCGGCCCGCGTTCAGCACCCTGCGGGCGGCGCCGAGCACCGGCGCCACCCGGAGGCCTCGTCAGCGCGTGGGAACGGCGAGCTGGCCTCGGTCGCGAGGCGGGGGCGGCGAGGAAGGCGAGTTCGGCGACTGCCGACGCCCCATCGGCTGCGCCCCCGCGGCCGCCGCGCCAGCGTCCGCGAAGGCGGACTCCTTCCACTGCCGAAGCGCCGCGCCGAGTTCACCGATCAGCTGATCGTAGGGGCTCCCGGCGCTCAGCGCCTGCAGGGCCTGCTCCCGTTCCCCCTTGAGCGCGAGGTCGAGAATGAGCGACGCGCCGCGATGGAACGACGCGTGCAGTTGCTGGATGCGACGCCCCTGCTCCGACTCTCGCACGTCGCTCGGCAGGCCATAGAAGAACTTCCCGAAATCGCAGCGGTCGTCGACCTGCACCTGCGCGACGGTGAAGTCGCTGGTCCCGCTCTTGATGGCCGACAGCAGGCGCTGCTTCCACATGCCATGCGCGGCGATCGCCTTTTCGATCGCGGCACCGCTCCCCTGCCGAGAGCGCCGCGTCTGGGCGTCGGTCAACGTGAAGCGCCTGACGAGTGCCTGCAACTGCTCGGCCTGCGCACTCAACTCTTCGGCCGTCGCGGCCGACTCTTCCGCGTGCGCCGCCGCCATGTGGGTCGCCTGGTTCACCTCGCCGATCGCGGACGTGGCGTGCGCGACCCGCTCGTCCTGCTCGTGGTTCGCGACGGCGAGTTCCGCCGCCATCCCCCGGATGCGTTCCATCTCGGCGTCGATCTCACCGAGCGCCGCCAGCGTCTCCACGTTGAGCGCCACGCCGCTGGTGGCCGCGCCCGCGCCGACGGCGAGGAGTTCGGCCGTGCTCTTGGCCGCATCAGCCGAGCGAATTGCGAGGTTGCGCACCTCTTCGGCCACCACGGCAAAGCCACGCCCTACTTCGCCAGCGCGCGCCGCCTCCACGGCGGCGTTGAGGGCAAGCAGGTTGGTCTGGAAGGCGATCCCGTCGATCGACTTCACGATGCGCACCGTTGCATCGGAGTTCTGCTTGATCTGCTCGATCGCCGCGGTGAGCCGGTCCATGCTGTCCCGGCCGCGGTTGAGGATCTGGCGCCCCGCCTCGGCCATGCGCAGCGTGTCCCTGGCGCGGGCGGCATTCTGCGTGCATGTCCCCGCCACCTCCACCAGGTTCGCCGCGCCGCGTTCCACGGCAGCGGCCTGCTCGCACGTCCCCTGCGCGAGGGTCTGGCTCCCTTCAGCGATCTGGTGCGACGCGAGGGCGACCTGCACCGAACCCTCCAGAACCTCGCTCAGCGTTTCCTCGACGTTCTCCAACGCGCCATTGAGGGAGACCTTGAGCATGAGGACGTCGTTCTGGTAGTCGCCGGTCATGCGCGCCGTGAGGTCGCGTTGGGCGACGCGGCCGAGGACCTGCGCGGCCTCGGTGAGCGGACGCGCCATTTCATCCAGCATCTCGTTGGTGCGCTCGACAAGCTCGCGATAGCCGCCGCGCAGCGCCGCGGTATCGCCACGCGCGTCCAGACGGCCATCGCGCGCCGAGGCGGTCAACGCCGCAGCGCCCCGCACGACCTGTCGAAGCGTAGTGCTCGTCCGGTTGAATGCGTCGCTGGCCGTGGCGGTATCGGTCGCAATCCCGTCGATGGCCCGCTCCAGGTCGCCCAGCTCATCGTCCACAACGATGTCGAGCGTGGCGGCCTCCGACCGGGGCGTCGCCTCCAGATCCCCGTCCGCGAGCGCGGTGAGCCCATGCTGGAGGGTGGCGAGACCGTTGCGACGCAGTTGCTCCGCGCGCTGGGCGACACGGCGCACATCGGCGGCCAGCCGGCGTGCCTGCCGGAAGGACAGGGCCATCGCGAGGGCGAGCCCCAGCCCGAGCACCCCTGCGATGAGCGGAACGTAGGGCGCACGCGACGCGTCGGCTGCATCCGCCGCGCGCGCGGCGATGCGTGCCTCCACGGCGCGTAGCGAGTCGGTCGCGCTGGCCAGCCCGGTGGCGCTCGGGCGCTCGGCGCGCTTCTGCAGTTCCTGTCCGAGTCGTGTCAGTTCGACCCGTACCCCGTCGAGCTGTCGCTGCAGCTGCGCGTTGGCAGCAGCACCCGCCCGCACACCCGCGATCCCGCTGCTCCCTACCAAGACCGTGCAGCCGGCGAGCAGCATCGTGGGTGCCAGCAACCGCGGCGCAATTCTGCCCCTGAAGTACCGTTGCATGGAGGATCAGCCGATGGCGCAGGGTGAATGGAGGGCGCGAAGGACGCCCCTCAAATCATCGGCAGATCCTGCTGGAACTACGTAGGGGAGCGCCGGACACGTGCGCACCGCCATCGGCGCGGCGCTCGGGCCCGGGAGCGGAGGGCGGCGCGTCGCCGACGCGCCCCACCCCCCGCGCCCAGACGCCGGGCGGCACCCCCACGATGCGCCGGAAGAAGCGCGTGAAGTGCGCCTGGTCGCTGAAGCCGGTGGAGAAGGCGGTATCGCTGATTGGGCGCCCTAGGCGCAACAGCTCCTGTGCGCGCGCAATGCGCAGGTTGGTGAGATAACGATACGGCGGCATGCCGAAGGCGCGCGAGAAGCTGCGGATGAGCGCGAATGTGCTCGTGCCCGAGATCGCCGCAAGCTCCTCGAGACGGATGGGGCGCGCGTAGCAGGCGTCGAGGTGTTCGCGCACCGCCCACACACGGTCGGCCTCGCCGGCGTGTTCGTCGCCAGGCGTGCTGTCGCCAAACTCCGCGAAGAGCGCGCGCACAAAGCGCGCGAAGCGCGCCTCGACTCGCACGCTTTCCGGGTCGTCACCCAGGTGGCGGCAGATGGCCGCCAACTCCGCGGCGAGGACCGGGGCATGCCCCACCACGCCGCCCAGGCGCACGCCCGCGCCGTGCGCGGGGAGCCACGACTCGAGGCTCGCACGCGAGACGTAAACGGCGCAGTAGTCCCACGTCTCGCGCCCCACCTGGTCGGCCGAGTGCGGCTCGTCGGGGTTGATGAGCACCAGGTCGCCGGGGCGCGCGGTGTGCGCGACGCCGCGGTGCCAGATGGTGCACGCGCCCACGCGCACGGCGCCTAACGCGAAGACGGGATGGCTGTGCGGGGCGAAGCGGTGCCCGGCAAAGCGCACGTCGAGATACTCGACCTCGCCGAGCCGGTGGGAGACGCCGTATCGGGCACGGGGGACGCGTCGGTCTGGTGTCGCGGGGGCAGGCGCCGTCACGTGCTTCACTCCACCGGGGGGTGTCGCAGACTACGGGGGTACATCCCCCGAAGTTCTGACACTCGGCGCGATCGATGGGTTCGCTCGCACCGCGCGGGGGCGACGCGCAACAACGTCCTATCGTTCGCCAACGAACGACCCGTACGGTTCGGCATGCCTACCCTCTCCCGAGCTGCCCTCGTGCTGGCGGCCACGCTCTGTCCGCTCGCCGGCGTGCGCGCCCAGCCTCCCGTCCAGGGCGCGGCTCCGCGCCCAGCCTACACCGGCCCCGGCTTCGTGCGCACCGAAGTGGCCCCTGGCGTGCACGCCTTCGTCTTCGACAACCCGCTCGGCGACGCCGCCAACGTCGACGGGACCGCGGTCGCGATCATCAACGAAACGGACGTGGTGGTGGTCGACGCGCAGTGGACGCCGGCCACCGCGCGCCGAGTCATCGCCGAGTTGCGCACGCTGACCCGCAAGCCGGTGCGCTACGTCATCACGACGCACTGGCATGGCGACCACTGGTTCGGCAACCAGGCGTACGCCGAGGCGTATCCCGGCGTGGAGTTCGTCGCGCACGCCAACACGGCGATCGACCTCGAGACGGGTGAGATCGCGGACCTGGAGAAGTCGAAGGGAGAGGCCATCGACGGGGCGATTCGTGGACTCGAGCAAGCGCTCGCGTCGGGGAAGCGGCGCAGCGGCCAGCCACTCACGCCCGCCGACCGCGATCGCCTCACGCGCCAGATCGACGCGTTTCGCTGGGCGCTCCCCGCCTTTGCCGAGATCCGTCCCGTGCGTCCGACCGTCACGATAGCCGACTCGCTCGTCCTACATCGTGGCGCGCGCACCATCGTCGTGCGCTACCTCGGTCGTGGCAACACGCGCGGCGACCTCTCCGTCTGGCTCCCTAACGAGCGCGTGCTCGTGACCGGCGACCTGCTGGTGCACCCGGCCCCGTACGCGTTCGGCTCGTTCCTGGGCGACTGGGTCGCGACGCTCCGCGCGCTGCGTGCGCTGCGTGCGCTGCCCGCAGCGGTGATCGTCCCGGGGCACGGGGCCATCCAGCGCGACTGGCGCTACCTCGACCTGCTGGTCGAGCTCCTGGAGTCGACCCGCGCGCAGGCGCGCACCGCCGTGGCCAAGGGGCTCGACCTCGAGGCGACACGGCGGGCGGTGGATCTTGCCGCGTTCAGGGAGCGATTCGCGCAGGGCGACGAGGCAGTCGGGCGCGCCTTCGACGCGTTCTTCATCGCACCGGCGGTCGAACGCGCCTGGCGCGAGGCGCGCGGCGAACTCGCGCGGTAGTCGGACGATGTGTGCGCGCCGAGGGTCCGTTGCACCGCGGAGAGCGCCTCGCCCGCAGGACCGAGCCGTTGCGCGTCGGCGAAGGCAGCGGCGACGGCGGGATCGGTGACGTAGTTGGCGAAGGCAAAGCGCTGCAGCGCCGAGGTGCCAGCGAAGCGGTCGCGATGCGCGGTAAGGTCGACCGCACGACGCACGGCGGCGAGCGTGTCGCCGCGCGCGACTGCACGAGCCACCTGTGCCACGATGTCGCGCAGCATCGCCTCGATGTCGGCGAGCTTCGCGTCGTCGTGCAGGATGGGGCCGTGCCCGGGGACGATCGTCGTCGCGCGCAGGGCGCGCAGTTTCGCCACCGCCTCGGCGAAGGCGGCGGGGTGCGAGGTCGAGCCGACCAGCGGGACCGGAAGCACCACCAGGTCGCCGGAGGCGACGATGCGCTCGTTAGGGAGATGCACCACGAGATCGCCGGCGCTGTGTCCGCCCCCCAGGTGCAAGAGCTCGATCACGCGCTCCCCTTGCCGCAGCTCGAACCGGTCGTCGACGATGATGGTGGCGGGAATGGTCACGAGCTGCGCCGCGTCGGCCAGGTAGCGCGTGCCGAGCAGGGAGTCGGAGGCGAAGCCGGCGCGTTCCTCGTCGGTGATGGGGGCGCCCGCCGGCCCCTTGCCGCTGGCGAGCAGGCGCCGGAAGAAGCCGATCGTGCCGGGGAGCGACTGGACGAAGTCGGCGCGCTTGGCCGCCCCTGCGGTGACCATCGTGTCGCGCGTGGCGCGGTGCGCGATGAATTCCACGCCGGGGAAGGCGTCGCGATAGACCTGGTTCCCCGTGATGTGGTCGTCGTGCGGGTGCGTGTTGATCACGTAGCGCACCGGCTTGTTGGTCAGGCGGCGCAGCGCCGCGAGGGTGGCGCGCGTGGAGGCGAGTGAGAACTGCGCGTCGACCACGATGACGTCGCGTTCGCCGATGATGAAGAGGTTGTTGGATTCGAAGAAGAGGCTGGGGGGCTCGCGCCGGATGGTTGCGTAGACGCCGTCGGCGAGCTTCTCGACGGTGAAGCCATTGGAGGTCGCCGGCGACTGTGCGATCGCAGCGGACGAGGCGAGCAGCGCCAGCAGCGACAAGGCGAGCGGGGTGCGCATGCGCATGAAGCGAGGATGGAGAAGGTGCCGCGACGGTCGAGCGCCGGCGCGCACGTTGCGTCTGATCGAAGCGTAGCCCCAAGCGCGCGGTGTGGATTGAACGGGATTGCGCGCGCGGCTTACGGTCGTGGCCCATGGCAGGGACGCCGCACCGCGCCGGCCGTCGCGGTGCGCGCCACGACCGGGTCACTCACCCGTGACTGGCGTCGCCTGCACCCTCACCGTAAGATCCCGCCGCTCGGATCGCCCTTCCGGGCACTCCCGTCCTTTCCCCTCCGTCCGAATACGCCATGACCATTTCGCCCGCCGTGATGAATGCGACCAACCTGGGCTGCTCGCTCACCTGCCGCGACGTCGGCGCATCGATAAGCTGGTACCGCGACGCCGTCGGATTCGGCGTGGAAGGGACCTTCGAGCACGAAGGCAAGGTCGTCGCCGCCGTGATCGTCGCGGGTGACTGCCGCATCGTGCTCAACCAGGATGATGGCAAGCTCGGATGGGACCGGATCAAGGGGCAGGGCTTCTACCTGCAGATCAACGTCGCGACCCCGGCCGATGTCGACGCGGCCGCGGCGCGGATCAAGGCGACGGGATGGGCGCTCCTGAGTGAGCCGGAAGATCGTTACTGGGGGGCGCGCATGTTCCAGTTCAACGACCCGGATGGCTTCAAGCTCGGCGTCTCCACGCCCATCTCGGTGTAGGACGAGATCCAGCGGCGGGCCATCTCTACGTCCGAGGTGGCCCGCTGCTTCATCACGGCACGAAGCGGCGCTCCTGATCCATCAACTGACGCGCGAAGTACGTGTATTCGAGCGCCGTCGTGTGCGCCTGCTGCTCGATGTTGGCCCCCGAGCCGTGTCCCCCCTCGATCACTTCGTAGAAGAAGTACGGCAGTCCCATCGCCGCCATCTTCGCCGCGAACTTGCGCGCGTGTTGCGGCCCCACGCGGTCGTCCTTGGTCGTCGTCCAGATGAGCGGCGTCGGGTACTTCACGCCGGGCTTGAGGTTGTGATACGGCGAGATTCTCGCCAGGAAGGCGCGCTCCTCGGGGACCGAGACGCTGCCGTACTCCCCCACCCACGACGCCCCAGCCTGGATCTGCTCGAAGCGCAGCATGTCGAGGAGCGGGACCTGGATGTCGACCGCGTTCCAGAGATCGGGGCGCTGTGTGAGCTGGACGCCCATCAGCAATCCGCCGTTGGAGCCGCCCTGGATTCCCAGACGGCGCGGTGACGTCACCTTGCGCGCGATCAACTCCTCGGCCACCGCCTGGAAGTCGTCGTAGATCACCTGGCGCTTGGTCTTGAGCCCCGCGTCGTGCCACGCCGGGCCAAACTCGCCGCCGCCGCGGATGTTGGCGACGACGAAGACCCCGCCCTGCTCCACCCAGAGCTTGCCAGCATCCTCGTTGTAGGCCGGCGTCATCGAGGCTTCGAAGCCGCCGTAGGCGTAGATGATCGTCGGGTTGTTCCCGTCCAGCGCCATCCCCTTCGGGTGCATCATGAAGTACGGGATCTTCGTCCCGTCCTTCGACGTCGCCTCGCGCTGCTCGACGACACTCTTCGACGCGTCGAAGCGGGGGGCGAGCGACTTGATCGTTCGCGCGGTCGCCGTTGCGGCATCGGCGAGCCAGATGCTGCTCGGCGTCAGGTAGCCCGTGACGCTGATCAGCGCCCGCTCGCCGCCGGCGTCGGTCCCCATGGTGCGCGTCGAGACGTTGTCGGGGAGCGTGACCAACGTGTGCGTCCATTGCCCCCCCGCGCCGCGCGAAAAGGCGAGGACGCGCCCCCGCACGTTCTGCATGACGTCGATGAGCAGTCGGCGTCGCGTGGCCGTGACCCCTTCCACCGCCTCGCGAGGACCCGGGGCGTAGACGAGCGTCGGCGCGAGTGCGGACGGCGTCTTCGCCGCAACGGCGAGGTCGAAGGCCGCGACGGCGCCGCTCGGGATCGTCGCGGTCCCGGTCGTCCACTCCGCGGAGAGACGGACGATCGCCGACCCGTCGATCACCTCGACGATGCTCGCCTTGAGGGGGATCGCGAGCTTCACGACGTCAGCCCCTCTCACCAGATAATGCTCGGCCTCAAAGGTCGAGAGCGGACGATCGATGAACGAGGTGCGGCGCCCCCTGGCGTCGACGAGGGTGAAGGGGGTAACGCCGTAGCCGCCGTCACTGGCGCTCCCACGATAGATCTCGACCGCCTGCTCGAGCGACTGCCCACGCGCGAGGCGCCTGACGATGAAGGGATACCCCGACGTCGTGAGCTCCCCGGCCTGCATCTCACGGGCGAAGAGGATCGTGTCTCGACCCGCCCAGGTCACACGCAGTTTGGCGCGCGGCAGGGTGAATCCCTTCCGGACGAAGGTGCGCGACTTGAGATCGAACTCGCGGACCGTCACCGCGTCCTCGCCTCCGTCGGAGAACGAGATCAGGCAACGATCCTCGCCGGGCTGCACACAGTCGGCGCCGTGCCAGACCCAGTTCGCCTTCTCCGCCGTGGCGAGCGCGTCGAGGTCGAGCACGGTCGTCCATTGCGGCGAGGCCGTGCGGTAGGAGGCGAGCGTCGTGCGCCGCCAGATCCCGCGCACGTGCGTCTCGTCGCGCCAGAAGTTGTAGAGCTGTCCCCCCAGGAACTCGACGTAGGGGAGCCGGTCCTTCGCGCTCGCGATCGTGACCGCGGCCTTGAGGATCGAGGCGTAGCGCGGGTCCTTCTCCAGGACCGCGGCGGTCTTCTCGTTTTCCTGCTTGACCCACGCCATGGCGCGCGCGCCGGTCATCTCCTCGAGGAAGAGATTGGGGTCGGCGGTGTCCGGCGGGGTCGACTGCTGCGCGACGGCCATTGCCGGGAGGGCGAGGGCGCAGGCGAGGAGGGCGGCGGGGAGTCGCATGGTGGGGGGAGTTTGGGAGTGCGGTCTTGCCGAGGCAAACGTAGCGTCCGACGTCCGATCTCGCGCTGTCATGCGGATGCGCTCCACCAGGTTCCGGCCGACTACGCGATCCGCGTCCATGGACATGGGGGCGAAGGATACGCCGGGGGGCAAGCTCCCCCGCGGGGTTGTGTTGGACCGCGCCGAGAGTCGCGCACCGACGCCGGCCGATTCCGGCCGCGCGCCGTCTAATCAGCGCGACACCGTACCGAGTGACCCGCGGTGGCAGTGAGGCGCTCGCTGTTGGGCCACGAACGTCCGTCGACCACCCCCGGCACCCGATGCCGCGGGACGAACGAGCCGGCGACGGTGTCGGTCCACATGCCGAGGACGACGAGGCCGTCGTTAGGCACGGCGCCGCGCGGGTCGACGACGATGGCCCCGGTACGCTCACCATCGAGCCCGGTGCCGTAGGCGAGTGCCGGGCGCGAGGGAGTTGGTGGCCGGCCGCGCTGGTGCGGAGTGCGGCGCGACCGGCAGCCCGAACACGGTGGCGAGGGAGAGTCCGACAAGGCTCGAGGACAACGCGTCACGCCCGTTGCGGAGCGAACGCATGAATGCACCACGCACGAGTTGGCACAACGCCTCCCCTCCGGGTGGCGTATTCATCCATTGTAACGGTAAGATCTACTCCTCGAAGATGGACCGCGACTTCGACATCCTGAAGCTGGAGCCGAGCGACCGGCTGTCGAAGAACGATATCGAGGCGGCCCGGCTCGTGCGCTTTGCGCAGTACAACCCGCAGGGCCAGCCGCCCATCGAGTGGCCCGCCGGCTTCCCGGTGGTACGCTCGTACCTCGATCAGTTGGCGCGCGGCAAGTGGCGTCGCGATGTCGGCGGCGATCAAGGCGCTGGCGAAGGCAACCAATTGACCAAGACCGCACGATGATCAGCACGTCCAGGCTGCGCCGAACGGCACTCACGTTTGTCTCGGTTCCCCTGCTGGCCCTCGCATTCGGGGGCCGGCAGGCGCAAGCGCAGGGGAACGCGCCTGCATTCCCTGCCGGCAAGAGCGTGGTGGAGGCCGAGATCAACGGCACGCCGCTCAAGCTCTTTGCCTACAAGCCGGCGACCTATGCTGGAGACGGGTTCATCCTGCTCCTGCACGGGGCGTCGCGTGCGGCGGAAGCCTATCGCGACAACGCCGTGGGGATGGCCGACCGTCACAACCGGATCGTGGTGGTTCCGCTCTTCGACCTGAAGCGCTTTCCCGAATGGCGTTACCAGTTTGGCGGCGTGTACCGGGCCGACAGTTCGTTCGCCGCGCCTGAGGAACGCACGTACGCGTTCATTCCCACGCTCGTGCGCTACATCCGCGATCGCGAAGGGAGCGCCAACCTCCCGTACCTGCTCGCCGGCTTCTCCGCTGGCGGGCAGTTTGTCTCACGCATGGCGGCCTTCATCGACACCGACGCGGAGCGGCTCATCGCGATGGCGTCGGGGTCGACGTTGTTCCCGACGCGCGACGTGGCGTTCGGGCTGGGCCTCGGCGGGCTGCCTGACGAGTTGAGCAACGATGATCGCATCCGGCGCTATCTCGCGCTCCCGATGACCATCTACATCGGCACCGGTGACCGTGAGATGGCGCAGCTTCCGCAGGGGGAAGCCAACCGTCAGGGGGTGCACCGCTACTCGCGCAACATCCGCTGGTTCAACGAGGCGATGGACCTGGCCTATCAGCGGAAGTGGGCGTTCAACTGGCGGCTGGTGATTGCGGACGGGCCTGGGCATAGTCCGAAGGACATGTTCGATCATCCGCAGAGCGGGAATGCGCTGCTGGGGCACCGACCGTAACGGCAGAGCCCAGAGAGAGTCGCCGGGCCTGACGCCCTCCGGCGTCCATTGTGATTACGCGCGGTTCTTGCTGCTCTATTCGGTATTGCAGCGCGATGCGCAAGGCCCTCAAGGTCATGGCGGACAAGGGCTTCGGCGAATCTGGCCCGTGCGGCCCGCATGTGGTATGGTGATTGATGCGGTCGGATCGCGCGTGCGCTGCAGTAGCGCGTGGGGCTCTTGGAGACTGCAGAATTCACGTTAGGCGGAGTCCTGAACACTCGTGATGCGCACAGTCTTCCTGCCAGTCCTCCTCGCCGTTACTGTCGGCCGCACCGCTACCGCAGGCGCGCAGCGCGCGGTGGCCAGTCCGCGCGACACCACGCCAGTCGCGGTGGTACGTGAATACGTGGCTGCGTTCAATGCCAAGGATCTGGACGCCATGATGCGCGTGGTTGCGAGCGAGTTCGTGTGGATGAGCGTGTCTGGCGACTCCCTGACGGATGTGGGGCGCGGTGTCGACGCGTTTCGGCGAATGATCGCGGGCTACTTTCGCGCCGTGCCATCAGCGCGCTCGGAACTGCGCACGATCGACGCGACGGGGCCGTGGGTGACGACGCATGAACGAACCCGCTGGGACGCGTCTCCATCCGGCGTCGGTGGACAGACTAGCCTCGTCGTCTATGAGGTCCGCGACGGACTGATCCGGCATGCGTGGTTCTATCCGTCGCTCGAGTTGCTCGGGGAAGTTCCGGAATGACCTCGCGAACCGTCGCGCCAGTGCCAGATGTCGGCGGCGACGCGCCCGCATAACGACGCTTGCTGCTGATGAACGCAGGTACGGATGGCAGTTGTGGGGCGGCCGCCCCACAACTGCTTCTTATTGAAGCGTTCACAGCAGAAGCACACGTTAGGTTGCCTTGCACGTTCAGCGACCGGGATCGCGGAGGTCCGGCGCGTTCGGACTCGTATACGCTACGAGATAGCGCCTGACGA
>ERZ795044.242-NODE-242-length-49470-cov-5.946271_pt1 | contig 49470 bp, 52 predicted proteins | sample MGYA00375128_ERZ795044 | MGnify/ENA primary metagenome ERZ795044 (study PRJEB30173, sample SAMN05720213) | anaerobic digester metagenome | isolation source: active sludge of municipal wastewater-treating anaerobic digesters | place: USA | collected 2014-12-22 ...
CATTTTAACGTCTATGGCGGCCCGACGGACGTGTATTTGCTGCGTGTCAGCTCGCCTTCCGCCATTCGCACCGAGATGCACGATGTAGGGGTTGACCCCAAAACCGGCGCCGTGACCATGAAGCCGATGAACCGGGTCCTTATCCCTTCTGGTGAAAAGATCGAGTTCAAAAAAGGTGGCAAACACGTCATGATGTGGGGCGTAAACCTGATCCCGCGCCGCCTTGGCGAGATTGAGACCGAATTCCTTTTTTCGAATAATGAACGCATCCTGGTAAAGGCGCGCGTTCAGGAAATGGACGGCACAGACCCGGACGAGAAAAAGGCGCTTAACTAAACGGATGTTCGGTCCGCATAAATCCGGCCGTCCCCTGACAGTGCGCGAACGTGCACTGGCGAAATCCGTATTTGGCGATGCGCTGGATTATGACAAAATCCGTATCCACAACCGCAAATGGTGGTGGTTTCAACCCTCGCGTGTGACGATGGCCCCCGACGGGCACCTTTGGTTCCATCCGAAAAACCAAATGTTTTGCGACGATTTTTGCGACCGCGATCTGGGCTTACAAGGGCTGTTCATCCATGAGCTTGTCCATGTCTGGCAGCATCAAAAGGGTGTGTTCCTACCCCTTCGCCGCCATCCCTTTTCCCGATATGATTACAGCCTGAAACCGGGATGGACGTTAGAGCGATACGGGATTGAGCAGCAGGCCGAGATCGTGCGCCACATATTCCTGCTGCGCAACGGAGCAAAGGTGGCAGGTGCGCCGCCGCTTTCCCAATATGATGGAATTCTACCCTTTTAAGGGCAACAGTCCGAGCCGTTCGCGCATCAACCAGCGGGTCAGCACGAGCGCTGCGACAATGCCGAGACCGACCGCAAGCCCGATCCAGATCCCAGCGCCATCCCAGCCGCGGTAAAAGGCGAGCCAGCAGCCAAAGCCGATGCCAATCACCCAATAGCCGAGTGCCGCGAACAGCATGGGCCAGGTCGTATCCTGCAGCCCGCGCAACATCCCGGTGCCGACCACTTGCGCACCGTCGACAATCTGGAAAACAGCCGCGACCAACAGGAATGAAACCGCAAGGTTCAACACCTCCACATTTCCTTTGAGCTCAGGATCGAGGAAAAATCCGGCGAGTGTTGCGGGAAAAAGCCAGATGATCAGCGCCATTGCCGACATGAAACCGACGCCCAAAATATAGGCCGTCCAGCCCGCGCGTCGGATCGCGTCCTTGTCTAGGCGACCAAAGCCCAGCCCGACCCGAACGGTCGCCGCCTGCCCCAGCCCCATCGGGACCATAAAGGTCATCGAAGCAATCTGGATCGCAACCGCATGCGCCGCGACCGAACTGGTACCGATATAGCCCATCAGGAACACCGCTGCGGCAAATACCATGGCCTCAAATCCCATATGCAGCCCGATTGGAAAACCGAGCCGCCAGATGGTGAAAAAGCGAGTCCAGTCGGCACGCCACCAGCGGCCAAACAGATGGTAGCGGCGGAATTTCGGGTGGCGCATGACGACGGCGGCTAGGAAGATGAACTGGAAAAGCGCGGTCAGCGAGCTGCCAATACCCGCGCCAACAAGCTCCAGTCGTGGCAGGCCGAAATGGCCGAAAATCAGCCCGTAATTGATGACGGCATTGACGATCACCGCGGCGATTCCGGCGGCCATCGCCCAATTGGGCCGTTCGAGCGCCGCCATGAACGACCGAAGCACAACCACACCGAGCGTGGGCAGGATCATCCATTGGAGGGCCCGCACAAAAAGCCCCGTGTCCTCCGCAAGGCGCACCGGTTGCCCCGCCCAGATCAGGAAGGGACCTGTAAACCAGAGAATGAGCCAGAGCGGTATACACACCGCGACCGAAGCCCAGAACGCCTGCCGCACCGTGCGGCGGACATCGCGCACCGAATGGGCCTTGCGCCCGATCTCTGCCGCCATCAGGGGCGAGGCCGCTGTGATCACGCCAATGCCGAACAGCAGCACCGCAATCACAATGCCCGACCCTAGAGCCGAAGCCGCCAACGCGTCCGGACTGAGCCGCGCCAGAAGGAAAACATCGGTCGAGTTGATCAGGACCATGGTCACATTAGTCAGCACCAACGGCCACGCCAACGCCAAGGTCGCCCGAAACTCGTCGCGCCACGGGGACGGGAGGTTAGGAGAGGTTGCGTGGGCGGTCATGGGACGGGCCGGATAGCGGAATGGGGGCCTTGCGGCTAGCAAAACTAGACAGCAGATTAACTTAGCGTTGAGACCTTTCAATTAGCCCGTCTCAAATGACTGCCGCTAAAAAAACCAAGCCTTCTGAACGTCCGGAAAATGCAGCACGCCCATGCCTAACGGAGATGCCTTATCGCGCAGTGGTTTTTGCTGAACTTAATCAGCACAATGTTCCTCTCTATTTTGTAGGAGGATCAAGCGCTCCAAAATGCAAGGCAGAAAAAGCGCTAAAGGTCGCTTTTGGTATTCACGGTGGAAGTTGCTTCTATTGCAAAAAAGCCATTTTGGAAGCTGACTTGTCCATCGACCATGTGGAACCGACGTCCAATGAAGGCGGCAAAGCAATCCAAAATTTGCTGATTGCCCATCGTAAATGCAATCAGAAAAAGGCGGCATTGCCGATTGAGGCTTTTCATCCGGATGCTGGCAAAGAATGGCTGACCGCTCTTCTTGCGCAAGTGGAAGATCGATTAAAACGGATCGATACCTCTAAATGACAATCACGTCCCTGTGACGTATGGTTATTTGACGGACGCGCAAGTCGTCGAAAGGCAAGGCATAGTCTAACCTTTCAAACGAGCAACCCTCAATCCGGGTTCTTCGCCACCCCGACCAAAGCAGGCCGCAACAGCCGGTCCTTGATCATATAGCCCGCCTGCATTTCGGTTATGATCGTGCCCGGCTCGCTTTCCGCATTCGGGATTTCGACCATCGCCTGGTGGAGATTGGGATCAAGCGGCAGGCCCATGGCGGCGATGCGCGTGATGCCGTTCTTGGCGAAGACGCTTTCCAGTTCGCGGCCGGTTGCTTCCAATCCGGTGACCAGCGGCTTCATCTTTTCATCTTCGCGCAATTCTGCAGGGATCGCATCCAGCGCACGTGTCAGATTGTCGGAAACCGAGAGGATATCGCGCGCAAAATTAGTCGCGGCATAGGCCCGCGCATCGGCGGCTTCCTTTTCCATACGGCGGCGGACATTTTGCGTGTCGGCCTGCGCATAGAGCACGTCCTGCTTGGAAGCGGCCAGTTGTTCTTCGAGCATCGCGATGCGTTCGGCATCGGCGTTCGCGGCGGGCTCATCCCCGCCTTCGCGCAAATGTTCGGGAACGCCTTCCATTTCCTTTTCGGCGGCGCTGTCGGCTGCTTCGTTTTTCTTATCTGTCATAACCTGCATTAACCTGTTCGTTGAGCGGCGGACAAAGCCGCGTCTTGCGATGCGCATATAGGTAGTTGGCGGGAATCATCAAGCACCCCAATAGTTTCGGTGCGTCAGAATTTTACTTCATGAGCCGGCTAAGCGCCTGGGCGGTAAAATCGACCATCGGAACAATGCGCGCATAATTGAGACGGGTAGGCCCAATGACCCCGACCACGCCGACCACCTTGCCGCCCGCTTCGCGATAGGGCGCCGCGATGACCGAGGACCCCGAAAGCGAGAACAGATTATTCTCCGACCCGATGAAAATCCGCGTCGATTGCGCCTCGCGGGCGCTGTCGACCAGTCGGGCAATCTCTTCTTTGCTTTCCAGTTCGTCGAGCAATTGCCGGACCCGGTCGAGATCCGCCGCCGCGGCTTCGTCGATCAGGTTCGATTGCCCCCGGACTATCAGGACGGGGCGGTCATTGGCGTCGAGTGACCAGACCACCAATCCGGCGCGCACCAGCTTTTCGCTGGCATTGTCCAGTTCGGCCTTTTCGGCACGGATCTCGCTGTCGAGACGGGACAGTGCTTCGGACAATGTAAGTCCCGATAGCCGCGCCGAAATATAATTGGATGCTTCGACCAATGCGCTGTCGCTGACCGCGGGGTCGATGGAGACCACCCGATTTTCGACGCTATTGTCCGTGCCAACCATGATCGCGAGCACCTGTGTCGCTGACAATCGGGCGAAACTAAAAGCTTTTAACACGGCATCGCGTTTGGGCACCAGAACCACACCAGCGCATGCGGACAATCCAGACAGAGCAGATGTTGCCGCTGCCAGCGCCTCTTCGATCGGGCCATCCTCGGTTATCTGGGATTCAATGGCGCGGCGTTCTTCAGCGGACGGTTCAGCCGCTTGCATCATACCGTCCACGAACAGACGCAACCCGGTTTCGGTCGGCATACGGCCAGCGCTTGTATGCGGTGCAGCGAGCAGACCTGCCTCTTCCAGATCCTGCATGACGTTCCGGATCGATGCCGGCGACAGGTTAAGTCCGGCAAATTTCGAAATGGTCCGCGACCCCACGGGCGTGCCGCTATCCAGATAGCTTTCCACCACCATCCGGAAAATGGTGCGTGTACGGTCGTTCAGTTCATTGATCGGTGTCTGGCTCACAACCATAGATGTAGCGCAGCACGCTTGCAAAGCAAGCGGGGGAGGCTATGGCGGCCCTCAACCCGTTATCAGGAGATTATCATGCGTCCATCTGGCCGTGCGCCCGACGAAATGCGTCCCATTTCAATCGAAACCCATTTTACCAAGCATGCCGAAGGTAGCTGCCTTATCGGATTCGGCGATACCCGCGTTCTGGTGACCGCCAGTGTCGAAGACCGCCTTCCGCCATGGTTGCGCGGCAAGGGTGAAGGTTGGGTGACGGCGGAATATTCCATGCTGCCCCGCGCCACCCACACCCGTGGTCAGCGTGAAGCGGCAAAGGGTAAGCAATCCGGCCGAACACAGGAAATCCAGCGCCTTATCGGCCGGTCCTTGCGTGCAGTTGTCGACCTCAAGAAGCTGGGCGAGCATCAGATCACGCTCGACTGCGATGTGCTGCAGGCCGATGGCGGCACGCGCACAGCGGCGATTTCCGGCGCTTGGGTGGCTTTGCGGCTGGCGGTTGATGGCTTGCTGGCGTCGGGAGCAATCAAGGAAGACCCGATCAACAGCCGCGTCGCAGCGATCAGCTGCGGCATCTACAACGGCACCCCCGTCCTCGACCTCGATTATATCGAAGATTCGAGCGCGGATGCCGATGCCAATTTCGTGCTGATCGAAGGCGGCCAGATTGCCGAGGTTCAAGCAACTGCCGAGGGCGCGACTTATGACGAAGAGAGCCTCCTGCGTCTGCTTCGTCTAGCGCGTATGGGCACCGACCGGATATTCGCGGTGCAGGCAGACGCGGTGAAGTAAAAGCATGACGCACCGCAAACTCCTGCCCGGAAAGCTGGTTATCGCCAGCCACAATGCAGGCAAGGTGCGGGAGATCCGCGCACTGCTTGCTCCTTTCGGCATCGAACCGGTTTCAGCGGGCGAACTTGGCTTGCCCGAGCCGGAGGAAACAGGCACGACCTTTGCCGAGAACGCGCTGTTAAAGGCCCATGCCTCGGCCCAAGGGTCGGACCTGCCCGCCTTGGCCGATGACAGTGGTCTTTGTGTGGCAGCGCTGTCTGGTGCGCCGGGTGTATATACCGCGGATTGGGCGGAGAAGCAGGGCTTTGAAGGTGGTCCCGGGCGCGACTGGTACATGGCGATGGGCAAGGTTGAGGGTAAGCTGGCCGAACAGGGACCGGAAACCGACCGGAGCGCCTATTTCATCTGCACCCTCGCGCTTGTCTGGCCGGATGGTCATGAAGAGGTGTTCGAAGGACGCGTTCAAGGCAGCCTGACATGGCCGCCGCGCGGGACATTGGGCTTTGGCTATGATCCGGTGTTCGTGCCGTCAGGCCGGACAGAAACCTTTGCCGAACTTGATCCGGCGGAAAAGCATGCGATGAGCCATCGGGCCGATGCCTTTCGCAAACTGGTTGAGGCGGTCTTTTGAGCGAACCCCTCGCCCTCTATATCCACTGGCCTTTTTGCGTTTCCAAATGCCCCTATTGCGATTTTAACAGCCATGTCCGCGAAAGCGTCGATCAAGACGCATGGCGAACCGCTCTATTGAAGGACATGGCGCATGAAGCCGGGCTGACCATGGGTCGTCCGCTCACCTCCATTTTCTTCGGCGGCGGTACGCCATCATTGATGCCGCCTGCTACCGTGTCAGCTTTGATCGACGCTGCACAGGCGCATTGGGGCTTTGCCGACGATATCGAAATAACGCTTGAGGCCAATCCCTCCTCGGTTGAAGCGGCCCGCTTCGCCGACCTCGCGCAAGCCGGAGTGAACCGGGTGTCGCTGGGGCTTCAATCACTCGACGACGCCGCGCTCTCTTTTCTGGGGCGCGCGCATAGCGTTGCCGAAAGCCTCGATGCCCTCTCGATAGCGCAGCAGCACTTCGCGCGCGTCAATATCGACCTGATCTACGCCCGCCCCGACCAGACGGGCGAACAGTGGGAGGCCGAATTACGCCAGGCCCTGTCCTTTGGCACTGACCATATGTCGCTCTACCAATTGACCATTGAGCCCGGCACCCGGTTTGAAACAATGGTTCGTACCGGTCAATTTGTGGCGGCCGACAATGACGAAGCAGCGACGCTTTATGACATGACGCAATCCTTGACGGCGGCGGCTGGATTGCCGGTTTACGAGATCAGCAACCATGCCCGGCCCAGTTCGGAAAGCCGCCATAATCTCAGCTACTGGCGCTATGACGACTATATCGGCATTGGTCCGGGTGCACATGGAAGGCGCCTGAACAACGCAACCCAACGCCATAAAAAACCAGAGAATTTCATCTCTGCGATAGACCGCAACGGACATGCCCTTGCAAGCGAGGAAGCGCTCGACCCCGAATCGCGCGCGACCGAAGCTTTGCTGATGGGCTTGCGTCTTTCGGAGGGGATTTGCGTCGATCGACTCTCCCAAAAAACGGGCATGGCCCCTGGATCGCTGCTCGATGCGGAAGCGGTCGACCGCATCGCAAAGCTGGGACTGATCCATCGCGCAGGCAGTCGCGTCATCGTAACGACGCAGGGCATGCCCCTACTCGATGCGATCCTGCCGGAAATAGTAGCGGTTGAGGCAAGCGCGCCTGCCTGATAGGGTTTACCGCGATGGCATCCCTGCTCGCCGAATATCACGCTTTTTTGACCGACAACCGCCGTATGTCGCCACATAGCGTGCGCGCGTATCAGGCCACGGCAGAACGTTTAAGCGGGTTTCTGGAACGGCATTGGGGCGGGGCCGTGGACCGCACCGGGCTCGTCAGAATCAGCGCAGGCGATTTACGCGCCTTTCTTGCGGACCGCCGCGTCGATGGATTGACCAACCGTTCGACCGCGCGTGAACTGTCGGCGGTCCGTCATTTTCTGCGCTTTGCTTTGGGTGAAGATGCCTATCTACCAGCGTTGAAGGGCCCACGTGTGCAGCGCAGCCTGCCGCGTCCGGTTAACCCGGAAGATGTCGTCGCCCTTGCGGAAGATGCCGCGGGTTCAGCGCGCGAAGGATGGGTCGGCGCACGTGATTGGGCCATCTTGTTGCTGCTCTACGGAAGCGGACTGCGGGTCAGTGAGGCGACAGGACTAATGGGCGACATACTGCCCTTGGGATCCACTTTGCGTGTTACCGGCAAGCGCAACAAGACACGAATTATCCCTTTATTGGAAGCAGTTAAAGCCGCAATTGAAGACTATATCGAGCTATGCCCCTACCCTATGATGCGCAATGAGCCATTGTTCCGTGGATCACGCGGCGGCCCATTATCGCCCGCCTTGGTCCGTCGTGCGGTTCAGGGCGCACGCGGACGATTGGGCCTGTCGGAACGAACCACGCCGCACGCGTTGCGCCATAGCTTTGCGACGCATCTACTGGCAGGCGGTGCGGATTTGCGGAGCTTGCAGGAATTGTTGGGGCACGCCAGCCTGTCGTCGACGCAAGTCTATACAGCGGTGGATACGGCGATGTTGCTCGACGAATATTTCAACGCGCATCCCCGCGCGTCGGGTTAGAAACAAGACTAGCCCAAACCGACCTTCGCCTATTCGGGTTTCCAGCGAATAAGCCGCCAGAAATAGCCGAGCACGATAAGCGCGATGACCACCGTCGACAGCGGCCCCAATATCTTTTCGACATCTTCAAATTGGGAACCGAGCGCATAGCCGGCCCCGGCAAGAGCGGCGCTCCAGCCCGCGGTACCGATGGTGGAGAACAGGAGAAACCGGCGATGGGACATTCCGAAAATTCCCGCAGGTATCGAGATCAGTGAACGCAAGGTGGGTAACATTCGGGCGATCAGGACGATGATCGAGCCATGCTTGCGAAACAGTTCCTGACCCCGTTCAATCTCTTTCCAGTTCAGCGTGAGCCAGCGGCCATAGCGGTCGGCAAAGCGGTGCAGTCTGTCGGAGCCGAATTTGATCGCCAGCCAGAACCAGAGATAATTGCCCAGCATGGCGCCTGCCGTTCCAGCACCCACGACCCCTGCAAAGGTCATGTTCCCGCGCGACGCAGAAACGCCGGCCACAGTCATGATCACTTCCGACGGCACAGGCGGAAATACGGTTTCCAGAAACATGAGAAGGGCAACGCCCCAATAGCCGCCTTGATCGACGAGCCGGATAATCCAGTCATCCATTGCTTCAGCGCCCCAAGCGGGCCTTTATGGCATCCCAGATCATCCCGGCTGAATCTGTTCCGTTGAATCGGTCGATCGCCACGATCCCGGTGGGCGATGTCACGTTGATTTCGGTCAACCACTCACCGCCGATCACGTCAATGCCAACAAAAATGAGGCCCAGTTCTTTCAAACGTGGTCCCATAGCGGCGCAGATTTCCTGCTCGCGCGGGGTCAGCCCGGTCGCTTCGGCGCTGCCGCCGACCGCCAGATTGGACCGAAACTCGCCCTCCCCCGGCCGCCGGTTGATCGCGCCGGCCACAACGCCGTCGATTAACACGATCCGTTTATCGCCCTTGGCCACGTCCGGCAGGAAAGGCTGCACCATATGGGGCTCGGGCCATGTACCGTTGAACACTTCCAACAAGGCGCCCAGATTGTCGCCTTCGGGAGGGACCCGGAATATTGCCTTTCCGCCATTGCCGTGCAGCGGTTTGATAACCACTGCGCCATGTTCTTTCTGGAAGGCACGGATTTCGTCGGTCGAACGTGTAATCAACGTCGGCGGCATGAAGCGACGATAATCCAGCACCATCACCTTTTCCGGTGCGTTGCGGACGCTTGCCGGATTATTGACCACCAAAGTCTCACCCTCGATCCGCTCGAGAAGGTGGGTTGCCGTGATATAGCCCACGTGAAAAGGCGGGTCCTGCCGCATCAGAACGACATCAATATCCGACCCCAGGTCAATGCGCCGGGCTTCGCCAAAACGGTAATGCGCGCCCTCAACGCGTTGGACGTCATATACCGGATGCGCCCACGCGGTGAGCCGGTCATCAGCGTCCAATGTCAGCGTCCCGACATCATAATGCCAAATCTCATATCCCCGCGCCTGGGCGGAGAGCATCAGTGCAAAACTGGAATCGCCGTGGATATTGATACCGTCCATCGGGTCCATCTGGACTGCGACTTTGATTGTCATTCTGTGGGTCCCTATCCGTGCCAGACGTTTTGCAGATGGTGTGGCCATCGCCAAGGTGCAACCAATATTACATCAATCTGCATATTTTCAGTGTCCTTGCCATATTTGGGCAAGAGAATTTCGGCCGCTGCCGCAACACGGCGTAACCGATAAGCATCGATCGCGGTGGCAAGGTCCAGCGCCCTGCTGCGCATTTTAACCTCAACAAAGGCAACAGTTTTGCCGCGGCGGGCGATCAGGTCGACTTCACCGCGCGGCGTTTTCACGCGTTCGCCGACGATCCGCCACCCTCGGATGCGCAGAAACCACGCCGCCGCCGCTTCGCCCCTGCGCCCCCGCTTTTCGGCAATGGGACGGTTCATTGGCCCTTGATCTCCGTTGCCCGTGCATAAAGAGCGGCCCGTTCCAGCCCAAATTTCTTGGCAATGGCACCGGCCGCTTTCGCAGCGGACATGCTTTGCAGCGCCTCGCGCAAAGCCGCATCGACGTCACCTGCGTCGGCGGTCGCTGCATCCTCTGAGGGCGGGCCGATGATGAGGACAATTTCACCTTTCGGATCCTGCACAGCATAGCGTGCCGCAAGCTCGGCTGCGGTGCCGGTCACAACTTCTTCAAATTTCTTGGTCAATTCACGGGCAACCGCCACATCGCGGTCACCGTAGATTTCCGATATTGTCTCGAGCGACGCCGCAAGACGCGGTCCGCTTTCGTAGAAAACAAGCGTCGCCTTGATCGGCGCCAGTTCCAGAAGTGCATCGGCGCGCGCCTTTGCCTTATTGGGTAAAAAGCCGGAAAAAAGGAAACGATCGGTGGGAAGGCCGGAAATGGATAAAGCTGCAATCACGGCGCTCGCGCCCGGGATGGTGTAAACCGGCACGCCTGCCTCGCGTGCTGCGCGGACAAGTTTGTAGCCCGGATCGGATATCAGCGGGGTGCCGGCATCGGACACCAAAGCCACGACCCCGTCGCGGGCGGCGGCAATCAAGCTGTCGCGATCATTTGTGCTGCTATGGTCATTATAGCGGCGCATTTTCTTCTTGAGACCGAGATGATGCAACAATTTACCAGTGACGCGGCTGTCCTCTACCGCGACGATTTCTGCCGCATCCAGAACAGCAATTGCCCGTTGTGACATATCTGCAAGGTTGCCGATGGGGGTCGCAACGACATATAAGCCCGACTCGAACGACATCAATAATACAAGCTATTCGCTGAGGACCCTATCATGAGCGCAACCATTGCAGCAACCGGCGCGCAGCCGCAAGCCATAGCGAGCGGGCTAAAACGGATTCTGGCGCTCGCCATGCTGGTGCTTCTGGCCGCGTGCGCCGCAATCCCGCGTGGCGGTGAAGGTCCGCCGCCGGTGGTATCGCCCGACCCGCTTGACGGTATGCACCGCGTGGCTCTGCTTTTGCCGCTGACTGGTCCGGATGGAGATGTCGGCTTGTCGCTTGCCAATGCGACTGCGCTGGCGCTGACGGATACCAAATCGACCAATATCCAGCTCACGACCTACGACACCAATTTGGGCGTCACGGCCGCAACCAATCGCGCTGTTGCGGACGGGAACAAGGTAATCCTTGGCCCCTTGCGCGGTGATCAGGTGTTGGAAGTTGCGAATATCGCGCGTCCCAAGAACATCCCGATCCTCAGCTTTTCCAACGATATTGGCGTTGCGGGACGCAATGTCTTCTTGCTTGGGCATCTGCCGAACCAGTCGATCGACCGTGCGGTCCGCTATGCGCGGATGAAGGGCTTCTCACGGTTCGGCGCACTCGTCCCCAAAAGCACTTATGGACAGCGCGCCTATGCGACCCTGACACAATCCGTGCGGGCCGCGGGCGGCACTTTGGTGGGTGTAGAAGAAGTTGAGGGCGGCGCGGCATCGGTGGATGCAGCGACGAAGCGGCTATCTGCGCTCGGTGCAATGGACGTCGTTTTGGTTGCCGATAGCGGCCGAGCGGCTCTCGTTACAGTTCCCGCGCTTCGCCGCAATGGCCTTCGCAATGCCAAGGTTCTAGGGACAGATTTATGGAATATTGATGGCTCGCTCGCTAGCAACAGCACGATGTATGGCGCATGGTTCGCCAGCGTTTCGGATACGCTCTACAACCAATATGCCGCCAAATACCGCACCCGTTTCGGGCGCGCACCGCTTCGTTTGTCGAGCCTTGGCTATGATTCCATCCTACTGATGGCGCGCGTTGCCCGCAATTGGCGGCCCGGCACCGCCTTTCCTGTTTCGCAACTAACCGACCCGCAGGGGTTCATTGGCGTCGATGGCGCATTCCGCTTCATGGCGAACGGGCTGACCGAGCGCATGCTGGAGGTACAGGAAATTCAGGCGGGCAAGTTCGTCACGATAGATCCCGCGCCGACAGCCTTTGCAAAATAGGCTGAAGACCTAGATTTTAGTGGTTGCAGTGTTCGTTATGAACGTGGCCGCCACCCATTTTGCGGGCCTTTTCGATTTTCTTCAACACCATCTGCCGCTTCAGGCGCGAGAGATGGTCGATGAATAAAATGCCTTCGAGATGGTCCATCTCGTGCTGCAGACAAGTGGCCATCAAATCGTCCATCGTCTCTTCGTGGACTTTGCCATCCAGATCTTGCCAGCGAGCACGGATTTTAGCCGGGCGTTCCACCTCGGCATATTGATCCGGGACCGACAGACAGCCTTCATTATAGGCGGACAACTCTTCGGAGGGATCAAGTATTTCGGGATTCACGAAGACGCGGGGGTTGCGGATGCTTTCGCCGTCGGGTCCTTCGTCCTGCAGATCGATGACCAAAAGGCGCTTGGGCACGCCGACCTGAATAGCCGCAAGGCCGATACCAGGCGCGGCATACATGGTTTCAAACATGTCATCGACAAGCTTTTTCAAGTCCGCATCAAAGCTTTCCACGGGTGTGGAGATGGTTTTCAGCCGCGGATCGGGCACTTCAAGAATAGGTAATATGGCCATGGGTCGCAGATAGGCATGGCCGAGGGGGAAATCAACGCCCTCTTGTCATCCCACCGGACGCCGCGCCCGTAACGCTTGCGCCAGCGTGCCGTCATCGAGATAATCCAGTTCCCCGCCGACCGGCACGCCATGCGCCAATTGCGTCAGGCGAATGGGATATTCCTCCAACCGTTCCGCCAGATAATGCGCGGTCGTTTGCCCTTCCAACGTCGCATTCATAGCCAGAACGACTTCATCCACGCCGCCAGCGGCGACGCGGGCGATCAGGCCGTCGATATTGAGGTCCTCAGGCCGGACGCCATCCAATGCCGAAAGACGGCCACCCAGGATGTGATATTTACCGGGAAACAGGCGTGAGCGATCCAGTGCCCATAGATCAGGCACATCTTCAACGACGCAAATAGAGCGCGTGTCGCGGCGTGGGTCGACGCAGATCCCGCAGGGGTTTCCGGTATCGATATTGCCGCAAATGTCACAGACGACCAGACGCTGTTCCACCTGTTCCAATGCGCGCAGAAGCGGACGCAGCACGGTTTCACGCTTCTTCATAAGATGCAAAACAACACGCCGCGCCGAACGGGGACCAAGACCCGGCAATTTTGACAGGGCCTGTGCCAATGCGTCTATTTCTTGCGATGCCATGCACCACGTCTTAGGGGGCTTTCAAACAAAGGAAAAGTCACGATGCGCCTTGCCTTTATGGGAACACCGGAATTTGCGGTTCCAAGCCTTGATGCCCTGGTCGCTGCGGGGCATGAGCTTGTCGCAGTGTATACCCAGCCGCCGCGCCCTGCCAATCGCGGCAAAAAGCTGACACCGTCGGCTGTGCAGACACGCGCCGAGGAATTTGGCCTGCCCGTGCGAAGTCCGCTTTCGCTTCGTACCGCAGAGGCGCAGGCGGAGTTTGCCGCGCTTGACCTCGATGCAGCTATCGTCGCGGCCTATGGCCTGATTTTGCCGCAAGCCGTTTTGGACGCACCGAAATTTGGCTGCCTCAACGTCCATGGCTCCCTGCTCCCTCGCTGGCGTGGGGCTGCGCCAGTGCAGCGTGCCATTTTGGCGGGGGACCGGACCACAGGCGTCATGGTCATGCAAATGGAGGCCGGCTTGGACACAGGCCCGGTTCGCGCAACGACCGAGATTGAAATTGGCAGCAAAACAACGGGCGAATTGACCGCCGAACTCGCCGAACTGGGGGCAGAATTGATGGTCATTGTCTTGCAGGACATGGCAGCGCATCCGGCCATCGCGCAATCCGGCGAGGGCATTACTTACGCCGCCAAGATCGACAAGGCCGAAACCCGCATTGATTTTCTGCAACCTGCCGAAGTGGTCGAACGGCAAATCCGTGCGTTCAACCCAGCCCCAGGCGCCTGGTTCGAATATGAAGGCGAGCGTTATCGCATACTGGAAGCGCAAATTTTTCCAGCACAGCCCCAAAAAGCAGGCGAAGTGTCGGACGACTGCCTCACCATAGCGTGCGGCACAGATGCAATCCGACCAACCTTGATCCAACGCGCCGGAAAGCCTGCCATGCCGACTGCCGATCTGTTGCGTGGCAAGCCTATTGCGCAAGGTACCATGCTCGCATGACCCGATTTGCGTTGACCATCGAATTTGACGGCGGTCCCTATATGGGCTGGCAGTGGCAGGACCATGGTCCTTCCGTGCAAGGTGCGATTGAGGAGGCCATCTTCAAAACCACCGGCGAGAAAACGCTCGTCTACAGTGCGGGCCGCACCGATGCGGGCGTGCATGCGCTAGGAATGCGGGCGCATGTCGACGTCCAGAAACCCTTGCCGCCCTTTCGCCTGATGGGCGCGATCAACGCCCATCTGCGTCCGCATCCCATCGCGATTTTGGCCTGTGAGGAAGTGGATCCGGAATGGCATGCCCGCTACACGTGCATCGGCCGGTCCTACGAATACCGCATTCTCAACCGCCGCGCGCCGCTCACATTGGAGAAGGGCCGCGTTTGGCGGATTGGGCCAGAAATGGATGCGGACGCCATGCACGAAGCGGCCCAGTTGCTCGTCGGCCTGCATGATTTCACAACATTTCGTTCCACGGCCTGCCAATCCGCCAGCCCGCTCAAAACCCTCGACCGTTTGAATGTGCGGCGCGAGGGCGATCATATCATTGTTGAGGCCGCAGCATTGTCGTTCTTGCATCACCAGGTCCGGTCCATGGTTGGATGCCTTGCCGCCGTAGGATTAGGTCGCTGGACCACACAAGATTTAAAGGCAGCGCTTGCCGCGCGAAACCGGTCGGCGCTCGCGGAAAATTCCCCGCCGGAGGGTCTTTACTTTGTAGCCGCGCGTTACCCGTAATCGGTCCTTAACTGGCCCGCATGTTTCGTCAGCCGAAAAGTCCGGCCAATGATTTTTCGAGCATAACCAACTGCCACAAAAGTCGCCCGTTGTTGACGCGTCCGGCGATATGATCCTCGGCGGCTTTCGCAATCATTTTGCTGTCGAACAGGTCCATCTGTGCAAAAATGCGGCTTGATGAAAGAGCACGAGCTTCGTCCGCCAAAGCCCCTCGAAACCATTGGTCAATAGGGGTCACAAAACCCATTTTTGGCCGGTAGAGAATATCGCGTGGAAGGTGGCCTTCCATCGTCTTTTTCATCAGCCATTTGCCCTGCCCGCCACGGATACGCATGCGCTCGGGAAGGCTTGCGGCAAATTCCAACAGCCGGTGGTCCAATAGCGGCTCCCGTGCTTCGAGGCCGACGGCCATGCTGGTGCGGTCGACCTTGGTCAGGATATCGCCCGGCAGCCACATTTTCATATCGGCATATTGGGCCTGATCAAGGCCGCTCTGTGCGGGCGCCCTCGCCATCAGATTTTCCATATAGGTTTCGCCGCGATATCCATCCAGCGCCCCGCGCATACGCTGCGAATATAGTCGGTGGCGTTGGTCCGCGTTGGTCATACTGACGGCATCGGTATAGCCTTCCGGACCGGTGCGGGCGAGCGACAGCAGCGTTGTTTTTGCGCGCAGCGGACGTGGTGCCCAATCGGCTTTCGGATAGAATTTACCCAGCGCACCGAACAGCGGACCGCGCACATTTTGCGGCAAAAGACCGCGCAATTGCTCTTCCTTGTGGTGGAACACGTGCCGCCGATAGCCAGCAAGCGCCTCGTCCGCGCCATCGCCCGACAATGCAACGGTTACCTGCTCGCGTGCCAGTTCGCACACCCGATAAGTGGGCAAGGCGGATGCATCTGCAAAAGGTTCGTCAAAATGATGGGCCAGTTTGTCAATCAGGCCGAAATCATCCGCGGCGACTTTGCGGCTACGGTGGTCGGTTGCAAAACGACGAGCGATAGTTTCGGCATATTCGCTTTCATCAAGCGCGCCGACATCAAAGCCGATGGAACAGGTCTTGATCGGCTGGCGGGAGGCTTCCGCCATCAGCGCGACGACGCTGCTGCTGTCGACCCCGCCGGACAGAAATGCCCCCAACGGCACGTCCGCGACCATGCGTGAAGTGACACCCTGCCGCATCAGACGTAGCAATTCTTCGGACAGTTCACACTGACTGCCGCGCGTCCGCTTGCTAAAATCCAGATCCCAATATTGAACCGGCTTACCAAGCGGTTGCCCCAGTTGCAGCAGAAGATAATGCCCAGCCGGCAGTTTGCTGACCCCCCGCACGATGCAATTATGGTCGGGTACATAACCAAAGGTGAGATAATCATCGACGGCGGAAAGGTCGATTTCGCGGCGCAATGCGGGGTGGGCCGTTAGCGCCTTGAGTTCCGACCCAAACAGGATGCTGCCGTCAGGAATTGCCGCGTAAAAGAGCGGTTTTACACCGAGCCGATCTCGCGCGAGGAAGAGCTGTTTGGTGCGGGCATCGAAGATCGCAAAGACAAACATGCCGTGAAAATGCGATACACAGTCTAGCCCCCAGTGGCGCCAACCGTGCAGGATGACCTCACTGTCGCTTTGGGTCGCAAAGCTATAACCGGCCGCTTCCAATTCTTTCCGCAATTCCCGGAAATTATAGATTTCCCCGTTAAAGGTCAGGGTCAGCGCGCCATCGTCCGAATGCATCGGCTGCGCCCCGCCTTCAAGATCAATGATAGACAAGCGCCGATGGCCCAGCCCGACTCCCGGTGCGGTCCATACACCCGATCCATCGGGGCCCCGATGGGCGATGGCATCCGTCATCCGCTTTACCCGTTCAGGGTCAACCGGCTTGGCCGTTTCGATATGAAAAATGCCTGCAATGCCACACATGGGGGCGGTCCCTATCGCAAACCGGCGAAGCGGTCAGCCATTTTATCGATATCGCCCAAGGATTTGACAAAAGCATCGATAGCGGGCCGAGGCGACTGATTGCCGATCTGTTCCGCCGACACAACGATTGCCACTGCCTGCTGGTCTCCGGCCAAGAGGCGCGCCTGCAATGTGGCCAGTTTGATGCGCGGACCCGAACCACTGGTGACGCCGTTCACACGATAAAAGCTCACCACTTCGCGCGCTGCACCTTGCGTCTTTATACGTTCGGCTTTCCCATTGGGCGGTGCAGATGTGTTTGCGGTCCACGACCAGAAACCATCCGGATCAATGGCACCTTGACCAAAGCCGACCAATTCGCTCCCTTCGCTCTGCCGATCATAAACGACTACAAAGAGATCGGCCTCCTGCCCTGCCTTATTCCGATACCGCCCCGACAAATAATGGTTGCCACCCACGAAACGCGGCGTCCAGTGGACGGTCGGCGCGTAAGGAACAATGTCCCAGCCCTCCACCTGCGGCAATGTTATGCGCTCGGGCGTTGGGGAGGATTTGGTTGCGCTATAGGTCGACCATCCAAAAGGCAGTGCGGCGACCAACATAATTGCAATGGAGGCGCGCAGATATGTGGTCGATCGACCCACCGGTGCCTGAAGCGCAGCTGGGTCAAAAGCGGGCGCATCCGCCTTCCGGTCAAAAAAGGGCCAACCTGCGGCCATTACCATCGCAATGACGATGCCGAAAAATATCCACCCGTAAAAGACATGGTCAAAACTGGATGCAAATTCATTGCTGCTATGATGGGCAATAAAAATGGTGCCAAAGGCGCGAAGGCCGTTGGCCAGGATGGGCACGACGATACATGCCGCAAGAAAGGCGATCCGCCGAGGCCATTGGTTAAAACACAGATTGGCAACCAAAACGCCATAGGCAATCATTGCGATCAGGAATTTGACGCCGGAGCATGCCTCGGCGACACGAAAATAGCCCGTAGGGGTTGTGATAAATATCCCGTCTATGTGCGCCGGAATTCCGGTCCAGCCGAGCAGGATCATGCACATTTTCGCGGTCAGCGTTTGCAGTGCAGGCACCGCTTCTTCGCCAATGGGCACCAGAAAGAACATATAGAAAAGCGGGAAGAGCAGACCCCGTGCGACATTCGCACCCAGTACAGCCGCCACGCTGCCCTGAAGCATCATGATCAGGCCTAACTGTCGGGCGACCGCCAATCCTGCGGCATCGCCGAGCAACCAGCCGCCCGCGCCTACGGCACCATATAGCAAAGCCGGTGTCCACGGCTCGGGCCTCAGTTGGAAAAGCAATTCCTTGCGCTGCAGCACCAGCCAACCGAGGATCGGTACGATCAAAAGGCAATGGTTAAAGGTGGAACTGTTCCACCAAATGGCCACCATATCCGCCGTGTCGCGCCAGAACAGCAGGAGCAAAGCGGCCCAAAGTGCAGCGAGAAGCTGTAGCGGGCGATGCCATTGATCAGCAAAGTCGGTCAGAGCGGGGGTGAGTTCTTCTTCCGTCTCGGCTGGGACGGTTTCAGGAAGAATTTCCTCGTCCGGATTGTCCTGCGGCACATCGTCGCTCATTGCGGGTCATCCGTGCCAAGGCCCATCAGGCGATCAAGCGGTGTAAGCTGGCTGCGCCACCCATAATGGTTGATAACATGGGCACGTGCGGCCTTTCCGATGGAGAGACCCGAACTGGGTTCGGCCAATAAGGCGCAAACGCGCGCGGCCTCTGCACCGACATTCTCTTCCACGAAAAAATGCTGCCCATGTTCGGCGTCAATGCCTTCGGCTGCGGCAAGCGAAGCGACAACCGGCTTCGCCATGGCCATCGCTTCGAGCACCTTGTTCTGGATACCCCTTGCAATTCGCAGTGGGGCAACAACCACATCCGCCGCAGCAAGCCATGTCCGCACGTCGTCGACCGCGCCTGTGACTTGGACACCCGGCAACATCGACAGATCGGAAACCGCCTGTGTCGGGCTACGCCCTACAATCGCAAAGGTTGCTTCGGGATGCTGCGCGCGGATTACGGGCATGGCGTGCTGCGCAAAATCCGAAACGGCTTCGATATTGGGCCGGTAATCCATCTGGCCGGTGAAGACGATCAAGGGATCGGGAAAAGGTGGGTGCAGTTTTTTGTAATGCCCTTCGGGATCATAGAAGCCGGTGTCGATACCATTGCCCAACGCCATCACTGTGCTGGCTGCTGTGCGCCTTTGGAACAGTTCTGCCTCCGCCTCGCTCACCAAAAGGCTCGCATTGGCGCGCGCTGCGATTTCTGTCTCGAACTTGCCCAGCACACGCCCTTCACGCCGGTTCACCCAGCGCATGAAGGCATTCCCCTCTTCAGCGTAGCTTTCAAATTTGGCGCTATCGACGTCGACAAAGTCCATGATGAAGCAGCCATCAAAGTCCGCGGGGACATATTGCGCCATTTGCCCAGAAAAACAGAAAATATGGCTGATTTGCCCCGATGCGATGGTAGCATCCACCCAGTTTTGAATTGATCGACTTGCGAAACTGCGCACAGATATGGGCTGTCCGGTGACTAGTCCTTCCAATCCCGCTTGCCATTGGGGCTTGCTGCGCAATTCGACATGGCGGGATGCCACAAGTCCATCCATCGCCTCTGCAAAGCCCATGTCGCGCTCATCATCGGCAAAAGTGCCTACATGGACCGGCGCGATTTCGCATAGCCGCTTCAAAATATGGTGCGACCGGATTTTATCGCCCCGATCGGCTGGCCAAGGAATGCGGTGGGCGAGAAAAAGGATCTCGCGCATCAACCTAGTCCTTTGGCAATCCATGGCCCCAGATAGTTGGCAACGGGCAAAGGCAGTTTTTGCCAGAGCGCAATCTGTGCCCGATATTTTGGGCTATTGGGGTTGATATCGCGCGGTTCCTGACCATCCGCCGTATGGATGGCATAGGCCATTGACTCGGGTTCAAAACCCCAGTTTTTCTTGAAATGATAGGCGCCCGAATCCGTCTTTGACCGGCCAAAGTCGAAATGGGTGCAGCGGCGATTGCGCGCGTGATCCATCAAGGCGTAATACATGACATCATTTGCCCGCAACCGCCGCGCATCCCACACACCGCCGCCCCAATAGGGCATGACAATGCCCTTATGATAAAGGCTGAATACGCTGGCGACGGGCTGTCCTTCGTGCAGCACCGTTAGTATGTCCGCATCCTCGCCGAAACGTTGCAGGACTGCAGCCATCAATCCCTTGGGATATACCGGCGTGCCCAAATTACGAACACTCTCCGCATAAACACGATAATGCCAATCCAGATCCCGCTCGGTGCGGCCCGTGACCACAGCCAAGCCATTTTCCAGACCTTTGCGCACTTCGGCACGTTGCTTGCGCGGTATCGCCAGAAGCTCGGCTTCACTATCCGCCTGTAATGGCTTCAGGAAATTTGCATGCGAATCCCGCTTTTCGATCCAGCCGCGCCCCGGCATCGATCCGCCGCGCAGTTCGACCGTCGGGCAACTCCAACGTTCGGCGAGACCACAAATTTCGGCCGCCAACCGCTGCGTCGCCGTTGCGCTATTCGACACTATTCCGCCGCCCACAGCAAATGCAGACGAAACCAATGCCCGCCCGAAAAGTGGTGAGTGCACGAGATGGAATGGCAGGATTGCGGCAATATCTCCAGCCCGCTCGGCGATCAGGCAATGCGCCCTTTGGCCCGTCGCTTCTTCGATCGCCAAAAGCCAATTGGGCCGATGAAACGGCAACCCTTGTTCGTGCGCCATGATCCACGCATCGAGGCGCGACACTTCGTCCGCGTCTTTGAGATCGGCCATGCGCACAGCAAGCCTGGACCGCAACAGCGGGGCGTTCATGCCGCGAGCCTTGCTTTTTCCCGTGCGACAACGCTGTCCAGCCGCTCCCATTGGAAATCCTGCGGCAAGCGGCGCAACTTGGCGGCCATCACGTCCAGCTTGGTATAGTGCCGGATTTTCGACTTGAGCGGTGCGTTCGCGACCCGTGGCTGTTCGGGATCAATTTCCCAAGGATGGAAATATATAACCGCCGGACGTCCATCGCGCTCGTTGACCTGATGGATCGCCCATCGCGAAAAGGCATAGGGCAACAGACGGAAGAAGCCTCCGCCACCGGCCGCAAGGCGCTTTGGTCCAAGTTCCGCCGTCGTGACGGGTATTTCCAGAAAATCACTGCCCGCAACGGGGCGAAAGGCAAAGCGCGGGGCCTCTGCCCAGCCATAATGGTCGTGCTTGATCGGGGCGACGCTGGAGGAATAGGCATAGCCCTGCTCGGCCAAAATTTCATGCGCCCATGGCGTGCGCTGGTCGATCGAAAAGCTGGGCGCACGATAGCCGGTCACGGCGACGCCTGCGGCATCCTCGATCAACGCGCGCGACCGGATGAGGTCGGCGGCAAATTGTTCCGGAGTGAAAGTAAAGACGCGGTCATGGCCGTAACCATGGCTGGCGATTTCATGCCCATTTTCAACGATACGACGGATCAACGCGGGATAACGCTCGGCTACCCAGCCAAGCGTGAAAAAGGTTGCCTTTACGTCCGCATCATCGAACAATTCCAACACCAAATCGGTGTTGCGCTCGACCCTGCACTCCCGCGAATCCCAACTGTTCCGGTCGATGACGGTTTCAAACGCCCCGACCTGAAACCAGTCTTCAACATCCACAGAGAGCGCGTTAAGCACCGAATGATAATCCCTTTAAAAAGCGATATGGACGCCGCGATTAAGCTGCGCGATTATTCTGCATGAACCGCGCGTCGAGACGGGTTTCTTTATCCATCCAATCAATCATCATCGACAGAACGCGACGCAGAGCGGCTTCTTGCTCCGTCACACGCTGTTCCAGCATTGCGATACGCGCCGTCAGCGCTTCCAATTCTGCGTTGTCAGCAAATGATGGCGCAGGCTGCGGGACGATAGCAATTTTGTCCGTCGCCACGTCTTCTACCGGCGTTTTCGTCATTTCAGGTTCTGGAACCGCCGAGCGTTTTTCGGCTTCAGGTGCAGTTTCCTGGACCGGAGCATGTGCAGACATCGGCGCTTCATAGGCGAAAGGCTTGCCTGCCATATCCGCAATGACTGCGCCAACCATGCGACCGTCCAAAATGTCGACCTGTTCAACCGCTCCCATCAGCATGACGCGGTTCATAAGGGTATTCAGCTTGCGGGGAACCCCAGCCGTTTCGGCGAAGAGCACGGCATAGGCATCCGCCGTGACTTCAGGTCGGCCATTCCAGCCGGCGCGTGAAAGGCGATGCACGATATAAGGCTCGACTTCGTTCGCATCCATCGGCTCAAGATGGTGTGTCGCGATCACACGCTGACGCAATTGCTCAAGTTCGGGGGCATCGCGGACGAGGTCGCGAAATTCAGGTTGGCCGAGCAGAAAAATCTGCAGCAAGGCGGACGAACCTAGTTGGAAATTGGACAGCATGCGCAGTTCTTCCAGTGCATCCACCGAAAGATTCTGCGCTTCGTCCACAACCAGCAAACAACGACGCCCGGCGCGCGCTTCGGCGTGCAGGAAGTTTTCGATGCTTTTCAATGTCGCCGCTTTGTCCAACCCACGCGTGTCGATCCCGAAGGATTCGGCGGTCATGTGCACCATATCAAGGCCATCAAGCTGGCTTGTAACGATTGTCGCCGCCGTCAGCCGGGCCTTATCAACGCTCTGCATCAGATGGCTGACCAAGGTCGATTTACCTGCACCTACTTCCCCGGTGATCACGATGAACCCTTCGCCCTGGGCAAGGCCATAGCCAAGATAGGACAAGGCTTTACGATGCGTCGCGCTCTCGAAATAGAATTGTGGATCAGGTGTGAGCTGAAAAGGACGGGAGGATAGATTGTAATATTGGTCGTACATCGTGATGTCCCTTAAAAACTATACCGCAGACCGAGCAGGGCGGAGGCCGTCAGTTCGCTGTCGAAATCCTCTTGGCGATAGCTGTCGAGGCCGACCGCAGCCTTCGCAGAAAGTCCGCGAATAATCTGGCGGTAAAGCGCTGCATTTGCACCAGTTTGCAGAACATCGTTGGCGCTTGCAAATCCTGAATCGAAATAGCTCGCATAAATATTTGATTCAAAGCGGGTCCGCTGGTCGATATTGGTTCCCAGATAGGCTGCCGCGAAGAAAAATTCATCGGTCACGCCATTCACCACGGCCTGCGCGCCCAAGCTTGAGGCTATCGCCTTGCGCCGGTTGTACCCCAACGCCACACCCGTGTCCCAGCCACCAGTCGTCCCGCTAAAGGATGCCGTGATACCGCGCTGGCGGAATGCGGCTGAGGACGCATTTTGCAATGCGTCGTTCAGGCACAGCCCCCCGCTCTGTCCAAAGGCGCAGCCGCCAATATCGCCGGAAAGCGGATTGCGTGTGGTCCGGAACTGCGTAGGCAACGCCGCCAGATTGTCGTTCAACAGGCTGCCAAAGCCAGTGACCGTATCGTACACCGAAACATTCACCGCCCAGTCGCGTCCGGGCCGGTAGCTGAGGCTACCGATATAAATGTCCGATCCATAGCGGCGACCGTAACGCGCCTCGACCGAAGTCCGGGGACTTGGACGCCACAGTACGCCTGCATCCCAGATCAGGCCATCGGTTTGATATGCAATCAGCCGGGGTGAGTTCGGGTCTTTAACAAGCCGTCCGTCCGTGCCGACGATCGGAACGCCGCCGGCATCGCGCAGTGCGTCACGCTCCGATATCTCGATATCTTCATACCCAATGCCGCCAACAAGCGCCAAGGTGGGCGACACCGGAACAGTCACATCGCCGCGGACATATTTGCCGTCAAAGCGGCCATCAAGCTGCCCCGCATCTTCGCGCTGCCAACTGCCGCTGACGGCCCATCCGATGGGCAAAGGACCAGGCTGCATACCGACAGAAGCCGTCGCCAATTGGCTGACGCTGTCGTCAAACTGGTCAAAACGCTGCTGGCCTGCGGGCAGGACAACCGAATCTTTGGTTTCGACCTTCGTATAACCTGCACGGTAGGCGGCGTTGATACTGAGGTCCCCAGCCTGGGTCGTAAAAGTAGGTCCACCATAAACGGAATAGACTTGCGTGATATTGTCGGGATTACCCACAAGATTGACAGGGGCTGCACCGCGACCATCGACGCGCGAGCGTGCGGCAACTGCGCCGGCTTCAAGGCTGAGGTTCCGCGTCACCGCCAAAGAACCACGCGCCAGACCGGTCACGATATCCTGATCATCAACGCCATTGTCATAACCGATCAGCCGCTCATAGCGGACGCTGACCTGACCTTCGGCCCGGCGGGTCGCAATCGACGCATCCACGCCTGCCGCAACCGTGGAGTAGGTCAATACATCCCCGCCATTTTTAAGATCGGCGACCAGAACCTGCTGCACTTCGATATAAGGTACGACTTCGACACGGGGCTCGGCGCGTTTCTTTCCACGTTTTTTGCTCACCGGTGCGGCATCGTCCGGCGCCTCATCGGAACTGGCATAATTATCTTCGACGGGCGACCAGTCCGGATCAATTTGTTGTGCCAACGCTGGTAACGGCGAGAGTGCGACCCCTGCCAGCAATGCAATTTTCAAAACAGGCATGTGCATTACGAAGCTCCATATCCGTAGTAATTGCCGAACTTTCGTCCGGTCGGAGAGAATTTGGTGCGGTTGAGCAAAAGCTGGATATGTTCGCAGCCGCTCAAAAGGCTGAGGGCATCCCGCAATGCGCTCTCGGTGGTCACATCAGCGTGGACGACCATGAGGGTCTGCCCGACATGCAAAGCCAGAACCGATGCCGGAGAAGCGGCAAGCGCAGGCGGCGAGTCAAAAATGATGATCCGCGCCGGATCGTTCCGGGTAAGCTGGTCTATGATTTCCGCGGTACGGGAAGCCGCAAGATATTCGGTATCCTGGTTGGTCTGGCTACCGGCAGGAAGGATGGACAGGCCATCAATATCGGTTTGCAGAACAAGCGATTCCGCATCGCAAGCAGGGTCGGCCAAGGCATCCATGAAACCACGATGCTTTTCGATCCCGAGCGTGGACAGAACGCTAGGTTTGGCAAAGTCCGCGTCGACAAGCAGGACGCGGTTATCTTTCTCACTGGCCATGGAAAGGGCGAGATTGATCGCACAGTAGGTCTTGCCTTCGTCGGGATTAGCCGAACAAATCAGAATGCGTTCGCCATGGGGCAAAGCGTCAAAACCTTTGCCGCCCCGCGCCGCCAGAAGAAGCTGCCGTTTCACAATGCGGAATTCTTCGGAAAGCCCGGTGACCGGGCCATCCGGCACAATGAAATTATGCGCGGCGAGCCGTTCGCGGCTGATCGTCACTTGTGTGCGGCTGACAGGTGCTGGCGCCATGGCCGACCGGACCGGCGCTACGACAGGTGCCGGTGCCACGGGCACTGGCTGCTCTGCTTTGGGCTGCTCTGCTTTAGGCTGCTCCGCTTTGGGCTGCTCAACTACCGGCTGTTCTGTTTCGACAACCGGCGGAACAGGTGCAGGAGCCGCTCCACCACGCAGCGCGGCGCCAAAGTCATATAGTTCGGATGCCCGCTCCAGCAACGAACCCGACGATTTGATTGAGCTATGCTTGTTCATTTTTCCCGCTCCCTCACGCCGTCAGGCCGCGCTGGACAAATTCCGCGACCAGCAGCAGCGCAAAGACACAGACAAGTCCGCCCGATGCTCCGAAGAACAACTTCATTTTCTGCTTGCGCTGTGCGCGCTCTTCACTGCCCAGCATTTGCGAAATCGAGCCGATGACCGGCAGGCCGCTAGCCCGCTCCAGCTTGGCGGCAGTGGGAAAACTGGTCTGCAACTGGCCGAGGGCAAAAGCAGCACCGACGCCAGCGCCTATGCCCGCGATCAAGACCGCAGCGAGCAGCAACGGCCGGTTGGGGGCGGCAGGAACATTGGACAAGGATGGTTCATTGACGACCCGAAACTGCACGGCATCCGTCTGCGTTTCCACCTGACCACGTAAACGGATCTGGTCGCGTTCGGTGACGAGCTTGTCATATTGCGCTTTGAGGACTTCATAGTCGCGGTTGATGCGCTGATATTCGGCTGCGACGCCCGGTTCGGCAGTCTGTTTCGCAGCCAGTTGTGCCATATCGGACTGGAGTGCGCTCTTACGCGCTTGCAACGCCGTAACCGAAGCTTCGCGTTCGGCACGCATCGACTGGAGCGAACTATAGGCTGGATTTGGTGTTCTATAGCCACCAGCCCCGGCACCACCGCCGCCCTGAGCGCGTAGATTTGCAATCTGGTTGCGTATCGCCACCACATCGGGATGGCTGTCGGTAAAACCACGGGCCCGCATAGAAGCCAGTTCACCCTGTGCCTGACCCAAGGCCGACGGCGAACCGCCACCGGCAGAAGGGGTGTTCAGCGTTGCAGGCGTTCCCGCCAACTGACCATTGAGGGCGGCCAGCGCACTGCGCGCCTGAATGAGTTGCGAGTCAATCTGGCTCAACTCTGCCCGCGACGCTTCCATGCGCTGCGACACAGAGCCCACGCCCGGTAGCAGGCCGAGATTCTGCGTTTCATATGCAACACGCTTGGCCTCGGCATCGGCTAATTCCTTTTGCCGCCCTTCAATCTGGGCATCGAGGAAGCGCAATGTCTGGCTGGTGGTTTTGCGGTCACCGGCAATATTGTCTTCTTCGGCGACATCGATAAGCTTTTGAACCACATCGCGGGCAAGTTTTCCGCTTGGCAATTTGGCGCTGATGGCGAAGAAGTCGTCTTGCTCTGCCTTCACCTCAATATTGGTACGCAGACTTTCGACCTTACCGGCCAGTTCCTGATCGGTAGCGACTGAAGCGCCGAGATCCGTCCCGCGCACAACTTTGGCGAGGTTTTCGGATGAAATCAGTGTTTGCTCCAATTGCTGGATGTTACGGCGCTGATCCTGCGGCGTGATGCCGACCTGATCCGACAAAATGGATTGGGTGCGCACCTGGATTTGCGCCTTGGATTCATATTTGTTGGGGATCATGGCGATAACCAGCCATCCCAAGATACAAATGCCCCACGCAACGGCCAGCGCAAGCCAGCGGCGGTTCCACACGCTGTGCACGGCAATTCGGAATTCGTCGTAGAGGCTGTTCATATCAGTGGATTGGCTTTCTTCGGTCCAATAGATTTCAGAACATGCTTTCGGGGATGATGATGACATCGCCCGGTTCGAGCAGAACATTGGCCTTGCTGTCGCCGCGCTTCAGCAAGTCGCCCAGGCGGAGGGAATATTCCTTCTGAACGCCGGTACCCTTGTTGTGCCGGATCAAACGCGCCTTATTCCCGGCGGCATATTCCGACAGACCACCTACGGCGATCATGGCATCCAGGACGGTCATATTGGCCCGGTAGGGGATCGAAGCAGGCTTCTCGGTCGCGCCGACGATGCGGACCTGTTGCGAAGTGGTTCCGGCAAATTCGTTCACAATGACCGAAACGATGGGATCGTTGATATACTGGGACAGTTGAAGCTTGATGTCCTGCGCCAGCATCGTCGGCGTTTTGCCAACGGCGGGCATATCGGTAATCAGCGGGGTCGTGATCCGGCCATCGGGTCGAACCTGCACTTTTGCGCCCAGTTCCGGGTTCCGCCAGACAAAAACAGTCAGCTGGTCGAGCGGGCCAATCATATAATCTTCGCCCGGACCTTCGCGAACCGAAACGGTCGGGGCCTGCGGCAGCTCCGGACCGCCGGACACAGAACTGCATCCCGTCACCACCGTGGCCATTGCGCCAAGCGCCAGCATCAGTCTGATTTTCAATGCGTTCTTCATCGCCAGTCCTTCTGAACCTGCGACGAATCAGATGGTCACGCCCCTATTGACGGACCTGCAACTCTCGCAGATTGGACTTCGCTATGGAGAAAAAGGGTGAACATACCGTTAGTATTAACCAGTTTTGTGATGTAAAATCAGTGTCGTCCCGTTTGGGTACAACAGTATCCGCAAATCTTTATGCGCCAATCACGCCGACGCCTTAACCTTGATTGAGCGACGCCATGGCCGCTCTCGCAGCTTCACCTAAATCCTGCATGGCCTTTGCCCATGGACCATGGCCGTGGCTGATCCGCGCAACGCCCAAGCCTGCAAGGGTTTTGATATCCGGGATAGCTTCACCAACGAGGATGTTTACCGGCAAGGGCGATTTTTCGCACAGCCGTCCGATCAAGGCCGCTTCATATATGAACGGCACGAACAGACTGCTTGCGCCTGCATCGGCATAGGCTTTGGCGCGTTCGACGACGGCATCTACCACAGCCGCGTCATGCTGCTCCTTCGGGGTCAGAATGAAGAGGTCAGCCCGGGCATTGACCCACAGCCCTGACGCTGCGGCCGCCTTGATACGAGCTGCAGCATCAGGCGTTTCGAATAATTTCCGTGTCACCGGGTCCTTGTCTTCAATGTTAATGCCAACCGCGCCAGCCGCAGCCGCGCGCGCAACCGACGCGCCAACTGCCGCCGGATCGGCGCCATAGCCCGCCTCCATATCGATGGTCACCGGCAGATCGGTGACCGATAATATGCGCTCCAGATTCGCGAGCGCCGCATCAATCGGCAAAGTTTCGCCATCCTTGAAGCCCAGCGAGCAGGCCACACCCCAGCTTCCTGTGGCTATGGCCTTTGCCCCGGCTTCGCTCACGGCCTTGGCACTGCCCGCGTCCCAGATATTGTAAAGGATGAGCGGATCGCCGGGAACGTGCAAATCACCAAAATGCTTGATCTTATCGTTCATGCGTTCTTCCTCTCGGTCTCAAGTAATTTCTCTTTGCGCGCGACCCCGTAAGCGTAACCACCCAAGCCCCCATCGGTGCGGATAACGCGGTGGCAGGGTATCAGGACAGCGACATTATTCGCGCCATTGGCGCTTCCGGCGGCGCGCACCGCCTTGGGTTTGCCCACGGCTGCGGCAATTTCGGCATAAGTCCGGGTTTCGCCCGGCGGAATTCGCTGCAGTTCCTTCCAAATGGCTTGTTGAAATGCTGTGCCTGAAACGTCCAAAGGAAGATCTGGCATTAGCGAGGGATGGTTAATCGCAGCGACGGCTCCGGCTACCAAATCTTCCAGCGCCTTTCCTCCTGCGATGATCAAAGCCTTTGGGAATCTTTTCAGCAACGCGGTTTCATCCTCATCAAACGAAAGACGGCATATGCCCTTGTCTGTCGCAGCGAGCAGCATTTGCCCTAAGGCGGTTGGCACGACAGCCCAGCGGATCGTCACCCCTGCCCCGCCATTTTTCCATGCGCTTGGAGTCATGCCCAAATGCCCCTTTGTATTGGCGTAAAAGCGGCTGGGGCCGGAATAACCCGAATCGTAAATAGCATCTGTTACACTTCCTTCGCCTTCAAGCGCCTCAGCCGCCCGCTTCGCACGTAGTGAACGCGCGTAGACCGCAGGCGTAACGCCCGTTTCGCGTTTGAACAGCCTGTGGAAGTGATGTGGCGCATACCCGACTGCATCGGCAATTGCTTCCAATGACAAGGCATCTTCGGACTGCCCGATCAACTCCAGCGCCATGGCCACCGCCTCTCGATCACGCCCTACTTCGTCGGGCTTGCAGCGTAAACATGCCCTGTACCCTGCCTTCCGCGCATCCCCGGCTTTCCAGAAAAACTCGACATTTTCGCGCAGGGGCCGGCGCGCCGGACAGCTCGGTTTGCAGTAAATGCCGGTCGTTTTCACGGCACCGACGAACTGCCCGTCGAGCGAGCGGTCGCGTCGGTCAAAGGCATCATAAGCCCAATCGGGATCTACTTCGCTCTGACTGTCCACTTTTATCACCAACATTACGCCCGTTCGATCCGCGCCGAAAAACAGCCATGCGCTGCATTATGCGCATGGATATACGCGATGCTTTCGCTTTCGAACAGTTCGCGGATTTTATCATCCGCCTGTCCGGGCAGCGCGAGGGATGCATTGCGAAGCATGCCATCGGCGTCGAATGCACGGAACGCCATGGGACGACCTTCAAATACAGGAGGCGTTTCATCGACAAATTCAGCAGCCATGCTGGCGGCCCTGCGAACATATATCGCATAAGATGAGCGATAAGGCGTCGCCACATCATGGCTGAGATGGTTGAGCAAAATCAACTCCTCGCCTGTCTTGGCATCCTCCAGACTGATCCGGCATGGCCAGCCCTTGTCGGCAGCGGCCGTCACGCGCACCGCACCTCTTTCAGCTAAGGCTGTGTCATTCATGTCGAACAACTCCGCGAAGGGCTCACTGTCCAATCCTGTAATTCGATAGCTCATATTCCGGCTCCTTATTGATGGGGTCCAGAATAGATGGCGCGTATACCATCGGCGTCCCGAAACTTGCTTTCAAAGCAGATTAGCCGCCGCAGGCCCTGAACAAGGCCAACGTCCGTTCGCGCGCCAGATCGGCACTCGGCTCGTGATAATCCTTTCGGCGGTCAGAATTGAAACCGTGATTGGCGTCGTAGACAAAAATCTGCGCAGTTGGATGGTCTTTGGCAATCAGCGCTTCGACTCCCTCCATGGGGATGCCCTGATCGAAGCGGCCAAAATGGGCGATCGTTGCGCATTTCGGCGCCTTGTCGGCGTAAAGCGTTGGAATAAGGCTGCCATAGTAGCAGGACGCGGCGGCCAGATCATCGCTAATCCCGGCCATCGCCCAGGCGACCGAGCCGCCATAACAATAGCCGGTGATGAAGACCGGCCCTTTATCCTTCAACGCATTGATGCAGACCTGCGCATCGTCTAAGCTTTTCATAAAGGGATGCAGTTCACGCGCGAGTTGAACCGCACGTTCAAAATCAGGCCCGGTATATTCGGCTTCGAAACCGGGATGTTCGCGGTCGAAGATCGAGGGCGATAATACTTCATATCCGTTGGCGGCATATTCATCGCATAATTCCCGGATATGGTCGGTAACGCCGAATATCTCCTGCACCAGAACCAGTCCGCCGCGACGCTCTCCCTCCGGCTCGACGTGGTAGGCCGCGATTTCAGCGCCGTCGTCCATCGTCATGCGAATCATTTTACCCATATGGTGCTCCTCTTCTTCCCCTACATTGCGCATTGGGCACGCCGTTGAAAAGAGGGTGGCCAATGGAAAGGCGCTGGCAACAGGGAGTTTCTGGAAATCCCCATCTTGCATCGCAACAAAACCCCTGCTAGGCGCGCGTCGACTTCAGTGAAAGGGTGACCTTTCGGCCCGGTCAGCACATTTCTTCAGTCTCACATTCGAGGACTTTCACGCGTGGATCATTCCGGCGGCACATCTGCTAATATTCAGGCCAGTTTAGCTGGGCGTTACGCGACCGCGTTGTTCGAACTGGCGCGCGATTCCAAGGCGATTGATGCCGTCGAAAAAAGCATGTCCGCGGTGGCAAAAGCCGTCGGCGAATCGGCTGACCTGAAGGCGCTGACCACCAACCCTGTTCTGACCCGCACCGATGCCAAAAAGGCAATCGCTGCTGTCGCAAAGGCGATGAAGCTCGATCCGCTTTCGGCAAAGACGCTGGGCGTGCTTGCCGATAACCGGCGTCTTGGCGAAACCGTTGCCGTGGCCCGCGCCTACACCGCCCTTGCTGCTGCGCATCGCGGCGAAGTAACGGCCGAAGTAACCTCGGCCCATACACTCAGCGCCGCGCAGATGAAGGCGCTGTCTGCAAAGCTAAAGGCTCGCGTCGGAAGCGACGTTGCCATTCAAACCAAAGTCGATCCTTCCCTTTTGGGTGGCCTGACTGTCCGTATCGGCAGCCAGATGATCGATAATAGTATCAAAACCCGTCTCAACACCCTCGCAGCTGCGATGAAAGGCTAAGTACAGATCATGGATATCCGTGCCGCAGAAATCTCAAAGGTCATTAAAGACCAGATCGCCAATTTCGGCACCGAAGCAAAGGTTTCGGAAGTAGGCAGCGTGCTGTCGGTGGGTGACGGTATCGCCCGTATCCACGGCCTCGACAATGTGCAGGCTGGTGAGATGGTCGAATTCTCCAACGGAATTCAGGGCATGGCGCTGAACCTCGAAGCCGACAATGTCGGCGTCGTTATTTTCGGTACCGACAGCGAAATTCGTGAAGGCGACGTCGTCAAGCGGACCGGCACCATTGTGGACGTTCCCGTCGGCAAGGAACTGCTCGGACGCGTTGTGGACGGCCTCGGCAATCCAATCGACGGCAAGGGCCCGCTCAAAACGACGCAGCGCAGCCGCGTTGAAGTGAAGGCCCCCGGCATCATCCCGCGCCAGTCGGTTTCGGAACCCGTACAGACTGGCCTCAAGGCGCTCGACGCCCTCGTGCCTGTTGGCCGTGGCCAGCGCGAATTGATCATTGGTGACCGTCAGACCGGCAAGACCGCTGTCGCCATCGACACCTTCATCAACCAGAAGGAAGTCAACAAGGGCACCGACGAATCAAAGAAGCTTTACTGCATCTACGTCGCCGTCGGCCAAAAGCGTTCGACCGTTGCGCAGATCGTCCGCGCATTGGAAGAGCAAGGCGCGATGGAATATTCGATCGTTGTTGCCGCGACCGCATCCGAGCCTGCTCCTCTGCAGTATCTCGCGCCTTATACCGGCGTTGCGATGGGTGAATATTTCCGCGACAATGGCATGCACGCCGTGATCGTCTATGACGATTTGTCGAAGCAGGCCGTTGCATACCGCCAGATGTCGCTTCTGCTGCGTCGTCCTCCCGGCCGTGAAGCTTATCCCGGTGACGTTTTCTATCTGCACAGCCGCTTGCTTGAGCGCGCCGCAAAGATGTCCGACGCCAATGGCGGCGGTTCGCTGACTGCACTGCCGATCATCGAAACGCAGGCAGGCGACGTGTCGGCTTACATTCCAACCAACGTGATTTCGATCACCGATGGCCAGATCTTCCTCGAAACCGACCTGTTCTTCCAGGGCATCCGTCCTGCAATTAACGTGGGTCTCTCGGTGAGCCGCGTTGGTTCGGCCGCACAGACCAAGGCGATGAAGAAGGTTTCGGGCTCGATTAAGCTCGAACTCGCACAATATCGCGAAATGGCTGCTTTCGCGCAGTTCGGTTCGGACCTTGATGCCTCGACCCAGAAGCTTCTGAACCGTGGTGCTCGTTTGACCGAACTGCTGAAGCAGAAGCAGTTCAGCCCGCTTCCTTTCGAAGAGCAGACCGCGTCGATCTTCGCTGGTACCAACGGCTATCTGGACGGCATCCCCGTATCAGACGTTACCCGTTACGAAGAAGCGATGCTGGCCGATCTTCGCGCCAACCATGCCGACGTTCTGAAGGGCATTCGCGATAGCCGCGACTTCAGCGACGACAGCAAGAAGGCGCTGGTTGCTGCACTCGATAAGTTCACGAAAAACTTCGCATAATCGGAAACCAGAATGGCGAGCCTTAAGGCCCTTAAAATCCGGATCAACTCGGTCAAATCGACCCAGAAGATCACCAAGGCGATGAAGATGGTCGCTGCGGCAAAACTGCGTCGGGCAACCGAGGCAGCCGAGGCGTCGCGTCCCTATGCAGAACGCCTCGAAACCGTGGTGTCCAGCATCGCGTCGAAGGTCACCGTCGGCCCGCAATCGCCCAAATTGCTGGCCGGAACCGGCAAGGACGACGTCCATTTGCTCGTCGTTGCCACATCGGACAAGGGTCTGGCTGGCGCATTCAACACCAACATCGTTCGCCTCGCCCGCAAAAAAGCGGAAGAGTTGAAGGCTGCGGGCAAGACCGTCAAATTCTACACCATCGGTAAAAAGGGCAAAGACCAGCTCAGCCGCACCTTCCGTAACGACATCATCCACAGCATCGAACCAGGCGATCTCGGCAAGCTCAGCTTTGCCGATGTACAGACCTGGGCCGAAGATCTGACCGCCCGCTTCGAAGCTGGCGAGTTTGACGTTGCGCACCTGCTCTTTTCGAAATTTGTCACCGTCCTGACACAGGAACCAATCGCCATCCAGTTGATGCCCGTTGCGGTGGCGGCTGGCGAAGGTGCGGCGGTTTCGGTATCGGCCTCGGTCGAATATGAACCCGACGAGGAAGAAATCCTCGCTGACCTGTTGCCACGCAACGTTGCTGTGCAGTTGCTGCGCGCCAACCGCGAAAATGCGGCATCGGAACAGGGTTCAAAAATGACCGCCATGGACAATGCAACCCGCAACGCCGGCGACATGATCAACAAGCTGACGATCCAGTATAACCGGACCCGTCAGGCAGCGATTACCACCGAACTTATTGAAATCATCGCGGGCGCAGAAGCGCTCTAACGACATCCCAAGGCAAGGAAGAAGCAAATGGCAACCGCCCCGAAGAAAACCGCCGCTCCTAAGGCCGCTGCACCCAAGGCAGCCGCACCTAAGGCCGCTGCTGCAAAGGCTCCTGCGACCAAGGCTGCTGCACCAAAAGCTGCAAGCAAGGCCCCTGCCCCCAAGGCAGGCGCTGGCCAGACCAAGATCAACGTTGCTGGCGCAACCGGCCGCATCAGCCAGGTCATCGGCGCTGTTGTCGACGTGACCTTCACCGGCACACTGCCCGCCATTCTTTCGGCGCTTGAAACCGACAATAACGGCAACCGCCTCGTGCTCGAAGTTGCGCAGCATCTGGGCGAAAACACCGTCCGTACCATCGCTATGGACGCAACCGAAGGCTTGACCCGCGGTCAGCCTGTCCGTGACACCGGCGCACAGATTTCTGTGCCCGTTGGTCCGATGACCCTTGGCCGCATCATGAACGTTATCGGTGAGCCAATCGACGAACGTGGCCCCGTTGGCGCTGCAAAGTCGAACCCGATCCATGCCGAAGCTCCTTTGTTCACCGACCAGTCGACCGAAGCCGAAATTCTGGTCACCGGCATTAAGGTCATCGACTTGCTCGCACCTTATGCAAAGGGCGGTAAGATCGGTCTGTTCGGCGGTGCCGGCGTTGGCAAGACCGTTCTTATTCAGGAACTGATCAACAACATCGCAAAGGGCCATGGCGGCGTTTCGGTGTTTGCGGGCGTGGGTGAACGTACCCGCGAAGGAAACGATCTGTATCACGAATTCCTCGACGCTGGCGTTATCGCCAAGGACGCCGATGGCAACCCGACCCCCGATGGTTCGAAGGTTGCTCTGGTGTTCGGCCAGATGAACGAGCCTCCCGGTGCGCGCGCCCGCGTTGCATTGTCGGGTCTAACAATGGCGGAATATTTCCGCGATGAAGAAGGCCAGGACGTTCTGTTTTTCGTCGACAACATCTTCCGCTTCACGCAGGCTGGGTCCGAAGTGTCCGCACTTCTTGGCCGTATTCCTTCGGCTGTGGGTTACCAGCCGACACTGGCGACCGACATGGGCCAGTTGCAGGAACGCATTACCTCGACCACCAAGGGTTCGATTACCTCGGTTCAGGCTATTTACGTTCCCGCAGATGACTTGACCGACCCAGCACCAGCTACGTCGTTCGCCCACTTGGACGCGACGACCACGCTGAACCGCGCAATTTCCGAACTCGGCATCTATCCCGCTGTTGACCCGCTCGACTCGGTCAGCCGCGTGTTGACCCCTGCCGTTGTCGGTCAGGAGCATTATGACACCGCCCGCCGCGTTCAGGAAACGCTGCAGAAGTACAAGTCGCTGCAGGACATCATTGCGATTTTGGGTATGGACGAACTGTCGGAAGACGACAAATTGACCGTGACCCGCGCTCGTAAGATCCAGCGCTTCCTGTCGCAGCCGTTCCACGTGGCTGAAGTGTTCACCGGCATCCCCGGCAAGTTCGTACAGGTTGAAGACACCGTGAAATCGTTCAAGGCAGTCGTCGACGGCGAATATGACCACCTTCCCGAAGCAGCCTTCTACATGGTTGGTGGCATTGAGGAAGCAGTTGCCAAGGCAGCCAAGCTGGCAGCCGAAGCAGCATAATTCCCTTCTCCCGGTGGGAGAAGGATACGAAGCCTTTGCTGCGCAGCAGCTTAGGCGAAGTTGGATGAGGGGCCCCGCCCTGTCGGCAGGGACCATCCCCTCACCCAGCTACGACTAGGCAGCAAGCTGCCAAGTCTTCACAACCCTCTCCCAAAGGAGAGGGGAAGGTTGGGAAATGCAGATGGCACTCAAATTTGAACTCGTAACACCTGAGAAGCTTTACCGCTCGGACGATGTCTATATGGTTGTCGTTCCCGGCACCGAAGGCGATTTCGGCGTTCTGGAGGGCCATAGCCCCATGATGAGCACATTGCGCAGCGATGCAGCGCTGGAAATCTATGCTTCGCAGGGCGCAACCCCTGAAAAGCTGACAATTGCTGGCGGTTTTGCTGAGGTGAATGAAAAGGGACTGACGGTCCTGGCTGAACGGGTGGTCGAGGCTGCCTAAGCGGCATGCTGGCCGGCCTTCTACTGGCACCGGCCCTTGCCGCAGAGGCACCAACCCGTTTCAAGGAACAGGCAACCGAAGTCAGCGGGCCGCAGATGGTCCGCGATGAAGGACACAGCATTGAGGTTTTCGTGACCGTGGCTTGATCCTCAAAGCGACCCCTGACGAGGTTCGCGGAAGATTATTTCGACTTTGCCTGACGGTGTTGCTTCTGCCACGATGGGCCTAGGGGGGACTTCCAATGCTTTCAGGTCTAATTGCACTCACTCTCGCCGCCGCATTCTTTGGCGCTGCGCTTTACATCAATGTGGCCGAGCATCCGGCTCGGATGCTGCTCGACGATCGCAATGCACTGGCGCAATGGTCGCCAAGCTATGCCCGCGCCTTTAATTTGCAGGGTGGGCTTGCTGTCTTAAGCGGGTTGGCAGGTTGTGCGTCTGCTTGGTTCACAGGCGATTGGAAGTGGGCCATCGGCGCCGCGCTTATGATCGCAAACTGGCCGTATACCATATTTGGCATTCTACCCCTCAATAACCAGTTGAACGCAATCGCTTTAGAAAATGCTGGGCCGGAATCGAGGGCAATGCTGGAACGCTGGAACCGACTGCACGGCCTTCGAACGATATTGTCGGGTCTGGCTGTTGCCGTCTATCTGTGGGTCGCGGCATCGGCGTAACCGACCCTCATTGCCATATCCACATAGGCGGCTGTGACAAAGGTGAACCGCGATCGGGTGCCTATTGCCCCATCATACGGAACTGGAAATCGACCGGCTTGCTTCCATCCAGCAACGAAATCCGTGCCTTTAACAGCTTGCCTTCCCGCCAGTAACGAATGCGTTGCGGATAATCATGTTCCGCATTTTCGAAAATGATTTCTTCGGGCGACTTTTTTGTTGCGACAAAGCGCACTGGATTCTGATCGGCTGAAATTGCCCAGAAAGCCAATGTGCTATCGGCCTCCCGCACGATGCGCATATGCTCCCAAAACTGAAGGACCTCGCCCTTCCCTGAACGGCTGGCGCCAATCATGATGCCTGCGCGTGGCGGGGTCCAATATTCGTCGGCCCAGCTTTCACCGTCACTTCGTGCCCAGGCGCCGGTCATCCAACTTGGCAGTTCTGTCTCTTCAGCAGCCGCCCCGACAGGCATAAACATCAGCAACAGCATCGCGAAACCGAAAAGTTTTCGCATCTCACCTCTCCTTCAGGAGGGCTTTTGATGCCACAGAAATAACCCCGCGCCAATGATGATCGCCGACCCCAAAAGCGACGTTAAATCCGGCCAGTCACCAAACAGCAGGATTCCCAGCGCCATTGCGATCAGCAATTGCACATAGGTCATCGGCGCTATTTCGGCGGCAGATGCACGCGTTGTTCCCATGAAAATCAGCCAATGGGCAAAACTGGCAGAGACCGCCACGATGCAGGCCCGAACAACGATCGTCCAGTCCGGCATGCCGATATGAAGCGGGGCAAAGCCCGAAAAATGGCCTATGGCTGCAGCGCTGACCACGAAGGGTACGGCAATGGATGCCACAAGAAATTGCATCAACAAAGGGGAGCCTTTTCCGGCAACGGCGCGGTTCCCCATCATCATCAGCGACATACACACCGCCGCCGCAAGGGGCATGAGCGCAACCCAACCCAACGCCGCAACATTCGGCCGCAAGATGATAAGAACACCTGCGAAGGCTCCGAGCGATGCAACCCATGTTGCCTTGCTGGTCCGCTCTTTCATGAAAACTGCGCTCAATAATGCGGTTATCATGGGCGTGGTAAAACCGATGGCTGTCGCTTCCGCCAAGGGCATGAGGAAAATAGAAGAAAAGAACAGGATGGTCGCCGCAGCCACTGCGGCGCCGCGCATCAACTGTATCGACGGGTTCGGCAACGCAAAGCCACGCCGCCCTTCCTTAATGAAAAGGAACACACCAAGCCCGGTCGCACCGACCGAATATCGCAGCGCGGCAACGGCTGTGCCCGGCCATGCACCGGCGATCGATTTGATCACAGCGTCACCACAGGACAATAAGGCAAAGCCGCATAAAGCGAAGAGAAGGCCGGATCTGGCCGAATGAGTATGCACGGAAAATTCCCTAAATCTGCAGCCGCCTTAATGCGCCGATGTGGCTATGGAAAGGACAATGAAACGCGTCGCACCAACATGGCTGACCGATAGCATTACCGATTTATTCACCATTTGCAGGTAGCAACCATTTACGTTGCAACTGGAATAAATCGGAGCGGTATAGCTGTGAGTGCATTTGGCAAGAAACCAGGCCTAACACCGGGACGCCCATCATTTGGCGTCGCGCGCCCCATGACGGGCGGCGGGTCGTCCCCCACGAATCAACAACCCCAGCCTGCTCCGGCTCCCATACCCGAGCCCCAGCTTCCCGAAGGCGGAGAACAATTTCCGCCGCTGCATTCCGTGGATTTGCCGGGTAGCACTCCTACCCCCCAAACACCCATGCAGGACGCCATGTCGCGTCTGTCGGAACGTGCGACATCGGTCGCGCCAGTCGATGAAGGCCCACAAGGCTTCGAAGCCTCGGTCCATAAGATCAAGGAGCAGGTGCTCCCACGCTTGCTGGAGCGCGTTGATCCCGAAGCCGCTGCCTCGCTGAACAAAGAAGAACTGACCGAAGAGTTCCGGCCTATCATTCTTGAAGTTTTGGCTGAGCTGAAGCTGACGCTGAATCGGCGCGAGCAATTTGCGCTTGAAAAAGTGTTGGTGGACGAACTGCTCGGCTTTGGTCCGCTCGAAGAGTTGCTCGGGGATCCGGATATTTCCGATATCATGGTCAACGGCCCGCTGCAGACCTATATCGAAAAAAAGGGCAAGCTGCAGATTGCGCCGATCCAGTTCCGTGATGAAGAGCATCTGTTCCAGATCGCCCAGCGCATCGTGAACCAGGTCGGCCGCCGCGTCGACCAGACCACACCGCTTGCCGACGCCCGTTTGAAAGACGGCAGCCGCGTGAACGTCATTGTACCGCCACTCTCGTTACGCGGCACCGCTATCTCGATTCGTAAGTTTTCCGAAAAGCCGATCACCATCGATATGCTCAAGGGCTTCGGTTCTATGTCGGAGCCGATGGCTACGGCGCTGAAAATCGCGGGCGCTTCGCGGATGAATATCGTTATCTCCGGCGGTACAGGTTCGGGTAAAACGACCATGCTGAACGCCCTGTCGAAAATGATCGACCCCGGCGAGCGCGTGCTGACGATTGAAGACGCCGCCGAATTGCGCTTGCAGCAGCCGCACTGGCTCCCGCTGGAAACCCGCCCGCCAAATCTCGAAGGCGAAGGCGCGATTACCATTGGTGACCTTGTGAAGAACGCCCTGCGTATGCGTCCTGACCGCATCATCCTGGGCGAAATTCGTGGCGCGGAGTGTTTCGACCTTCTCGCCGCGATGAACACCGGCCACGATGGATCCATGTGTACGCTTCACGCCAACAATCCACGCGAGTGCCTTGGCCGTATGGAAAACATGATTCTGATGGGCGACATCAAAATCCCGAAAGAAGCCATTTCGCGTCAGATCGCCGAATCGGTCGATATGATCGTCCAGGTTAAGCGTCTGCGCGACGGCTCACGCCGTACCACCCAGATCACCGAAGTGATCGGCATGGAAGGCGACGTCATCGTGACGCAGGATTTGTTCAAATTCGAATATCGCGATGAAGATGCGGATGGAAAAATCCACGGCGAATGGGTCGCTGGCGGTGTGCGTCCCTATACCCTTGAAAAGGCGCGCCAGTTCGGATTCGACCAGCCCTTCCTTGAGGCTTGCCTCGGCTAAAGCCCTTTAAGGGCCAAGGCGGCTGAAATCACGGACGCCAACACGGCGAAGAGCGTAATCGTGGTCCATGGCATAAAGCCGACCGAGTTGATGTCTTGACGTCGCGTCCGCTTCCAGTCCGCAAAACTGCTGATCATCACGACCAACGCAGAAAAGATAGACGCCCACGTCCAGAATTGAAGACCCTCAAATGTGGACGCAAACCATGCCATGCGCGGCATGTGGTGTGCAGGAAGACGATGGTCAAGGCTAGGATTGCATATCCACCTGCCTATCGATGACGCGCCTATTCGCATGAACCGGGATTTGCGCACGCACCTCGGCAATGCGGTTCGCATCTAGAGTAGCAAATCCTACTCCCTCGGCTTCTCCCATATCCAATAGTGTCTCGCCCCATGGATCGAATACCAGCGAGTGACCAAAGGTTTGCCGTCCATCCTCATGTGTTCCGGCTTGCGCCGCGGCGACAACGAACGTTTGAGTTTCAATCGCCCGTGCCCGCAGCATTGTGTGCCAATGGGCCAAACCAGTTGGGACGGTAAAGGCTGCCGGCACCGCAAGGATGTCGACGGATGCTTTGGAATAGGCGCTATATAAATCCGGGAAACGAAGGTCGTAACAAATGGTGAGGCCAAGCAACCCTAGGGGTGTCTGGACCGCCACTGGCCCTGAACCTGCAGCGTAGGCAGCCGATTCACGCCAGCTTTCTCCGGTAGACAGATCCACATCGAACAAATGCATTTTGTCGTAACGCGCCCGGATTTGACCGTCCGGGTCGATCACGACAGACCTGTTCGCATATCTTGATCGATCGTCAGTCAACACCGGCAGAGAACCTGCATGCACCCAAATCCCGGATGCCCGAGCCGCAGAACACACGCGCTGCAAGGCGGAACTCTCTGATTCGGAAACAATGTGCGATGCGGCACGCTTTCGATCCCGATCCAAAAGTATCGCCATTTCCGGCGCGAAATACATGACCGCATTGCTCGCAGCTGCATGGTAAATGCCCTGCTCCATTTTTCCGGCATTGCCGAGCGGGTCGATACCACTGCACATCTGATGAACAGCGATTTTCATGGGTTTTCCTTTGCTCGACAACTTAAACACAAGAACAAGGTGGTTAATATCATCTCTAATGTACTAGTCGCCTATATTGTATGAAATATGCAACAGTCCGATAAATTGAGACATTTTTACGGCGCGTACCAATTCAATGCTTGAATTTGGGGGTGCTTTGTGCAAATGACACTGCCGAGTGCACTGCACTTCGCAAAAAAAGGAGCACAATAATGCGTTTCGGTAAGATTTCCCTCGCTGCTGTTGCGGCCGCTGCACTTGCAAGCGCCCCTGTAATGGCTGAATCACTTTCGCCTTCCGTTAAGGCGGTTGCAGCTTCCAAGGTAAAGCGCGCTGGCGCCGCAACCAAGGAAGAAAGCAAGCTCGGCGGTGGCAGTGGCGTTATCGTCGCTGTTCTGGCTGCTGTTGCAGTTGTAGGCGGCATCGTAATTGCTGCTGGCAACGACGACGACGCACCAACCAGCCCCTGAGTTCTTCAGGTTTTGGATTTAGAAAAGGCGGCCTTCGGGTCGCCTTTTTTTTACCTGCCGTTTAAACAATTTAGCTAATGCCAAGGCATTGAAAACGCGCGCGTAGCCAGAAGGAATGATTGATGAGCGAAAAGCTGAATGTACTGGTGACCGGTGGCGCAGGATATATTGGCAGCCATGCCGTTCTGGCATTATTGGATGCGGGACATCGTCCGGTCGTAATCGACAATCTTGTCACCGGTTTCCGCTGGGCAGTAGCTGAGCGCACCCCCTTTTACGAAGGCGACATATCCGATCAGGATTTGGTCGCGGAAATCTTTGAAAAAGAACGTATCCAGGCGGTTATGCATTTCGCGGGTTCGATCGTCGTTCCGGAATCAGTCGAAAATCCGCTCAAATACTATCACAACAACACCGCCAAAACCCGGTCGTTGATCGAATCGGTTATCAACGCCGGAATTCGGCACATGATCTTTTCGTCGACGGCCGCGACGTACGGTATTCCGAAGGAAAGCCCGGTGCGGGAGGATATGCCGACCCTGCCGATCAATCCCTATGGCACATCCAAGCTAATGACCGAATTCATGCTGCGCGATGTCGCTGCCGTCCATGATTTCAACTATTGCGCGTTGCGTTACTTCAATGTTGCAGGCGCCGACCCCAAAGGACGTAGCGGCCAATCTACCGTTGGCGCGACCCATCTGATCAAGATCGCGGTCGAAGCCGCGCTTGGCAAACGCGCCAGCGTCGGCGTCTATGGTACCGACTATGATACGGAAGACGGTACGGGCGTGCGCGATTACATCCACGTCGCCGACCTTGCCGCAGCGCATGTCATCGCGCTGGAGGCGCTGCTTGCTGACCCCAAGACAAGCCACACGCTGAATTGCGGCTATGGCCACGGTTATTCGGTGCTGCAGGTTCTCGATGCCGTTGACCGGGTGACCAACATCAAATTGGTGCGCAATCTGGAGGGCCGCCGCGCGGGCGACCCCGATTCACTCATCTCCGACAACCGCGGCATCATCAGCCGCTTTGGCTGGCAGCCCAAATATGACGATCTGGATACCATCGTGCAGCACGCACTGGCTTGGGAACGTCAGTTGGATGAGCGCCGGGGCTAATCCAATCTCTGCTTGAACACTGCCTTGGGCGACACCATATCCGGCCCATGGAAAATCACGCACATAACAACCCCACGACATGGTATGGTACGACGATTTTGTCGGTCCGTAAAAATGGCAAGGTCGTCATCGCCGGCGACGGTCAGGTGTCGATGGGTCAAACCGTCATGAAACCCAATGCGCGCAAAGTGCGCCAATTGCACGACGGCTCGGTCATCGGTGGATTTGCCGGCGCTACGGCGGATGCCTTCACCTTGTTCGAACGACTGGAGCGTAAGCTTGAGCAGCATCGCGGCCAGTTGATGCGCGCAGCGGTCGATCTCGCCAAAGATTGGCGCACCGACAAATATCTCCGCAATTTGGAGGCGATGATGATCGTCGCCGACAAGGAGGTCACGCTGATCCTGACCGGTAATGGCGATGTTCTTGAACCCAATGATGGTATTGCCGCAATTGGATCCGGTGGGAATTTCGCGCTTTCCGCCGCCCGCGCGTTGGTGGATTATGAGGCGGATGCCGAGACTTTGGCCCGCCATGCCATGAAAATCGCAGCCGAAATTTGCGTCTACACCAATGACCAACTGACCGTCGAAGTCATGGACTCGATCGCTTAAACATTTCCTTTGGAACCATCACAAATGAGCCAGAATTTAACACCTAAAGCCATTGTGGCTGCCCTTGACGAGCATATCATCGGTCAGGCCGACGCCAAAAAAGCCGTCGCTGTCGCGCTACGTAACCGTTGGCGGCGCCAACGGCTGGGCGCCGATTTGCGCGACGAAGTCACGCCGAAAAACATTCTTATGATCGGCCCCACGGGCTGCGGTAAAACCGAAATCAGCCGCCGACTGGCAAAGCTCGCCGACGCCCCCTTCATCAAGGTCGAGGCGACAAAATTTACCGAGGTCGGCTATGTCGGTCGCGACGTGGAACAAATTGCGCGCGATCTGGCGGAAGAGGCCGTGCGCCTTGAAAAAGACCGGCGCCGCGGGAATGTGCGCGAAGCTGCTGAAACCGCGGCTATGGAACGCATCCTGAAGCCCCTTGCGGGCGAAACGGCCAGCGAGGCCACGCGTGAAGCCTTCCGCCAGCGGATTCGCGAACGTCATATGGATGATGTCGAGATTGAAATCGAAGTGTCCGATACCCCTTCAATGCCCATGGATATCCCAGGAATGGGCGGAAATGTTGGCATGATCAATCTGAGCGAGATGATGGGTAAGGCTTTTGGCCAGAACAATCTGAAGCGTCGCAAAATGAATGTCCCCGACGCATGGACCAAACTTGTCGAAGAAGAATCTGAAAAGCGCCTCGATCAGGATGATGTGAACCGGGTCGCGCTGGCGGATGCGGAGGCAAATGGCATCGTCTTTCTCGATGAAATCGACAAAATTGCTGTATCCGATGTTCGTGGCGGTTCGGTGAGCCGTGAAGGCGTGCAGCGCGATTTACTGCCACTGATTGAAGGCACAACCGTCGCAACCAAATATGGGCCAATGAAGACCGACCATGTGCTCTTCATTGCGTCGGGCGCATTTCACGTTTCGAAACCGAGCGATATGCTTCCGGAATTGCAGGGACGCCTGCCCATCCGGGTCGAATTGCGCGCGCTGGAGCATGCCGATTTTGTGCGCATCCTTTCCGAAACACGGGCGAATTTGCCGCAGCAATACAAAGCCCTGATGGCAACGGAAGAAGTTTCCCTGGTTTTCACCGACGATGCCATCGACGCGATCGCGCGGATTGCTGTCGACGTGAACGCGACCGTCGAAAATATCGGCGCGCGTCGGCTGCAGACAGTAATGGAAAAGCTGCTCGAAGAAATCAGCTTTGAGGCGGAGGATCGCAAGGGCGAAGCACTGACCATCGACGCCGATTATGTCGCCAAGCAGCTTTCGGGTATCGCGAAAGACACCGACCTTTCCAAATATGTTCTTTAAATGTTCCTTCGGATTTGCTAGCTTTCTGGCAATCTGAAGGAGAAAGAGCATGGTCTATGAAGGCGGATGCCATTGCGGCGCTTCACGGTACAAGGCTAGTGGCACGCCGCAGCATGTTTCCGTCTGCCATTGCGATGATTGCAGAAAATGCGCAGGTGCACCTTTTGTCAGTTGGGCAGCTTTCTCATCCGCTGATTTTGAATTCAGGGGCGACATAAAGACTTACATGTCTTCAACCCACGCCGTCCGCCATTTTTGCGCGCGGTGCGGGACTGGTCTTTACTATGTGAACGAAGAGGCGTTGCCGGGGTTGGTCGACATCCAGACCTGCACATTGGACAATCCCGAAGCTCTGACGCCGCACTTACACGTGCAGGCGGCAGAACAACTGAAATGGACTTTAGAACTGGAAAACCTGCCGAAGTTCGATCGATTCCCGGAATAGTCCGCTTATCGCGATACCGCCTGAGCGGTGCCGCCGCTTTGCGGGCCGACTACTAACTTCCATGATTTTTCTTTTACGAAATAACGTTTGGCTAGAATTTGCAATTGGTCGGGGGTGACTTCGGTGTAGTCGCTATAAAGTCGACCGAGCGCGACAAATCGGGTCGGATCATAAGTGGCACCTTTGAGCTGGTTTAGCCAAAAGGTGTTCCCTGAAGCTGCACGTTCGACGGCCTGCTTCATAGGTTCCACCGCACGTTGCAATTCGTCGGCACTGACCGGATTGGTCGATAGATCGGCAGCAACCTCATTGGCGAAATCGAAAAAGCGTTCGACATCTGCCGGCTTCACTTGTGTGTAAGCCATTAAATAGCCACCACTAGTGAAGTCCTTTGGCCAGCTTGCCGCCATGTCGGGGCTGTAACTAGCTGCCTGCTCCGCCCGGAATTTCTCAAATAGGCGATCCCGGAAAACGGCCGCCAAAATCTCGAGTTGCCGCCCTTCGGTAATGCCCGCAATGCCGCCGCCAGTTGGCCAGGCCATGACAGCCGCGGCCTGATCCGACGATCCCTTGTGAGTCAGACGAACGGGCGCTTCGATTGGCGCGGGGAAATTCACGGTTTTTGCGGCAGGGGCCACCGCAACCGGTGCGCGTGGGCGCAATGCGCCGAAGCTTTTTTCCAGCGCGGCTACCGCGGTTGCTTTATCAAAGTCCCCGAACAACATCACTTCAATCGGGCCCTGCGACATCAGTGGTGCCCAATAGGCCTGAAAGGATGCCGGGTCGATTTTGGCAATCTCAGCAGGCGCTGCAGCCTTCCATCTCGGATCTTTGCTGCGTAGCAGATACTCCAAGTCCCGTTGCAAAACCGAAGTTGCCGACATTTCAAAGCTGTCATAACCGGACGTTGCAAGCGCCTTTGCCCGCTCAACAGGAGCGGTATCCCAACCCGGATGCTCCAACTTTGTTGCGATCAGGGTCAGTTGATCGGCCAGATCATCGGGCCGCGTGTTTGCCGCAAATTCGAAAGCATCGTCATCAATAGCAAAGTTTAGCTCAATGCGACGACCGTTGACCATCTGGTCGATGTCCGTCCGCTTTAACTTTCCAATGCCGTTTTCTGGCAAAACATAAGGTCCAGCCCACAGAAGTCGGCCGTTCGTCGGAGTTACGGACTGATACCCTTTACCGAAACGGACTAGGACGCGGATTTGTCCGCTTTCGGCCTTGTTGGGGTAAAGCAAACCGCGAACACCGTTCGACAGTTCAAGCTTTGTCATTTCTAATCGGGAAATAGTTTCTTCGCTGACGAGCTTTCCCGGCGCCCCAAGTTTTGGCAACGCATCAAAACCCAGCGCATTATTCGCCAACCGCGCACCTGTGTTCGCAGCAACTGGCCCCTGCAGCGCGGCAAGCGCCCGGTTATCGGCATTGGCAACCGGTGCTGGAGATGAAAGCATCAGACGCGTCGCGTCCGCCTTGAACAGAGCCTGCGTGGAAGCGAGCAGCCTCTCAGGCGTGAACTTGTCTTTCATGCCTTCAAAAACTTCGACTACGGTCTTGGGCGCTGCCACGGTTTCGCGAATATCGACGGCATTGACAATGTCATCGGCCTGCTTTGCAGCCGCTTCGAACGGGTAACTGTCGAGCATGGTGCGTAGCGCATTGCCAAACAGAACCAACTCGCGATCAATGTCCGCTTTCGACGGTGGCGTTGCGACGGCGTCCGCGATGACGGCGCGCACATCCTTTGTCGCGGCTTCCCAGCGATCGCCTACGGGTGTCACCGATACGAGCGTGGCATCGGCGGTGCGCGAAATATCTTCCTGCGCCACCTCGGCGAAAAGGAAATTACCGCCGCCGCGAGCTTGCACTTCCAGACGGCGATTGATGATCTGCAGAGCTAGCGCGTCGACCAATAATTGCTGGTTATAGGCGATCGTATCGTCGACTTTACGCCAAGGCCGCAGATAGGCGATGCTTACAGTCGTCGGAAGTGTCGCCTCTACAAGGACGCGTGTGGGGGTTCCTGTTGGGGTTGGGTCCCCAAATTCAGGTTCGGGCGCGCGTGGTCCTGTGCCCTTCCAATCATAGAAATATTTCTGGACGAGATTAGCCAGCTGAGTTGGCTCCATGTCCCCTGCCATTACAATCACGGCATTTTCAGGGCGATACCAACGGTCGTGAAAGGCATTCAGCGCCAGCGCACTCGCCGCGTGCAGAGTTTCGGGGGTTCCGATCGTAGACCTGTTGGCAAGCCGCTGCCCCTGAAATGCATGCTGCCGCAAGGCATCGCTGTAAATAAGCTGCGCGCCACTATTTTCGCGCAGTTCAGCGAGCACGATCGACCGTTCGGCATTCAGAGCCGTGTCCGAGATACGCGGGTTGCGGATCATGCCGGAAATGATTTTGACCGACTCATCCAGTTTTTCAGGGGTCGCGTTCGGCAGGTCGAGCTTATACACGGTCTGTGTAGGGGTAGTCTGCGCGTTGCTGTCGCTGCCAAATGTCACGCCAAAACGCTGCCAGATCCGTTTTGCCTCGCCGTCTGGAACAAAGGTCGAGCCCCGGAAGGACAAATGCTCGATGAGATGCGCAAAGCCCTGCTCTTCGTTATTTTCATGCAGGGCACCTGCATCGATACGAACACGGATTGACACCTGCCCTGCGGGAACATCGTTCTTTTTGACCGCATAGCGCAGGCCGTTGGGCAAAACGCCGAAGGTCCAGCTTTCGTCCACTGGGACGTCGCTACCTTCGTATAGCCAGGGTTGCTTGGCAGGCTTGACAGCCGATGCTGCAACGGGTGCGGCAGTTTGAGCATAAGCGGTGGAGGATAGCAGCAAGGCTGCGAGGGCGAGAGCTTGGGAGAATTTACGCATTACGGCCTCACTATCCTAGGTGACGGTTGACGACAGATGAACGAGCCGACGAAACGCCTTTTATATTCCACCATCAACGCTGTCATAACCCAAACCGCGAAGGCCGAGTATAAGCGCTTCGACGCACTCGTTCAATTTATGTGCGTCGGTGGTACGGACCACGAAATTGGCTCCGACTTTTCCTTCACGGAAGAATGGATAGCTGCCGATCTGGCATCCTTCATGATGCTTTTCTGTGTCGCCGAGCAGCTTGGCAACTTCGCTTTCGGCGACCCAGCATCCCACTTGATGGGAAAGCAGCGGTGCACCGCCCTCCAGCGTTCCTGTCAGAGCGTCAAGCATGCCGGCGGTAATGTGCGGCACGCCCGCCATGATGAAGATGTTTCCGTGGCGTATGCCAGGTGCGCCCGACATTTTGTTGGGAATGAGGTCAGCACCGTCAGGAACCCGCGCCATCCGTAACCGTCCGGGATTGATGCCGCCGCGCGTCTCATAATATTTATGTAGAACGGCGCTCGCCTCTGGATGGATGACCACGTCTACGCCCAGTGCCGCAGCAATCGCATCAACGGTGATGTCATCGTGCGTCGGGCCAATGCCGCCAGTCGTGAACAGATAATCGTTGCGCGCCCGTAACAAGTTCACGGCCTCGATAATCGCATCCATGTCGTCTGCCACCACGCGCACCTCTTTCAGGCGGATACCCTGAATATTCAACCAAAGTGCAATTTGGCTGACATTTTTGTCCTGTGTCCGGCCGGAAAGGATTTCGTCGCCGATGATTATAAGTGCGGCGGTATAGATGCGGGATTCTGTCATTCGACTGCGATAGCATAAATACCCCTCTCGCAAAGTGAGGAATAACGCTCTATATCGTCGGCATGGATCATTATGTAGAAGTCACGCCCGCCGAGGCCGGTCTGACCCGCGACGGGGTCATCAAATTGCATGGAGCCGAGGGCTTTGAAGGCATGCGCAAGGCCGGTCGCCTTGCCGCCGAAATCCTCGATGCCCTTGTGCCGCATGTTGTCCCCGGGGTGACCACGGAAGAACTGGACGACATCGTCCGCCAGATGACCTTGCGCGCAGGTGCAGTGCCCGCAACGCTCGGTTATCGGGGCTACACGCATAGCTGCTGCACCAGCATCAACCACGTCATCTGCCATGGTATCCCATCCGATAAGCGCCTGAAAGACGGCGATATCGTCAATATCGATGTCACGCCGATGCTTGACGGTTGGCACGGCGACACCAGCCGCATGTTCCTCGTCGGCGATGTCCCGGTGAAAGCCAAGCGCCTCGTCGACGTGACCTATGAATGTTTGATGCTAGGCATTGAGCAGGCGAAGCCCGGCAACCATGTCGGGGACATTGGCTACGCCATCCAGACTCACGCCGAAAAGCATCGCTACGGTGTCGTACGCGACTTTTGCGGCCATGGTCTTGGCCAATTGTTTCACGACGCACCCGAGATTGTCCATGTCGGACGTCCCGGTACCGGCCCCGAACAGATCGGAAGAGCACACGTCTGAACT
>ERZ795044.243-NODE-243-length-49449-cov-7.385674_pt1 | contig 49449 bp, 44 predicted proteins | sample MGYA00375128_ERZ795044 | MGnify/ENA primary metagenome ERZ795044 (study PRJEB30173, sample SAMN05720213) | anaerobic digester metagenome | isolation source: active sludge of municipal wastewater-treating anaerobic digesters | place: USA | collected 2014-12-22 ...
TATCAACCGCCAATATTGTTTGCAGCAACACGTTTGCTCCATTAACCATATCACCAGCCTTTGTAAATTCTTTGGGCGAATGGCTGATGCCACCCACACTCGGAACGAAAATCATTGCCACTGGTGCAAGTAGAGCCATCTGTTGCGAATCATGCCCTGCACCACTTTGCATAAATTTTATTTTGAGGCCAAGTGCTTTTGCTGATGCATCAATTTTTTGCTGTAAATGTTTATCGGTTAAGGCAGGCTTTACCTCGCTGGCCTCACGCCTAAAACTAATTTTAACGTTAGAATCATTGGCAATCGCAGCAGCACGTTTTTGTATTTCAACAAACAGAAGTTCAATTTTTTCGGCAGACAAGTCACGTAACTCCAAACCTAATGTTACATGACCAGGTATCACATTATATGCACCGGGTAACGCTGTAATTTTTCCAATGGTGCCTACCTGATTTCCGGGCAGACTCCTAATCACTTCATTTACTGCAATAATTAATTTTGATGAGGCCAGTAGCGCATCTTGTCGTAAGCTCATAGGTGTAGTACCTGCATGATTGGCAACACCTTCTACGGTTACCTCACAATCCATGATCCCTACAATACCCTCCACCACACCAATGTGTAGATTTTCGGCTTCCAAAATACCACCTTGCTCAATATGCAATTCTAAAAAGGCATGAAGGTCTCCCTTTTTCCTGATGCAGGATTGAATGTTGCCTGGATCACCTCCAATGGCCTTGATCCCTTCGGCCATGATTAAGCCACTTTGACTTACTTGTTTCAATCCCTCGGCAGTAAGGTTACCAGCAATTGCCCTGCTGCCAATAAGACCTCCTTCCTCATTGGCAAAAATGATTACTTCCAATGGGTGATCTGTCACTGTTTTATTTTCATTCAGTACTTCAATCACTTCCAATGCGCTAAGAGAACCTAACGTGCCATCATAATTTCCACCATCAGGCACCATGTCAATGTGCGAGCCAAAGGCAATCGGCTTTAGCGAAGCATTTTTTCCCTTTCGCTTGCCGCTGATATTACCTCCGGTATCAATGCTTACTTCAAGTCCTGCTTTTTTCATCAGCTCGATAAACCATGCACGACCTTCCAGGTCACCCTTCGTGTAGGCAACCCGGTAACCGTGGCCGTTTTCATCTCTGCCAAATCGGGCTAACTCATTGATGCGACTTTCAATGCGCTGACCGTTTACTTTGAGATTATTGCCAGCGAAAAAATTTTTACCGTTTGTGTCAATTGTTCCGAAGGCACTTAGGCCCATGGCCATCAAAGATGATTTTTTAATAAAAGTTCTGCGCTGCATAAGTAGTTGAGGGGTTAACGAATTAATTAGTCAAAGGCCATCGTTCCAACATACACAAGGTAATTATTCGAAATTGGACCTATACTAAATTTAACAACAATAGGTGTTCTGTACCGTAAAAAGTAAGCATCCCTGAATAAAATTCATTTTATTCTCCAGCTTCTACTCTTATATTTAAAGTTCTTAAAATAACTCTATGAAGCTTTATCTATCGCTGCTAGCAATCTTATTCAGTTTTTCACTTCAGGCCCAGGAGATCGATCTTCCTGGTGATTTTCTTTCCAAAGATTTTCATAAAGACCGGAGAGAGAAACTTCGGGCAAGCCTTCCCGTAAATTCGGTAGTTGTGTTTTTTGCCAACCCGGTGCGTAACCGCGCCCGGGACGTTGACTATATCTATCATCAGGACCCGGATTTCTATTACCTAACTGGCTACAAGGAACCAGACGCATTACTTCTAATCTTTAAGGATAAACAGATAGCTGCCAATGGAACTGCCTACAATGAAATTCTATTTGTACAACCCCGCAATGCCATGCGCGAAATGTGGACCGGCCGTAGACTTGGTGAGCAGGGCACCAAAGATGTGCTGGGTTTTGAGCAGGCTTTCAACAACACTGAGTTCAAGCGGTATAATGTAGACTTCACCAAATTCGATAAGGTTCTGTTCTTTGATTTCTTTAATGATGTTCGCAATGATCCCAGAGATTCTTCGGATTTGTATGACATGATTGTACAGTTCAAGACTAAGGTTAGGTATCCTGAAAAAAGCGGAACCTCGCTTGCCGTGGAGCCAGCAAAAAATAACCTGGATATGAAAGGCCTGAACGACCTGATGGCTAATTTGAGAGGCATTAAAACCAAAGATGAAATTGAATTAGTACGGAAGGCTGTTTCCATTTCATGCATGGGCCAGGTGGAGGTGATGAAGGCGATTAAGCCAGGGATGTCGGAACGTGAGATCCAGGGCATTCATGAGTTTGTATATAAAAAATACCAGGCTGAAGATCTGGGCTATCCCTCCATTGTTGGTGCCGGACACAACGGTTGCATTTTACATTACATTGATAACTATAAACCCAGTGTATCATCTAAAGAATTAATACTAATGGATCTCGGTGCCGAGTTTCATGGCTATACGGCAGACATTACACGCACTATTCCAGTGAATGGAAAATTTTCGCCTGAACAAAAGGCGATTTATGAACTCGTCCTGCAAGCTCAGGAAGCAGCCATGAAGATTACAAAACCAGGAACGCCTCTGCGATTGAACACCGACACCTGCCGCGCTATCATCAATCGCGGTTTAGTGCAATTGGGAATTATCAAGCCAGGTGAAAAGCATCTTTATTTCCCTCATGGAGTAAGTCATCATATCGGGTTAGATGTTCATGACCGCGGTGGCTCCATCATGGAAGAAGGTAACACCATTACCATTGAGCCGGGAATTTACATTCCCGATAATGCAGCCTGTGATAAAAAATGGTGGGGCATTGCCGTGCGCATTGAAGATGACTACCTGATCACCAAAGATGGGTACGAACATCTCTCGAAGAGTGCACCTCGCACTGTAAAAGAAATCGAAGACATGATGAAGCAACCTTCGGCATTTGATGATTTCGTTTTACCTGATCTGGATAAGATGAATACTAAAAAGCAAAACTAGGTCAGGATCAGGAGGCTGTATCAAAAGTCAATCTGTCATCGCCCCGATGCATCGGGGCGATCCCGTTTGGTGCGTGCACAACGGGATTCCGGCTCAGGGCCGGAATGACATTACAATTTATTTGACTTTTAATACAGCCTTAACCTGATATAAACAGAGAAAGAGCCATCATGATAGAATTACTCAGCCAATCATCATTGCTGCTATTATTTGTCGTGCTGGCAGTGGGCGCACCCCTTGGCAAAATAAAAATTGCCGGTGTCAACCTTGGTATCGCTTCGGTGCTCTTCACGGGTTTAGCCTTTGGCTCTCTTTCACCCGACATCAAGTTGCCAGCGATTATTTATGAAATAGGTTTGGTCTTGTTCATATATAGTATTGGCATTTCAAGCGGTGAACAATTTTTTGGTAACCTGAAAAAGAAGGGCTGGCGAGAAAACAGTCTGGCACTTGGGGCCATTGCGTTTGCTTTTCTGCTGGTGCTTTTCATCAACTCTGTATCTTCTCTCAAGCCTTCTCATCTCGCAGGCATTTTTGCAGGAAGTCTCACGAATACACCTGCATTAGCTGCCTCCTTGGAATTTATTAAAGGAATAACTCCAATTACTTTGATTGAATCAGCGTTGGCCGAGCCCGTAGTGGCATACTCCGTGTGTTACCCGATGGGTGTAATTGGAATGATTCTCGCCATTATCTTGTTTCAGAAAATTTTCAAAACTTCATTGAAGACAACTCCTCAAGTTGCTGAAGCCGATAAGATTACGAATGCTACCGTTGTGATCACGAATGATGAAATAACCAGGCAACCGATTCGTGAGATCAAAACAAAATACAAGCTCAATGTTGTATTCGGCCGAATTAAACGCGAAGGCTCGTCTTTCCTGGCCCTGGAAACAGTAACCCCTGCTCTTGGTGATCTGATGACAATCGTGGGTAAGCCTGCAGAGATTGAAAAAGCAATTACTCTGTTGGGCAAACGTAGTGAAATCCATCTGGAGGTAGATCATCAACAGTTGGACATGCGCAGGGTATTTGTTTCCAATCATGATATCATTGGTCAATCACTAAAGGATTTAAATCTTCCCCATACAATGGGAATTATTATCACCCGCATCCGAAGAGGCGATAGTGATATTTTGCCTAATGCAAATACAACACTTCAGTTTGGGGATCGGGTTCGAATTCTTACCGGAAGAAATGAATTGGCATCAGCAAGTAAATTTTTTGGCGATAGCTACGCGGCTCAAAGTGAAATTGATATTCTGACCCTCGGGCTTGGCATGGCTGCTGGTTTTTTGTTAGGGATGATTCCGATTCCATTCCCCGGAGGGATCACACTTAAATTAGGCATTGCCGGTGGACCATTGATTGTTGCTTTGTTATTGGGTTCAATAAACCGGGTTGGAAAATTAGTCTTTGTGATGCCCTACAGTGCTAATCACACCGTGAGACAATTGGGACTCGTTTTATTTTTGGCAGGAGTGGGCACACGCTCAGGATATGCTTTTCGCGAAACGATCACACATACCGATGATGGTCTTACTTTCTTCATGCTAGGAGCATCAATTACTGTCTTAGTTGCTTTCTTCTTTCTGTTTATAGGTCATCATTTTTTAAAGATTCCATTTCCGAAATTAGCTGGCATGCTCTCTGCCGTACAGACTCAACCAGCTGTATTAGCGTTTGTAAATGAGCAGGCCAAAAGTGAGCAACCCAATATCGGCTACTCCTCCGTTTTTCCAATCGCCACATTGGCGAAAATTATTTTCGCGCAAGTGCTTTTAACTATTTTGAGTTAGCTGACTTTCTATAAATTTGACTATGATCACAAAAGCAGTTGTTGAAGACGCTCCCGTTTTAGAAACGCTTGTTAACTCAGCCTATCGTGGAGATTCTTCCCGCCAGGGCTGGACCACCGAGGCCGATTTGCTTGATGGAACACGTACCGATGCTGCCGCCATTGCCGAACTTATCCAAACTCCAGGCACTACACTCTTAAAGTATGTTGAAGAAAAGGAAATTCTTGGCTGTGTGGAGTTGCGTAATCAGGACGATCGGCTTTATTTGGGCATGCTTACCGTGCGGCCAAACCTCCAAGGTAAGGGTATTGGAAAAGAGTTATTGAAAGCAGCCGAAGGAGAGGCGAAAAAACAGCACTGCAAATCAATTTTCATGACGGTAATTTCGGTGAGGAAGGAATTAATCAATTGGTATATGCGCCATGACTATCATCTTACTGGAGAAAGAAAACCATTCTTCTTTAATGATCCGCGTTTCGGCCAACCTAAGCAAACTCTGGAATTTGTGGTACTGGAAAAGAAGCTAAAATCTGGATAAGACTAAGGATGCGCACTGTTTTTAGTGCACCGGATCAGATACTTAATGTACAACTATCTTTTGAATGTGTAACTGATTACGTAGAACAAGTGTGAGAATGAAAACTCCTTGGCCCGGTAATTGAATTTTCTCAAACGTTCTAGCAGTACCTGGTTCAAATCGATGGATCACCTGGCCTGTCATTGATGTTATCGTGAGCATAGCAGATTGCAATCCCTCAGGTAGTTGAATCTGAACAAGTCCATCCTTTGAGGGATTTGGGAATACCTGAGCCATCAAAGTCTCATCGGGAATATCTGTAATTACCAGGGCGTTAAAGTTCAGTTGATTTTTGTTCTGATCCAGATCCATAATTTCAATGGCGGTTGGTGTGAATGTGAACACAGCAGAGATCGGAGTAATAGTGCCGGACCAACCGGCAGGAACAGTGGCCGAAAAAAATCCTGAGTCGTCAGTTCTTATCGGAGCAGGAAACCCACTCACGTTGATTTCACTCAGCGCAGTGCCCGTTGATAATTTTATAAAACCAGAAAGTGTATAATTACCCACATATCTGGCAGAAAAAGAAAGATCTGTTCGATCTTCCCTCATTATTGATAAGGTAATCTTTGCCGGTTCAAAAACATAATCACTCAACACGGGTGTTATTGTGCCCGACCAACCGGAAGGAAGGTGCAATTCAAAAAGTCCTGATTCATTTGTCTTTACTGTCTCTGGCAATCCAAGTAAGTGCACACCGGTTAATCCGGATAATTTATTGTCCTTGATCACGCCACTAACACGATACGATTTATTTGCAATGCCAATAAAATGCTGGTTAATTAGATCACCACTCAGATTTTGCATAACCAAAGAGCCGGGAGCAAAGTCATAATCTGGATGCGTGACTTTAATTTCCCCACTCCAGCCTTCAGGCAACACAGCCACATATTCACCTTTTTCATTAGTTCGGTTGTTTTCCGGGAAACCTTCAATTAAAGCGTCCGTAATAAACCTTCCCTCTGCATCTTTTATTGTGCCCGACACAATGAACTTGCCCTTTTCCCTCGCCATAAATTCAAAGGCATAGATACTTTTATAGACCGGTTCAATTTTCAATGTTGCGGGCGCGATACTCCAATCATCAAAGCTTAATGAAATTTCTCCACTCCATCCATGTGGCACAGCGATTGAAAAAGCACCATATTCATTTGTCTTCAATGGGCCATTAAAACCGGTAACCACTACATCCCTCAACGGATATCCATAGGCATCTTTAACAAAGCCCCACACCCAATGTGTGCCTGTGTAGGTACCAATAAAATTTTGATTTACTAAATCCTGCTGAATACTACTGATGGAAATAGTGGCGGGCCCAAAGTTATATTGATAAGCCTTTGGAGTTAATGTGCCAGACCAGTTGCGTGGCAATTTGAGTTTGAATTCCCCAAGGAAATTAGAATAGGCAGGAAAGAAATTATTTTCAATCCTCACACTTAGCGGCTGGCCTTGGTCATCCACGATTTTTCCGGAAATAGTAACTTCGTCCAGCATGCTTTTGGTTGTGATATAGATTCTTTCATCCAGAAACTGGCTCGAAAAAATTCGCCCATAAGCGTCTTCATAAAAAGTAAAAGGTTCAAACTGGAGCGTTGTTGAAACGGCTAATCCAGTATTGAAACGTGACCAAGACCGGCCACTTGAGTTTGACACAAAAACCCCACCCTGCGTGGGCGAATTAGTAACGGAGGCATACCAGCTACCATCAGCTGCAAAATGAATTGGATTTAACGGTAAATCCATCCACCACGAAGAAGTTGTTCTTACAGTAATCAATTTCCAGAAATCATTTTTCAATAAATCATCGCGATGCTTAATCAGGTTCAGAGAAACCGAAAAATTCACGACCGTTCCTGTTACACTTAGTATAACCGAATCAGCAGGGGTTATATTAATTGAAAATGTATTTAATGCTCTTATTTCACCCAGGTCTTTCACAAATAATCTAGCTTGTGACCAGTTATCTCCATTGTTATCTGAGATAAAAAGACCGGCTTGACCGGTCACGTATTCATCGCCCATGGTCACATATACCCGATTAAATCGGTCTGTAACTATATACTCACAAAATCCGGTTGAATAAAGTCCGGGGGTCTTATTTATCCAATTTCTCAGATCTCCCCCATTATAAAATACACCATCTCCAATATATCCGAGCGATTCATCCAATATACCTGTAATAAAATAGAAGTCACCATTGGATGTTTCTGCAATAGCTTTCACCGGAAATCTCGTTTGCAGTTTTACGGAATCCCATGATACACCCTTATTGAAAGAAATATACATCTTACCTTCGCTGCCCGCAATAATTTTACCCGAGGCAGATGCATGAAGAGAGTGAATCATAGAAGTTTTTAGAACCTTCTTCCAGGAGTTACCTGTTGTGCCCGAGCGAAAAATTCCATTAGGGGTGGCTACAAAGACTATAGAATCTTCTAATGCTGAAAACGATGACTTTGCTTCGCTGGGAAAGGATGGAAACAGAGCCCAATTATCTTGAGCATGTGCAGCAACAATCGGGAATAGGAGAAGACTAAAAAATATCAGACAATTCCGCACGAAAATCAATTATATGTTTTGGTAGTTAACTATCTCCCTACCCAATTATTTACTCCACATTTTTAAATATGGATTGATACGACAAACTAAAATTGAGGTTTCAAAGGGGATTAAAAATAAACCTTGAAAATTTTCACAATTCGTGTAACCCTATTCCTTTGGTTGGATGAGTCGGCTATTTAAGTATTAAATAGAAGTCGTAGAATTTTAAATCCTCCAACAACATACTTGACACTGCACTACCTGAATCAACCAAATACCCGAATTACAGAATTCTTTCAGGCTCCATTTTATCCCTTTCGCAATCAAAAAAAGACCCTTCTCAATTGGCTTAAAGGCCTTCGGCCCTTTTGGGGTAATCTGATGATAATGTGGTTTCGTTTAACATGCCAAAACAACCATACACTTATGAAAATAATTTTTGTTGTACTTTTTATCCTGACGTTTTACTGTGGCCATACCCAGGAAAATACGAACCAGTGGGCTAAACAGATTCCATTCACCATTACCTTTTTTTCCGAATCGGTAAGTCTGCCCAACTTCCGCAACATTTTTAAAAATCCGAACCTCGGCATTCGCATTGGAACGGAATTAACCTATTCCAAAAATGAAAGCCGGCAACTGATCCAAACCATTAACCTGGGGTATTATTACCATAAAGATTTTCAAAATGGTTTGTACCTAAGCTCAGAATTTGGTTACAGAAAATTCTTTAATAAGGCCTTTTTAGATGCCACGATAGGTGCAGGTTATTTATTGATTCACTCTGCTTTGCCACGGTATGAAAGAAATGGAAACGACTACGAACGAATCGGCAACACATTTGGTCGAATTATGCCCACCATCGGTTTGGGTGCGGGTTATCAATTTGATAAAGTCTCAGTTTTTAGTCGGTATGAAATGTTTGGCGAAACACCTTTTGGTTATAAGGGTGTGCCCGTATTGCCCCACAAAGCCCTTCATGTAGGAACAAGATTCAACTTAAAATAACATCGTATGAAAAAAATTATCATTTTACTATTCAGTTTATCCCTTGCGTTTGCCTGCTCCAACGAAATAGTCGTACCAATACCTGATGCAAGAGAAAACATCAGCTATGCCAACCATCCAAAAAACATAGAATATCAAAAAGCCCTGGACGACTACCGGGACAATAGTAATTCTCCGGGAAGTATTATGTTGGTCTATAAACCCACTGAAGATGTTTGGATTGGGAACTCAGGGAAATCTAATCTTGAGCATAATAAATCTATCCTTACAACCAGTCAATTTCGTACCGGCAGTGTGACAAAAATGTTTACAGCTGTAGTCATCCTAAAACTCGTTGAGCAAGGCAGGTTGTCGCTGGAAGACAAATTATCGGACCTTCTCCCTTCAGTTAATGGAAAAATTCCGCAGGCTGAAAAAATCACAGTTCGTCATTTGCTTGCGCATCTAAGTGGCATAATAGATCCACCTAATGAAAGCCTGCGCTATCAGGCTGATATCATCAACAATCCAATCGCTATGTATACAATGACCCTTGATGAAACACTTGTAACTTATGTTTATGGAAAAGACTTGAACTTTACTCCCGGCTCATCCTATTCGTACAGTAATACTAATTACTGGCTACTCGGTACTATTGCTGAAGCTATTACAGGTAAATCCCTTCAACCCCTGATGGATGAACTGATCTTTACTCCTTTACAACTTACTAACACGTATATAGAAAAGCGTGATGATCGCAACGTGACTCGTGGTTATGCCGATTTGTATGGCAATAGGGTTTTACTGGATGTATCCTTATGGGATAAAGCCGAAGGAGATGGCGAAGCTGATGGCGGATTGATAAGCACGGCCGAAGACTTATTTAAGTTTATGGATGGATTGTTTGGAGGAAAATTAATATCAGCCAGTACACTTGACGAAATGAAAAAAATTCAATTGCCAACCTGCAATACACCCTATTGTGAATATGGACTTGGATTAGAAATATGGCGTACGGATGCAGGAACTGCCTACGGACATAACGGTGGACTTGTCGGTATTGAAGCGAATGTTCTGTATTATGAAAACAACGGTGGCATATCAGTTCTCTATAAAAACAATGGTAATGGATCTGATAAAAGCTGGCTGGATCAAATCATGAAATGAAAAAGTCCTGATCCGTATTCCATTAATACGGATCAGGAACTCAAATTTTTTTGCCAATCCAGGTTTTAAACTCGGCTGCCTTTTTCTTGCTAACCGTCACCTCTTCGGAAAAAGAGGGCAACATCTCCAAAACCAACTTGCCACTGGCGTCTGATTTAAATTGCTTAATAGCCTTAATGTTGCCAATCATTTGACGGTTTAAACGAAAAAATGTTACGGGGTCCAGTAACTCCTCAAGGTTTTCTAAAGACGAAGAAGAAGTGTATTCCTTGCCATCAGCAGTTTTAATAAAACTGACTTCGTTTTGCTTGTAGATGTAAGCAATGTCATTTGTTTGTACAGGCACCGAAGAGGTTCCGTAATTTACAATCAGCAAATCGCGATAGCCAGATGGCTTTATCAGATCAGAAGAACTTTTTACACCGGCCACTGAAGTTTCTAATTCACGCACGCGGTTATGCAAGCCCTCTATTGTGTATGCATAAAATTGATTGAAATACATACCCGTGTAGATCATATGAACGAGTACAGTGAACACAATCGTGAGCGGAAAGTCATAGACAAGTAAATAACCAGTATTGAAATTATTAGGTCGGTTGATGATCAATTCATTCCAGATATAAATCATGGATGCAACCAACGGCACCGTAATAAGTAAAGAACCGAATACCTGAATTACAAATCGCTGAAATCGTTGGCTTATCCATGAGTATTGTGTGTCGAGATACATTATTAACCATCGGTTTGCCTCCCAACTTAGCGCTACCAGCAGTGTATTCCATAGTAGATCACCATAATAAAGAGGTTGCTTCATTAATGAGCCGATGGACTCATATTCGCCAAAGTGGCGAAGGATAAAGCCGAGCAATGGATACCCAATGATGCGAAGCCATTTATCGTGGTATTGAATTTTCATGGTCTGGATTTGTAAGGCTGATTAAAATCAGTGAATCACGCAATCAATATCATAAAATTGAAGCGAAAATTTAGTCAATTTTCGAAGGTTATAACAAATTGTTAGCTGTGAGATACCTCTTTGCCTTTCTTCTGGTAATGCATGGCCTTATCCATTTAATGGGATTCGCCAAAGCATTTGACCTAGCCCATATCAGTCAGCTTACAAAAGATATTTCAAGGCCGGTGGGTGTTGGTTGGTTAGTAGCAACATCGCTTTTCGTTGCCTCTACCATTCTTTTTTTTGTAAAAAATGACTTCTGGTGGCTCTTTGTGATTGTAAGTGTATTGTTTTCACAAATATTGATTGTTCTCTATTGGCAGGACTCTAAATTCGGAACGATTGCCAATGTGATCATACTACTCATCGCTGTTGCAGCCTGGGCTCAATGGCGATTTGAAAACCAGTATAAAAAAGACGTTGTTGAAACCTTCCACTATACAAATAGCCTTGCCGAACCTGTACTAACACTGGATGCCATTTCGCTATTGCCCGATCCTGTTCAGCGATACATTATTTACTCAGGCGCAATCAACAAACCAGTGCTTACAAATTTTAAAATCAAATTTGAAGGTCAAATCCGGGGGGATGAAAAATCGGAATGGATGCCCTTTTCTACTGAGCAATATAATTTTATTGATCCCCCTACGCGACTCTTTTTTATGAAAGCCACGATGAAAGGCCTGCCTGTTGCCGGATATCATTCATATAAAAATGGAATTGCGATGATGGACATTCGGTTACTCTCTTTGGTGAACGTACAATATCAAGCCGGGAAAGAGATGAATATAGCTGAAACTGTTACCTGGTTCAATGATCTATGTCTGTTTGCCCCGGCAGGACTTATCGACAAAAGAATTCAGTGGGAATCTATCGATAGCCTAACTTCAAAAGCAACTTTTACAAGCAATGAAATTATGATTTCTGCGATTCTCTCTTTCAACAATCAAGGTGAGTTGATCAACTTCATTTCGGATGATCGTTACCAGATTAAAAGTGAAACAGATCGTAAAGTGGTTCGCTTCTCTACACCAGTAAGTAATTATGTCGAACACAACGGCAGAAAGTATCCTTCCTACGGGGAGGCCATCTGGAGTTTGCCGGAGGGCGACTTAACCTACGGCCAGTTCAATACGAAAGAAGTTGAGTATAATGCAAAAGACTAATCACATTAATCAAGCATAGTTTTTCCACAGGTTATTGACTAGTTTCGTCTTGCAAAATTTAATTTATGCTTAAAGTAATTGCTTTTGATGCCGATGATACCTTGTGGCACAATGAAGCTTATTTTCAGGAAACAGAACATAAGTTCTGTGCCTTATTAGAAAACTATTTACCTCAGCATACGGTAGCCCGTGAGTTGCTGCAGACAGAAATCGCAAACATTTCGCTTTACGGATACGGCATAAAAGCTTTTATGCTTTCTATGATTGAAACTGCCATTCGGATAACCGACAAACAAATATCAAATGATGCTATTGAAAAAATAATCAGCTATGGCCGCGAACACCTGAATAAACCGGTTGAGCTTATCGATGGAGTTGAGGAGGTACTGCAAATACTAAAAGGCAAATACCGGCTGGTAATGGCTACTAAAGGTGATTTACTTGATCAGGAACGCAAACTGAAAAAATCTGGCCTAGACCATTATTTCCACCATATCGAGATCATGTCAGAAAAAAAAGAAGACGATTTCAAGAAATTGATTAAGCATCTTGATATCCCACCAAAAGAATTTGCTATGGTTGGCAATTCATTAAAGTCAGACGTATTGCCGGTATTAAATCTGGGTGGTCATGGATTTCACATTCCCTATCACATCACCTGGGCACACGAACGTGTAGAAACAACGGTCGATCACGAAAACTTCAGGCAGGTTAGCTCCATTCACGAATTACTCAATTTCCTCTAGACGATTTACTTGAAATAACTACACCACCTTCTTCCGAATAAGCTTGGCATACGTACGGCTTACCGGAAAGCTTTTTCCATTTTGCATTTTAACCACCATGCCCCCATTGAAATGACGTTCGATTTCTTTCAGAAAATTTACATTAACTATGGTTGAGCGGTGTACCCGTATAAAGGTATCCGGATTCATGATCTCCTCGAGTTTGCCAATTCCGGAAGAACTTACAAACTGATCGTTTTTGGTAGAAATTACAGTATAATCTCCGGATGCTTCAAGGTAAATAATTTCTTCCACCGGCAGATTAAATAGCTTCTCTGACTTTTGCACAAAAATGTGCGAATCGTACGATGTTCGGGGCGATACTGTTCTTAAACTTCCCAGTAAATCTTCAAGATTTCCCTCCTCCATCTTTTTTCTTTTGAGGGCTCGCTCAACAGCCAATTTAAATCGTTCCTGATCGAGTGGTTTCAATAAATAATCAACAGCATTTCTCTCAAATGCCTTGATAGCATATTGATCATAGGCAGTAGTAAATATTACGTAGGGCTCATGTTCAATTTCATCCAGTACATCAAAGCCATTCATACCTGGCATTTGTACATCCAGAAAAATCATATCGGGCTTAAGCTTATTGATTTGCTCAACCGCATCGGTTCCTTTATTGCACTCTCCAATGATTTCTATTTGTGGAAAAGTTTCCAAAAACTCACGCAATAATTCGCGAGCCAATTTTTCGTCATCAATAATCAAACAGGTAGTATTCATAATAATTGTTTTTCTAATATTGGTTCTGGTGATTTAGCCTTATTTACATTCTTGTCTTCAATGAAAAAACTAACTGAATAGCCTTGTTCAGTAGCCAGCACTCGTAAATGTGATTGAACACCAAAATAACTTTTCAATCTAAGATCCGTATTCATCATTCCCACCCCACTTGAACTTCCATCCATAACTTTCTTAGCCTTGGAACCTAAGCCGTTATCCTTCACTTCAAAAAATATCACCGAACCAGAACGTCTTACCGTTAAGGATATTGTTCCGCCCTCTTCCTTGGGAGAAATGCCATACTTTACTGAGTTCTCCACCAGCGGTTGCAAAATCATAGGCGGTATACTAATTCCTAAACATGTTACATCTATGTCCTTTTGAAATTTTAATCGGTCGCCAAAACGCACTTGCTGAATGCGAACATAGTTTTCAATGAATTCAATTTCATGGATGAGTTTAACCATCTCTCCGTTGTGCGAATCAAGGGCATATCGGAAAATATCGGAAAGTTGACTGATTACCTTGCGTGCCTGTTCTTTACTTGAATGGACAAGTGTACTGATTGAGTTTAACGTGTTGAAGAGAAAGTGCGGATTGATTTGAGATTTTAATAGAGATATCTGCATCTCCTTATTTCTAATTGCCAATTCACTCTTTTCCTGTTCTTGCTTTTGCAATCCCTGAAAATAACGAATCACATAATAGACACCCACGGTAATAATGTATTGATCATTAATTCGGAGGGCATCTAAACTCCCAAGCATCCCTATCATATATTCCCGCCAATGTTCAAGGTAGGTAAACCCCTCCAGGTAATCGGTGAAATAATAAGACAGCGTTCCCATCATTAAAAAGAAAACAACAATACCCAACACATGACCTGCTATCTGCCAGCGGGCCCGGAAATTAAATAACCAATGCGACCACGTGAAAATGAGCAAAATAAACACACATAAAGCTTCAAGCAGAAAGAGCTTGGTCCATAAAACATAATACTCAGGGTTAATGAGTCTCCATTCCAACACCGCGCTAATTGCGAAATTGATTGCATACCACAAGCAAATGAGCAGATAGGCCCGTTTCCAGATACTCGGTATTGCATCAAACCACTTCATTATTTGGAAGATTATCTTATAAAGTTAAACATTCGAAGGTAAAGCCGACTAATGTAAGGTATTGGCGCTTAATGGATGTTTTATAGCGTTAGGTTACCAGCCTGTCATGTTTATGAATACATTATCTTTAACACAAAATCCCGTATTCAGAACTTTTCTTTACATGAGGAATCTATTTCTTCTATTCTTATTGCTACTTGCGTTACCCGGATTAGCGCAGAAAATCACGATTTCAGGAAAGGCTATTGATAAGGAAACCAAGGAGCCCCTGGTTTTTGCTACTATCGGGATAAAAGGCAAGTCAATCGGAACCATTACCAATTTACAGGGAGATTTTGATTTTCATATTTCCCGCGAGCTCCAAAATGACATGTTTGTGATCAATATGCTGGGATATAAAACCTATGAAGCTCCTGTATGGACTTTACTGGAAATTAAACCACTCGTGATTGAGGTAGAGAAATCTTCTATTGTGCTGGATGAAGTATTAATTTCTGATTCTCTGAACGGAGGTGAGATACTTCAGATTGCCCTCTCACGCATTGAGCAGAATTATCCCATGACCCCATATTTAATGGATGGATTTTATCGTGATATTAAAAAGGTGGGGGGCACATACATTTCTCTCCTCGAAGCGGCTGTAAAAATTTATGATGAGGATTATCGGGAGCCCCGTAACAAATTCAAACTTCATGAACGTGTAGCGCTGCTGGAGGTAAGAAGAAGTATTGGCTACTCAAGTAAATTCACCACCTACTTCGATCAGGACAACCTGCTTGAAGATTTACTCCTTCATAACAGTATACGATACCGGCACTTTCCAATAGAGCAAGTGTTCTTTAATAGCCTTAAACGCGAAAAAGACTCCTACTATAATGGACATGAAGTATTTGTTGTGTCATATAAGGACGAATATTTTTTAACAGCTTTTATCGAAAAAGGAACGTATGCTATTCTACATGCAGAATATGAAAATGATACAGATGAAGAGCTAATGAAGAAAAGAGGGCTTGAAAGTAAGTTCGTTAATTTAAAAAGAGTAATCGACTTCAAACCCTATGAAGGGAAATACTATCTCAATTACATTACCGTAGAATCGAAAGTGAATTGGTATGATATCCAAACAAAAGAATTAAAATTTGAAACTGAGTTGAGTCAATCTCTATTAATTAATGAAGTGTTTCCTGACACAAACAAGAGAATTGGTTCAACTGAAAAAATGAAAAATTATGGACTCCAGTATCAGGACCTACCCTACAACAAAGAATTCTGGGATAACTATAACGTCATTAAAGAAAGTCCGGTAGATCGAAAGGTTATCGAAGATCTCGAAAAACACGGAGCACTTGATAAACAGTTTAAGGAAAATTGATTTGAGTTTGAATTCTCTCTGAATCTGCTTTCAGATTTTTTCACTCAAGGCCTCCGCGAGTAATTCATGCTTATCGATCGGCACCACACCTACGTGCTGGCAAACCAAACCACCCCCTAGATTGGAGAGGGCTGCAACTCTTTGAGGTGAAAGATCTAACGCGACACACAAGGCGGCAATGCTTACTACTGTATCACCTGCACCTGAAACATCTGCAATTTCCCTGGGGTGTGCAGGAAATTTAAGCTTTTCATTTTTATAATCGATGTATACGCCATGCTCCGAAAGAGTAGCCATCACTCCATTAATCGACAGTCGCTCTTTCAAAACAGCTATCGCCTTTTCAAGTTGCTCCTGATTTCCTGATTCAATATCAACTTTTAATCCCTCACGCATCTCTTTTAAGTTGGGCTTAAAGAGACTGACTTCATTATAATCCAGAAAGTTTCTCTTCTTGGGATCAACAACAGTAGGGATCTTATTCTTTTTTGCTAATGCAACTGTCTTTTCAATTAACGATGCTTTTAAAACGCCCTTGTCATAATCTTCAAAAATTACAACATGGCAAGAAGGTAAGAGTTGCTCAATTCGTTTGAGTAATTGTTGCTCCTCTTCGGCATTCGCAATCTTATCCGATTCCTCATCAACTCGTACAACATGTTGGCTACTCGCAATTACCCTCGTTTTTACTGTGGTAGGTCGTGTGGTTGAACTCACCAATCCTTCGGCTGACATATTCTGCTGCTCCAAAATGAAACGCAGTTTTTTACCTGCATCATCATTTCCGCAAAGAGCTACTAAAATAGGCGTAGCTCCAAGAGCCTGAACATTGAGTGCTACATTGGCTGCGCCACCCAAACGCATATCCCGCTTTTTTACATTCACGATGGGTACGGGCGCCTCGGGTGAAATACGTTCAACAACTCCCCAGATATAACTGTCCACCATCACATCCCCGATTATTAAAACCCGGAGATTGTTGAATGATTGAAAAATACTTTCAAGGGACTGCTGAGCCATCTAGTTAAGAATTTCCAAAGCCTTTTTCATTCTGGACATCGCTTCAATAAGATCTTTTTCAGAAGCTGCATAGGATAATCTTACGCACTTCTCTTCACCAAAAGCACCACCCGGTACCAAAGAAACGTGGCCCTTCTCAAGCATATATAAACAGAAATCATCGCCATTCTTAATTGTCTTTTCTCCATCAGACTTTCCATAATAAGAACTAACATCCGGGAAAAAATAAAAGGCTCCTTGCGGATAGTTCGCCTTAATCCCTGGAATCTCTTTCAGTAATTTATAGACAAGATCTCTGCGCTTGTGATATTGCTCGACCATTTCCTGAGTTGGTTTCAAATCTCCTGTAATGGCAGCCAATGCTCCGCGTTGTGAAATCGAACAATTGGCAGAAGTGATTTGTCCCTGAACTTTATTGCTTCCATCCGCAATCCATTTGGGGGCAGCAATGTATCCTACGCGCCAGCCCGTCATCGCAAATCCTTTTGCAAAACCATTTACAGTAATCGTTCTGTCCATCATGCCGGGCAACGAAGCCATACTGGTTTGGTCGCCTGTAAAGTTGATGTGTTCATAAATTTCGTCTGCGATCACTAATACGCCCGGATGCTTCAACACTACGGCTGCAATCGCTTCTAATTCCTTTTTGCTGAATACAGAGCCTGTTGGATTGCATGGTGATGAAAAGATAATTGCTTTTGTTTTCAGAGTAATCGCCTTCTCAACCTGTGCCGCGGTTACCTTAAAGTCATTTTCTATTGTTCCCTTTACCTCTACCGGAGTTGCTTCTGCCAACCGAACGAGCGCATCATAGCTTACCCAGTACGGAGAAAAGATAATCACTTCATCACCCGGATTTAGCAAGGCCAGCATTACATTGGCAATGGATTGTTTGGCGCCATTTGATACAACAATATTTTCAGCCTTATAGGGTACATTATTTTCCTTTTGATATTTAGCTGCCAATGCTTCACGTAAATCCTGATAGCCAGCTACCGGTGGATAGGAGAAATATTTGCCTTCATCAATGGCATTCTTGGCAGCATCGCAAATATGTTTGGGCGTTTTAAAATCAGGCTCACCTAAGCTCAGGTTGATTACATCAATTCCTCGGTTTTTAAATTCACGGGCTTTTGCAGCCATGGCCAGTGTAGCTGATTCTTGAATGGCTTCAATACGATTGGAGAGTCTTTGCATAAGGGTTTAATAAAGAGTCCAAAGAACGAAATTAATCAGGCCTTTGGCAAGGAGAAAAACCGTTAACTGAATAGAGTTCTCCCTAAAATACTACGACCAAGCGTTATCTCATCGGTGTATTCAAGGTCGCCACCCACCGAAACACCGCGCGCAATCGTTGTAATTTTAACCGGGTAATCTTTTAGCCTCCTGTTAATATAGAATGCAGTAGTGTCACCTTCCATGGTTGGACTTAACGCAAGAATAAGTTCTTTGATGGCACCCTGCGATTTGGCAACCCGATCCACCAGCGAATCAATCTTCAAATCGGCCGGACCAATGCCATTCATAGGCGAAATGATGCCCCCTAACACATGATAGACGCCCGTAAACTGCGAGGTGTTTTCAATCGCCATCACATCATTGGTCTCCTCGACAACACACAAAACAGTTTTATCTCTGCGATGACTTTTACAGATTGAGCATTCCTCCTCATCGGAAATATTGTGACAGGTTTTACAAAACTGAATATTTTGTCGCATTCGGTTTAGTGCTTCTGTAAGTGTTGCCGTTTTATTCTCGTTCTCCTTTACAAGATGCAATACTAAGCGAAGGGCTGTTTTTTTTCCGATGCCAGGCAATTTGGCAACTTCGTTCACCGCATCTTCAATCAATTTGGAAGGAAACTCCACCGTAGTTATTTAATAATTGAAAGGGGAATAAACGATTATAAAATCCGGGCATCAATCCCGGCATCACAAATGGCTTCACGCATCGGCTTAAGTTCTTCCATGGAACCGTTCTTAACCGCACATTTCCCCTTGTAGTGAATAAGCCAGGTACACTGCTCAGCTTGTTCTGTTGTGTGTTTACATACCCTGATCAACGTTTGAATTACATGATCAAACGTATTGAAATCATCATTAAATACAATGAGGTCTTTTACATCCGTCACGTCAATGACCTCCAGCACGTCTATCAACTCCTGCTCCTGATGCGATGTTTTCATTTATCTGTACAGACCCGGTTTCAATTACAAAAGTAAAAAAATTGAGCTTGATTGCTGTTTTTTATTTATCCAATCTATTTTTACTTTCTTTATACCTCTCAATTTGAGACCATGAATCCACTTCTAGTACTTTCTATTATTTCTGTCTATTTCTGCGTTCTGATTGGAATCTCTTATGTAACCTCCAAGGGTGCTGATACCAATACTTTCTTTACGGCAAACAGGCAATCGCCCTGGTACCTGGTTGCTTTTGGCATGATTGGGGCCTCTTTATCAGGTGTCACATTCGTTTCTGTACCCGGTAACGTGGTCAAGATCGGCTTTGCATATTTTCAAATTGTGCTGGGTTATCTGGTTGGGTATTGGGTGATTATTGGAATTCTCATGCCCTTGTACTACCGGCTCAATCTGATTTCTATTTATTCCTACCTTGAACAGCGCTTTGATCAATGGTCGTACAAGACAGGGGCACTTTTCTTTTTGATTTCACGTACCATCGGTTCTTCACTTAGACTTTTTCTTGCAGCCACTGTGCTACAATTATTTTTGTTTGATGCCTGGGGTATCCCCTTCTTTATTACAGTTGCTGTTACTATTGCCTTAATCTGGGTGTACACATTCAAAGGCGGCATTAAAACCATTGTGTGGACGGATACTTTTCAGACATTTTTTCTGGTAACGGCTGTTATCATCACGGTGGTAAAAATTTCTGGAGATCTGGGATTAGGATTCTCCGAAGTAATCGCTGCCATTAAAAGCAATGGCTACGACAAGATATTTCATTTTGAGGATGTCAACTCAACACTCTTTTTCCCAAAACAATTTCTTGGAGGAGCCTTCATCGCTATTACAATGACGGGGATGGATCAGGAAATTATGCAAAAGAATCTGACTTGTAAAACACTTGGCGATGCCCAAAAAAATATGTTTTGGTTTAGTCTTACCTTGGTTTTTGTAAATCTGCTTTTTCTAACCCTGGGTGCTTTACTCTATCTATATAGCGCACAAAAAGGATTAGCCCTGCCTGCTTATTCCGATGAATTATTTCCAAGGCTTGCCTTTACCGAATTAGGTTCATTGGTTGGTATTTTTTTCCTGCTTGGCATTACAGCCTCTTCGTATGCCAGCGCTGATTCCGCTCTGGCAGGATTGACTACTTCATTTTGTATCGACTTCCTTCACTTCAAAGACAAAAGTGAATCGGTGAAACAAAAGCAGAAATTTATTGTACACATTTCATTCTCAGTTTTATTCCTTATCATCATCGTAGTCTTTAAAGAAATAAATGAGAAATCGGTAATTGATGCAGTGCTGAATGTTGCCGGCTATACCTATGGCCCCTTGTTGGGACTTTTTACATTTGGGTTATTTACACAAAGACATATCAAGGGATTAGCTGTTCCCCTGATCTGTATTGCTTCCCCTATTCTTTCCTATCTTATCAGCCTAAACTCTGAAGCTTGGTTTAATGGTTATAAATTTGGCATTGAGATTTTGATACTTAATGGATTAATCACTTTCATGGGACTACTTATCATCTCCAAAAAATAAAAAAAGAGCCGCATGTTTGTGCGACTCCTTTCGATTAAAACCAAACCAATTAAAACTACTTATTAACATATTCAAATATGTATTCCTTGTCGTCCTTCTTGATCTTTACTGTGTAAGCACCTGGGGCAAGGAAAAAGAAATCAACAATCGTTCTTTTCTTTTCTACTGGTATCGCTTCGATTAAATCGTGCTCCTCGTTTTCAATTTCAATGGTGGCGCCAATCATATCTTTCGAATTCTTAAAATAGAGTACCGATCTTTTAGTCGATAGTACCTTAATTGATGAATGTTTCTCGTTCGCCAGAGAAACAGTTGTACATACCGAAACGAAAAATAAAACGAACACTAAAATTTTCATGACTACTGGAAATTCTTTGTTTTTAACTATGACTGATATAACTCAACTACCAGACCACAGTTAAAAAAGGTGTTTTTGATGGATTTTTGGATTTTGGGCGAGATCGAATGGCCCATATTGGGAAAAATGTCCTAAAGTAGCTCCTTGGCGGGATCCCAGAATTTTGTTTTAAAATCCTGAACCTGATCATGAACTACTTTAATCCCTTCTTTTTGGAGGCGACTTTTCATGGTTGTGGGTGTCTCAAAGTGGTGCTTGCCCGTTAGCAATCCGTTACGGTTAACAACACGATGGGCCGGAATCTTTTTGTTCTTATGCGCGGCATTCATGGCCCAGCCTACCATGCGGGCACTCATTTTTGTTCCCAGGTAACTGGCAATAGCCCCGTAACTGGTAACCCTACCTTTTGGAATTAACATAGCCACGGCAAATACATTTTCAAAAAATGGATACTGACCGGAACTATTCTTGTTGGTTTTACTTTTTGCCATTCGTTTGAAGGGGGGCTAAAATCCACGAATGGATAAAATTCCATTCGTAAACGTTTAACTTTGCGCTTTTAAATTTATAAAAACCTTAACCGAAATGAAGTATTGGCTTGTTGCCTTTTTAATAATCTGCACAGGTTCCTATAGCGTAGCCCAACAACTTATTCTTCCCGATTCAACCAGCTGGAATTCGTTACATGAGGGAACTTTTCTTTCATTCAAAATTGGAACTACTGATCCGGAAAAGCCAAAATTTACATTAGAAGGCATTAACGGGTACAAAATTCAATTCGATACACTTGGAAACTTTAGCTGGAATCCCGGCTTCGATTTAGTGGACCGACTCGAAAAACAAAAGGAGATCAATCTGATTGTTCAGGCCGAATGGAAGGACGGGCGTAGAGTTAGAAAAACAATTACTTTTTTAGTTACACACAAAAACCGGGCACCAATCGTAGAAGATCTCCCTGTTTTCTATGTGAGACAATCGGCTGCCAATAGCTATCAGATCCCAGGCGAATATGTGAATGATCCTGATGGAGATCCGTTGGTTTTTAAATCTCTGCAATCACAATTGCCAGAAGGTGTTACTCTTTCTTCCAGCGGTCTACTTACCTGGACTCCTTCGCGAAATCAATTTAATTCGCTTAAGAACAACCCACTTCAGGTCGAATTCATTGCGCAAGACCAGCCAGAGAAATTAGAGACAAAAGGGAAAATAAAAATTGCACAAACCCAATTAGACCTTCCTCCCGAAATGCTGTTGGTGCCTGGAGATACTAGCCTGACGATTAAAGAAGATGAGCGCGTCAATTTTAAAATCTATGTGTCCGATCCTAACGGGGATGAGAATATCACGAACGTTGGGTTTGTCTGCTCCGATAATCGCGTAAAGAAGGAAAGCTTTATTCAAAATACTTCCGTGCAATCTGAATTTACCTGGTCGCCCGGGTATTATTTTGTTGAGGAGTCTGAAAAAGTAAAAGTAGTAGAAATCATTTTCTTTGCTTTCGATAAATCGAATAACCGTGTTCAGCGAAAGGTGTTGATAAAAGTACTGGACACTGAAAATCTTGATGAGAAGGATAAATTTCTTTATTTGAAATACCGAAATTCTCTGGTACAGGCAAAGTCGCTAATCGATCTGCTGGACGAAAACCATGAAAAATTAAATAAGGCTTATAAGCAAGCTAAGAAGGGCAAGAAGAACCGCTCTATACTTAATGCTTCTTTGGGTGCAACTACCGGCTTGGCCCCAATTGCAATACCAAATGATCCCAGCACATACAAAGCAGTATCTGCCATTGGCGGAACAACCGTTATGACATTGGGAACCCTGGAGGCTACAGAGGTAATTGGGAAATCGAAGTCTGACATTTTAGAAAAAATGAAGGTAAACGTTGAGATCCGAAATCAGCTGCAACTTGAGGCCGATAATTTTGCCCGTAAGTATGCGCTAAAGAGCGCACGCAGAAATAAAGAGTTTGATGGGGATCGTGACAAACTTCTTCCTATTATAAATAATCAGAAATTAGTAGTACTTGAGTTGGATGCCAGCAAGCCAACAACCTATAAGGATATCGAAAATAAAGACCTGAAGAAGACTTTTCCGGATTTCAGCGAGCAGTAAGACAAAATAGTCGTTGATTTTGCAAGAATCGAATTTCCGTTTACTTTTGCAGTCCTTAAAAAGGGAAAATCGCATACAGAGGAGTGGTAGAGCGGTTTATTGCACCGGTCTTGAAAACCGGAGAACCTTTACGGGTTCCGGGGGTTCGAATCCCTCCTCCTCTGCTCACTAATAGAAATAGCCTTTAGAATTATCTTAAGGCTATTTTTATTCCCTTCCTGGTATCGTAACCTCATTCTAAATCTGAAAACCTAATATTGATCAGAATGGAATGAAATCATCCAAAATGATACTCAGACGTTACACATCAACCAACTCAATACCATTTAAGAATTTGGTATTTTGCTTCACCATTAGTGAGGATATCCTTTAATTAATAGAATACTCTACAAATGAAATTTGGTTTACTTCTACTAGTGATCGTATTGACAATATCATCTGGCGCACAGCCATTTTCACCATACGACTGGGCAACCTATTATGCGTTAAAAAAAACACAGGAGATAAAAATCGATGGCGAACTAGATGACTGGAAAGAGGTCAAAGGATTTTCGCTCGACCAGGAAAAATATTTTTTTGTGGGTCAAGGTATGTCTTCGTCAAAATGGAAAGGAGTGATGGATCTGTATGGCAACTTTAAGGTACAGTGGGATGAGACGTATATTTATATTGCAATTGAAGTCTGGGATGACAACGTAACCCCACCACATGGCTCCGTTCTAAAAGACAATGCGTCCGGATCATGGGATGATGATGGGATTGAAATTATGTTCGATCACGATGGCTGTGGTAAATCAAGGTACTATATCGGTGATACGATGCACCATGAATATCATTTTGTGTATGATAGCAAAACCCCTTTTATCTTCGACAACTTCTGGGTACCTGATTTGAATGCGCCCCAGCCCATGTTTACACTGCCTAATGGAGACGCGGAACCGCTTGCTTATGCAGGCGAAACAATGGCAAAAAATAATGTGACTGATAGCTTTTCAAGCTCGCCTTATTATGGAAATTATCGCTTTAAGCGCACCAAAAAAGGGTATAACCTCGAATTAAAAATGAAATTACAGGGCACTGTAATGAAACCCATTAACAAAGGTGGTCACAAAATTGGTTTCGATATTTGCATCAACGATAACGATGAAGGTAAAGGTCCGTTAAAACAGCAGCTACATTGGTCAGGAATGAATGGTAATTTCTGGCGCGATTGTAAATATTTCGGTACGCTTATTCTCCTTGACAACTAGACTTCAGGTAAGACCGTTTTGCATTATTGGAGTAGGCACTCAGACATAGAGGATACAGATTACTTTGTTATTTATCGCTTACGCTTACGGCCAAACTCTTCGTCAATCATTCCGGCCTCATATAAGAGGGCACGTACCTGCTGTTCGTCTACTTTATCATTTAACTTAATGTACATACAATACACTTGTTTTCTGCCCTCTGCTAAAAGCAGGGGATTTTTAGCCATCTTATTGCCCTGGTTAAAACCCAATACAACAAAATTATCGCGTTCGTCATTTTTTTTCTTCGGTCCCATCCGAATGGAGGGTGGCCATATAAAACAAATCAGCCTGTGGTGTCGGTAAAAAGGAACACTCAACCCATAATAACTCTTTTCTTCAGCCTTGGGCAAACATTCTAAAATGATTTCCCGCAGCTGCTTAACAAGCACCTGTTCGCGTTTTGGAAGTCGCATAACAACTTCATCAATTGAGTTTATTGTTGAGCTGGCCATGATGACCGAAAATAACTATTTCCCGTGACAACCCTGCGTCAGCAGTCTAGCGCATGGCTTTCGCGTGCCTGTTCTTTTTTAAATTCTCTTTAACTACTTCCAGTTTTTGTCCATAATGTAGACTGGCGTTTACTTCATATCCAAATAACAGGACAAGTGTGATGAGTTGGATCCAGATCATTAACGCAATGAGTGCCCCGATGGAACCATATACTTTGTTATAACCTCCAAAATTGGTGATGTAAAAAGAGAATCCGTACGAAATAGCGAGAATGACCAAGGTGGCCAACCATGACCCGACAGAAAAAAAATTCCAATTATAATGTACAGCCGGACCGAAATAATAAATGAAGGATATGGCAATGAAGAAAACTATAAAGATTACAACGAAGCGAAGGATGAAAATAAATTGGATCGTGTAATCATCCAGATTCAAGGAGCTGAATTCGGAAATATTATCAACCATATAATTAAGCACCAGTTGTCCAACGATCAATAATATTACCGCTAGCAATAAAACCAGGGCCAGAAGTAGGGTTAGACCTAAAGCCGTCAGACGCATGCGAAAAGGATTTCGTCTTTCAACCGTTCTGTAACACGCATTAAAAGCACGCATAAGCGCCATCATACCGTTGGTAGCCAGGTAAAGTGCAAAGAAAAAACCTAACGTAAGTAATCCACCTCGCTGATTGTTCACAATATCAAGAACTGTGGTCGAAATTACATCGCTCATGCTGGCCGGCATATAGTCTCCTAAAAACGCAACGATTGTTTCGTTAGTCATAGCAGGGAAAAAACTGGTGATGTAGGGAATAAGGGTAAAGAGAAAAATGAGGGCTGGAAAAATAGCCATGATAAAATTAAAAGCTACGCCATTGGAGCGATCAAGAATTTCATCTTCATCAATGTTGTTCAAAAATATTTTAAGGAATTTATAAAGAGAAAGATTTCCAAAACGCTTGAATTTAATTTTCTTAAGCCAGGTGCGGCTTGTTCGGGCAGTGGTGTACTTAAGAATACGTTTTCGGGTTACGTACTTCATGCAAAATAGGGCTTAAGTACATTTTGAAATACTTCTGGTGGCCGGCAAGGTCTTCCGGTTTTTTTATCCACAAAAGCCAACATCGTTTCTCCCTGATGAATTAAAATTCCTTCACCGTTGAAAATATCGTATTCGAATTTGATTCGCACACCCGGCTTTTCGCGAATGGTCGTTACAATCTTTAAATTGTCATCATAGAGGGCTGCTGATAAAAATCGGGATTTGTTTTCGAGCACAGGCATCATTACCCCCATCTCTTCCAACTCTTTATAGGTAAGGCCTAGCCGCCTCAGACTTTCTACCCGACCCACCTCATAGTACATTGCATAATTGCCATAATACACATACCCCATCTGGTCAGTTTCACCATAGCGAACACGAATGTGGGTTTCGGATGTATACATCTATTTCTTCTTATTCGCTTTTCCTTTTTTAATTTCTAATGTCAGTGCATCCTGGTAGCGTTTTGCGTTTTTGTTATGCTCTGAAAGGGTTGTAGCAAAATTATGGTACCCTGAAAAATCTTCGCGAGCACACATATAAATATAACTGTGCTTTTGATAATTAAGTACAGCATCCAGTGTGTAGATCTGAGGCATGTTAATAGGTCCCGGAGGAAGGCCGGCATTCTTATACGTGTTGTATGGAGAATCTATTTCCTTGTGGGTGTTAAGAACTCGTTTTGCACCAAAATCCTTTGTCGCAAACACGAGTGTTGGATCGGCTTGCAAGGGAATATTTTTCTTCAGTCGGTTAGCATATAGTCCGGCTATTATTTCAGCCTCTTCTTTTTTTACACTTTCCGCCTGCACAATCGAAGCCAGCGTAGAAACCTCGAACGGAGTAAGTCCAATCTCCTTTGCCTTAGCAAGTCGTTCTTCATTCCAAAACTTTTTATACTCAGCGTGCATGCGTTCAATCAATTCATCGGGAAGTACATTGTAATAGACCTCATAGGTATTAGGCAAAAACATGCTGATGACATTATCTCTCGTAAACCCTTCGGTATTGGTTTCAACAAAATCATCCACTGCTTCGTCAAACTCCGATGGAGTTACTCCGATATTCTTAGTGATTTTCTCACCCAGTTCATCAAGCAGCCTTACGTTGGTAAACGTAACTTTTACCGCCTGCTTCTGCCCCGATTCCAAAACTGAAATTGCCTGCAGGTTGGTCATATTTCTTCTAAGCATATAACGGCCGGGCATTATATGCTTGTCATAATCCTTAAGTCGCGCTAAAAAACTGAATGACACCATATCATTTACAAATCCTCCTTTGCCAAGCTCTTCCTGCACCTTGCGGAATGAATACCCCGAGCGAATTATAAATGTCCGATCGTCCCTATCAACCAGAATATTAGGGGTATACACGATTTGATATGTGTAGAAAACAAACGTGATTAAAAGTGTGGAGGCAATCAGGAAAAAAGTGAGCTTCTTTTTTGATACTTCAGCCATAAATAAAATTAGAGTTCAAAATTACTAAAATGAGATGAGACCGTTACCCTCTGTAGTATTTGATTTAACTTGCAAACGCTAGTGGTTGTTATACGCTAGCACGCTATTTATGGCTGCCGAATTCTTATCCATCCATCCGGTTACTCCGGAACCACGGAAAATTGCACGTGTGGTTGACCTTTTGAAGGACGGTGGCATTATAGTTTACCCGACTGATACAATTTATGGGATCGGATGTGACCTGATGAATCGCAGGGCCGTAGAAAGACTTTGTCATATCACTGAAGTTAAACCACAAAAGCTCAATCTGTCTTTTATTTGCAACGACTTAAGTCACATTTCTAAGTATGTTAAAAGACTTGACACCCCGGAATTCAAAGTATTGAAAAAATTGTTGCCCGGTCCTTTTACCTTCATTTTTGAGTCGAACAGTAATGTGCCTAAGATTCTCGATATAAATAAGAAAACGGTGGGCATACGTATTCCCAATCATCCCATTCCGTTAGCCATCGTCCACCTGCTTACCAATCCATTGATTACTTCTTCTATAAAAGATGATGATAAAATAAAAGAGTACACAACCGACCCGGAAGAAATCTACGAGGATTTTAAACACCAGGTGGATTTAGTTATTGATGGCGGTACAGGTGGAAATATACCTTCCACCATAGTTGACTTTACCGGTAATGAACCCACTGTAACACGTCAGGGTCTGGGCATTTTTGATTAATGAAAAGATCTAGATTTTTAATGGGCCGCCAATTTTTGAATCAAATCTCCGGAAATTGAAATCTCTATTAATTGATCTTCATTACCTGCCTTCACTTGAATACTTCTGTGTACTTCAGCAATATGATTCAATTCAACTAGAGAAGAACGAACACTATGTTAAGCAGAGTTATCGAAACCGGTGCTATATTAACACTGCGCAAGGACCTGAGATGCTTGTGGTTCCGCTCACAGACAAACACGGAAAAGTACCCATCAAGGATGTTCGAATTGACTATAGCTCCAAATGGCAAAACAATCAATGGCGCACCATTGAGTCGGCATATCGCAAGGCACCATACTATGAGTTCTATTCAGAAGACATTCAAAAAATAATCTATCACAGCTATACGTTCCTCTTTGACTTGAACCTTGATCTGCTGTCATTCTGTCTGAAAAGTATTCGACATAAACCCACACTTTCTGTAAGTGTGACGTATGAAAAAATACCTGACGAATCGCTTTCTGATCTCAGATCCGTGATTCATCCAAAAATACCATTTACAGAGCGGCCATTCTTTCGGTCTGTTCCCTATCAACAGGTCTTTGGCAATCAATTTGCAGCTAACCTAAGCCTTATCGACCTACTGTTTAGCGAAGGACCCCGGACTGGTTCCCTTCTCCTCGCCTCACGGGATAAAGGGTTGAACAAATAAATTTGGGAAAGTGTTAATAATCCGTTGTCTGGTGAATGATATTTACCTCATTAACGATTGTTAAGCTTTTTGAATTATCACGCTTAAAACTCTACATTTACAATACTCAAGAATATGCCAAATATGGAAGCTAAATTTTCTAACCGGGTAAAAGAAGTGATCTCCTTAAGCCGGGAAGAAGCCCTAAGACTGGGACACGACTATATCGGAACGGAACACCTTTTATTGGGGATGATCCGCGAAGGTGAAGGTGTGGCCGTAGGGGTTTTAAAGAAACTGGGTGTGCCACTCGAAGAACTGCGCGGGGAAATAGAGAAGGTTTCCAAGGGCACCGCTACACATGAGATTAAAAACCTCGCTAATATTCCCCTTACACGGGCCTCTGAAAAGGTACTTAAGATAACCTACCTCGAAGCAAAAATATTTAAGGCGCAACTGATTGGCACCGAGCACCTGCTGTTGTCAATCCTGCGCGACCCCGACAATCTCGGCACACAGATTCTTAATAAGTTTGATGTTGCCTATGATGTTGTGAAAGAAATGCTTGAATACCAAAATGATCAACCTACATCTGCTTCCGATACGGATGATCCGGATGATGACTCTTCCAAAATGTTTGGAAGCGGTGCAAACCCGGGCAGCGGAAGCAAGGAGAAAAAAGGAACCGAAAAATCCCGCACCCCGGTGCTGGACAACTTCGGGCGCGACCTGACAAAACTTGCGGAAGACAATAAGCTCGACCCAATCGTTGGCCGCGAAAAAGAAATTGAACGCGTAGCTCAGATTTTAAGTCGCAGAAAGAAAAACAATCCAATTCTGATTGGTGAGCCAGGGGTAGGAAAGACAGCAATTGCTGAAGGTCTTGCCTTGCGTATAATTCAAAAGAAAGTGTCGCGCGTGTTATTCGGCAAGCGGGTTGTAACACTTGACCTTGCTTCCCTGGTCGCTGGCACTAAATACCGTGGTCAGTTCGAAGAGCGGATGAAGGCCGTAATGAATGAACTGGAAAAATCAGCTGATGTAATTCTATTCATTGATGAATTACACACCATTGTTGGCGCTGGCGGTGCTTCCGGCTCACTGGATGCATCGAATATGTTTAAACCCGCATTGGCCCGAGGAGAAATTCAATGTATCGGTGCTACCACGTTAGATGAATACCGTCAATATATTGAGAAAGACGGTGCGCTGGCCCGTAGATTCCAAATGGTAATGGTTGACTCCACTTCCGTGGATGAAACCATCCAGATTCTTGAGAACATAAAAGAAAAATACGAAGATCACCACCACGTAACGTATACGAAAGAAGCCCTGGAGGCCTGTGTAAAATTATCAGACCGGTACATCAGCGATCGTTTCCTGCCGGATAAAGCCATTGATGTAATGGATGAAGCCGGAGCCCGTGTGCATATTAATAACATTCATGTACCCGAGGACATAGTGAAGTTTGAAGAGGCTATTGAAGATGTGAAGAAGGAAAAGAACCGTGTGGTGAAAAGCCAAAAGTATGAAGAAGCTGCGCAACTTCGGGATAAGGAGAAAAAGTTGATTGAACAACTTGATCTGGCCAAAGCCCGTTGGGAAGAAAAAACACGCACCGAAAAATATACGGTCACAGAAGATAATGTGGCAGACGTTGTTGGAATGATGACTGGTATTCCGGCAAACCGAATTGCCCAAAAAGAAAGCAATAAACTTCTGGGCATGGCTGATCAGTTAAGCGGCCGGGTTATTGGCCAGGAAGAAGCGATTAAGAAATTGACAAAAGCCATTCAACGCACACGCGTAGGATTGAAAGATCCTAGAAAACCGATTGGCTCCTTCATTTTCCTGGGTCCGACCGGGGTTGGTAAAACTGAATTAGCCAAAGTATTAGCCACCTATCTCTTTGATAAAGATGATGCGCTGGTTCGCATCGACATGAGTGAATACATGGAGAAATTCTCCGTATCGAGATTGGTAGGTGCTCCTCCCGGCTATGTAGGCTATGAAGAGGGTGGACAGCTTACTGAAAAAGTTAGACGCAAGCCTTATTCAGTTGTTCTCCTGGATGAAATCGAAAAAGCTCACCCGGATGTATTCAATATTCTGTTGCAAGTATTGGATGATGGTATCCTGACTGACGGCCTGGGCCGCAGGGTAGATTTTAGAAACACAATCATCATCATGACTTCCAATATCGGAGTGCGTGACCTGAAAGATTTTGGGGCCGGCATTGGCTTTACTACGGCTGCAAAACGCGACAACGAAGAAGAGGTGATGAAGTCCACAATACAAAGTGCGCTGAAACGCGCTTTCAGCCCGGAGTTCCTGAATCGCCTGGATGACGTGATTGTGTTTAATTCACTGCAACGCGAGCATATTCATAAGATCATCGATATTACTCTTGGCAAATTGTTTGCCCGCATCTTTACGCTTGGCTATCATGTTGAGCTTACCGAAAAAGCGAAAGACTTTTTAGCTGAGAAAGGGTATGATCCACAGTTTGGTGCCCGTCCGTTGAACCGGGCTATCCAGAAATACCTTGAAGACCCGGTAGCGGAGGAAATCCTGAAGGGGGAAATTCCAGAAGGGGGAACAATCATGGCCGACTATGAAGGAACCGGTGAGGTATTGACCATCAAATCCAAAAAGACCAAAGCGTCTTCAAAGGAAAAGAAGAGTGAATAAAATTCAAGAGTTTAATTAAGACAAAAGGCGGTAACCCGCCTTTTGTTATTTAATAGCTACCCAGATATTTTCTTAAGAACCATTCTGTGCTGATCAGCGCAAGCAACAGGAAGAATACCCACTTCAGGTTGATTAATTGATTGAATGTTTCTTCTGAATGAATCAAGCTTGCTGCCTTGGTTTGTCGAAGATCATTTGTCAACAAAGGGAGTTGATCCAGTCTATAAAACTTGCCACCAGTTTCTCGCGAAAGAGTTCTAAGTAAACCAAAGTCGGCCGTCAGATTCTGAGCTTCGAGATTTTGAGCCTTAACTAAAAACTGACCTGAAACTTCCTCCTTCTTATCGTTGATGGTAGTGGAAGAGCGGAAGCGGTAAACTCCTTCTTTCAAGCCACCAATACGATAGCGCGAATTGCCTGGGCTGGTTACATAACTATAGTTTGTAACATCGCCCTGCTCATTACGCACCTCCAGTCGGATTGTATTTCCATATACCAATTCATACAAATCGTTGTACACCTGGCTTTCGATCACCACTGACTCAGAATCCGAAAACTCATTCTGCAAAGGAAAACTTCTAAACCTTCTCTTGTCTTCCAACGTGCTAAGGTATTGGATCAACTTTGAAAACAATTCATCAAATACTTGCGTGTTCCCATTGTCGGCAAATTCATTTAATCGCCAACGCCAAAGTCCCTCACCAATCAGTACTGCAATTTTTCGATTATTATCGGGCCAGGTCATTAGCAAGGGACGGTCAGTACTAACACTGCCTATACGCTGATACAATAATATTTGGGCATTAGAGGGGTAATTAAATTTTCCAAAGGGTACATCCGCTGGCGGATAGCGTGCAAACACGCCATTACTATTCTCAGAAAAACCAAAGTCACGAAAGTTAGCATTGACAACCGGGGTAGCGTCATCCCACTGACCTCCAAAAGATTCGAACTGTATAGGTACCTCATAGGCAGTCAACTGCCGGAGATTCGTGCTGCCACCAATCATGATTAAAACAGACGACCCACTCTTGTACAACGATGAAAAAAGAGATGTTGTCTTTCCTGCCTGATCTACAGCCTGATGAAAAATATATAACTCGGCTGCTCCTGGCTTTAGTAACGCAGGATCAGCCTCTGATACTCCAGGAATATGAAGTATAAATTCATAGTTCGAGTTTTTTTCAACTACAGCCTTCAATGCCTTGATGTCTGGATGCGGAGCCGGTGCTATCATAACAATCTTCTTCTTGCCTTCTACTACGTCAATAAATACGCTGGCAGTATTGTTTCTCCTGTTACTTTCCTGATTGATGGCTTTAATAGAAAGATCATATCGCTGAATTCCCTTTTCGCTTGCGTCTAATTGAAAATCAAAATCAAGAAAGGATCTGGTACCGGAATTCTTCTGAAGGGTTGAAATAGATTTGCCATCCTTAAAAACCGTAACCACCACCTCTTGATTTTCAATGCCTTGCAATAATACCTGGGCTCGTATCGGAAACTTATTTCCCTGGTAGGCTACTTTATTGTAAGCAACGTTTTTCAGAACAAGATCTACCCGCGCTACAGTATCGCCTATACCTATGGTGTTAACAGGTACACGCACCGGGGAGTAAACAGGAGATGCCCCTGAATTATAAATACCATCCGTTACCAGAATCAATCCTGCCAGATTGCGTCCTTCATAATTATCAATAACATTTTGAATGCCCCGGTTAAGATCGGAAGATGCAGACTTGAATACTACACTACTTATCTCTTCACCAGCCAGATCATTCCTTTTCACATCGTAGCCCTCATCCTGCAAAGATTTACTGGCCTGATCCAGTTGTTGACTTAATTGTACTTGAGTAGTTGAATCGATTACGTCTGCCACCGATGAAGATGAGTCCACCAAAAATACCCAGGTCGGTTTTTCATATTGATTCGTGATCAATTTGATGATCGGCCCTAACAGCAGTACGGCCAGAAAAAAAACGAGCAATGCACGCAGGCCAAACAGAACCTGATTTGTTCGCGTACCCCAGGTATGCCTGGCTCGGTACAGAATAAATGCATAGCCCAAACCAAGAATTGCACAAAGGATGATAAAGAGCGGAGAAGTTTCGAATAGAAGGCGCTGCATACTTTAGTGCCGTGTTACCGTATTAAAGGGGAGAAATTGACAGTTACCAAATTGCAATTGGCAAAAATAAGACCTTCAATTGTCAATTGTGCATTGTTGCCTGTCAATTGATCTTTGTTTCTCATTCAATAGTTATATTTCTTGTCCCACAGTTTCTTCAGATAATTTCTAAATTCCTCCTCACGTGCATTTTTACCAGGTTCGTAAAACTTAGTTTCCTTGATGGTATCTGGCAAAAACTCCATCGCAACAAAGTTATTACGAAAGTCATGTGCATATTGATATCCTTTTCCATAATCAAGGTCTTTCATCAATTTGGTTGGAGCGTTTCGGATGGCCAACGGCACCGGAAGATCACCTGTTTCGTGCACGGTACCTAATGCTTTTTCAATAGCCACGTAGCTGGCATTACTCTTTGCTGAGCAAGCCAGATAAACAGCACATTGCGAAAGAATAATCCGAGCCTCCGGATAGCCAATGATGTTCACTGCCTGAAAGGTAGTGGTTGCCATTACGAGGGCTGTTGGGTTGGCATTGCCAATGTCTTCTGATGCCAGGATCACCATTCTACGGGCAATAAACTTGACGTCCTCACCCCCTTCAATCATGCGAGCCAGGTAATACACCGCTGCATTCGGATCGCTGCCTCGTATTGATTTTATGAATGCCGAGATGATATCATAGTGTTGTTCGCCACTTTTATCATAAATGGCAATGTGTTTTTGAGCAACGTTCATTACCAACTCATCAGTGACTTCTATATCATCGGTCACTGATTCGCTAATTATTTCCAACAGATTCAAAAGTTTGCGGGCATCGCCTCCGGAGATATTGATCAGCGCCTGGTACTCTTTAATGTTGATCTTTCTCTTTTTCAACTCAACATCTTTACTAAGAGCCTGACCAATTAATTTAATAAGATCTGCTTCCGTAAGGGCTTTCAGGGTATACACCTGGCATCGCGAAAGCAACGCTGAGTTGACCTCGAAGGAAGGATTTTCCGTAGTTGCCCCTATCAACGTAATGATTCCCTTTTCCACCGCGCCTAACAAGGCATCTTGCTGTGATTTATTAAAACGGTGAATTTCATCTATAAATAAGATTACCCTGCTTGAACGCCTGGCCTGATCGATAACATCGCGCACATCTTTCACACCGGCACTCACCGCACTGAGCATGTGAAAGGGTCGCTTAACTTCATTGGCAATAATATTTGCAATGGTCGTTTTTCCTACGCCCGGAGGTCCCCATAAAATCATGGAGGGAACGTTACCTGTTTGTATGGCTTTGCGAATAATTCCGTTATCGCCAACAAGGTGTTCCTGACCAATCAGATCCTCCAGTCTTGAAGGCCGCATACGCTCTGCTAATGGTTGATGCGCTGTTAACATTAAATCATCAATAAAACGGCAAGTGCACTAATCGCTAATCCCACACCAAGGAAGAACATAAAACCAAATGAAAAAAGAATAAACTTGGCGATTGTCTTTTTCCACGATTGTTCATACATGCGTTTCATCGCGAAAAGCAAATAGAAAAAAATCCAGAAGCCAATTACTGTGCTAAGCCATGTTAGCCAGGAGACCTGATTAAGAAGCAGCATTACGGTGGCGGCAAAGTAAAAAAAATTATAATAGTAAATGGAGAATACGAGGTGTTCACTATAGAAGAAGTCTCGCCTGATATAAAACAGCTTTAGCAACAGAGCAAAAATCGGTAATAGATAAAAAAGTACTTTTGAAAAATTATCCAAAAATGCCTGGCTAAAATCTTCATTAAAATTTCTTGAAGCATCTTTATACCGATCATTAAGTTCAGCAGTTCGTCTATTTAATTTTTGTGCGAACCAGCCATCGCGTTTATCTTCCGGAAGTAAATATTGGGCAGAATCATATTCCGCTACCGATTTATAGCCGGGGCCTGAGAAACTAAAATTATTACGTTCATTTTTGCCTTTTTGCTTTTTATCGCCAAATACAATTACGGATGAGTCCGTTTTTGCAACATCGGATTGCTCATTATCTCGCTTCATTGAATCAAGGCCAGCATCCTTTAGCTCTTGGTTTAGTTCTGCCAGCTCCTCTTTGGTCATCGGTTCTGAATTATCCCCTTCTGTATCAGGTAACGAGAACAGAAGCAAGAAAAAAACAAAACTTATAAACACGTACATGCGGGCCGGATGATAGTAACTTTCGCGTTTACCGGCATTGTATTCTTTGGCTAAGAAACCCGGTTTGGTAATTAAATATCGGGTGGTGAGAAAGAATTTACCTTCATAACTCCAAAACGATGACATGAAATTAATCCACAACTCGCCAAGTGTTTGTCTCTTGGGAATATCTTTTTGGCCGCAATGATGACAGAATTTATCCAGTAGCTTAACGCCACAGTTCAAGCAAAACTCATTATTCTGTTTTCTACCTGTGCCTCCTTCCTCAGCGTCTATCATTCCTTCGGCTGCCGGAAAAGATTTACCCAAATCTTCCATAAATCAGAATGATAATCTTTTGATTACATCCACTGTTTTCTCAAGCATGAGATCATCAAAATCCAGGTGTGTAACCAATCGGATTTCCTGCGCTCCAAATTTGATCGCCTTAATTTGATGTTCGGCCAGTTTTACCAACACTTGCTCGGGGGTGATTTTATCAATCACCGAAAAAATTACAATGTTGGTATCCACAGGCATCATCGATTTCACCCAACTTACACTCTTCAATACTTTCCCAAGTTCTGCGGCACGGAGGTGATCTTCTTTAAGACGTGTGATATTATTCTCTAACGCATACATTCCTGCAGCAGCTAGAAATCCCGCCTGCCTCATTCCTCCACCAAATGCTTTCCGCATCCGTCTTGCTTTTGGTTCAAGTTCTTTTTTAGTTACCAGTACGGACCCTACTGGTGCTCCAAGTCCTTTTGAAAGGCAAATCGAAATCGAATCGAAATATTTTCCATAGTCAACCGCTTTATCTTTTGTTTCAGTTAATGCATTAAAAAAACGAGCCCCATCAAGATGCATCTTCAATCCTTTTGATCTGGCAAATTCGCTAATGGTTGCGATCACTTTCAGATCATAGTAACTTCCGGCTTCGCGCACGACTGTATTCTCCAGCGACACCACCGAAGAAATAGGCAGATGAACATCTTGTATATTATTTATGTTGGCTGCGATTTCATCAACAGAAAGTCTGCCGCGATTCCCTTCCAGTAACCGCACGCTGGCTAAACTGTTTCCGGCTACGCCTCCGCCTTCATATTTATAAATGTGAGATCCTTTATAGCAAATCACTTCATCATACGGCTGCGTAAGAATTTTTATTCCGATCTGGTTGGTCATTGTTCCTGATGGACAAAAAACGCCTGAGTCCATGCCCAGCATAGCCGCACATTTTTGCTCCAATGCCGTGACAGAGGGGTCTTCTCCAAATACATCATCACCCACTTCAGCCGTCATCATAGCCTCGTGCATGCCTTTGGTAGGCTTGGTTACAGTGTCACTTCTTAAATCAACAATCATGGTATTTCTTAAAAATTTCAATTTACGAAAAGAGGTATAATCTAAATAAACAGGTCCAGAAGGTGCCAGAATGGCGGATGAGGTGAATCCCTCGAAACAGGAAATCAAAAAGGCGACTTATTCAGTCGCCTTTACTTGTAGCGGGGACAGGACTCGAACCTGTGACCTTTGGGTTATGAGCCCAACGAGCTACCAACTGCTCCACCCCGCGATTTGGAGGGACAAAAGTAGAACCCTAGGGCCTAAAAACCAAATACCCAAAGACTTTAATCCTGTAGTGCTTGATACGATCGAGCAATGGCGAATACTTCGCTAACGCCAGAAAGCCATAAGAAATAATAAAGTGAGGCCTTAAAGTAAAATGGTAAATTTGAATTTATCTATTAGTCTATTTCGTTAGCTACCATGCCCTCACCCCACAAATCCGGTTTCGTTAGTATTGTAGGCAGGCCCAACGTGGGTAAGAGCAGCCTGATGAATAAACTGGTGGGCGAAAATCTCTCCATCATCACCGCAAAAGCTCAAACTACCCGTCATCGTATCATGGGAATATTGAATGGCGAAGATTTCCAAATAGTCTATTCCGATACCCCAGGCATTCTTGAGCCGAAATACGAATTGCAAGAGGCCATGATGGGCTATGTAAAAGTTTCGCTGGATGATGCAGATCTGATCTTACTTATTGTAGAGCTGGATGAGAAATACGATGAACAACTCTTTTCGTTGTTTAAAACAATCCAGACACCCATTCTATTAGTGATCAACAAAATCGATAAGGGGAAAGGATCGCAAGTAGAAGACAAGGTTACCTATTGGAAAAGTCTTATTGCGGCTAAAGAAATAATTACGGTATCGGCTAAAGAAGGGACGAACGTAGGTCTGTTGCTTGACACCATCAAAAAATACTTACCTGAACATCCGGGTTATTACCCTAAAGAGGAACTTACAGATCGGAGTGAACGCTTCTTTGCTGCCGAAATCATCAGAGAAAAAATCTTACTGAATTACGAACAGGAAATTCCTTATAGCTCAGAAGTGGGTATTGAGACTTTTAAAGAGGAAGAAGCCATTATTCGAATCCGGGCTAACATTTATGTAGAGCGTGATTCACAAAAGGGAATCCTAATCGGCAAAGGGGGCAGTTCGCTTAAAAAAGTAGGTACCGAAGCCCGCGAGGACCTTGAAAAGTTTTTCGGCAAAAAAGTCTTTCTGGAAACCCACGTGAAAGTGGCTGACAACTGGCGAAAGCAAAAGTTAAAGCTAAAACAGTTCGGATACCTGGATTAAGACCCTCGTTGAAGAGGTCTATGTTCCAGTCTTAAACTAATCGCTACCGGCTATTTTGTTACCTTTGTGGTCCGGAAAATTCCGATCTCAGAAATCATGGCAAACATAGTAGCAATAGTAGGCAGGCCCAATGTAGGTAAATCCACCTTTTTTAACCGGTTGGTTGAGCAACGGCAAGCTATTATGGATGATATGCCGGGCGTTACCCGCGACCGCCACTATGGTTATGCCGAGTGGATTGGTAAATTTTTTACCGTGATTGATACCGGTGGCTATGTAACCGGCTCCGATGATAAGTTTGAATCCCAGATCAGAAAACAAGTAGAATTAGCATTGGATGAGTGCACCGCTGTGATTTTTATGGTGGATTGCAAAGTAGGACTTACTGGATATGATAAGGAGTTTGCGCAGATCATTCGCAGATCTAAGAAGCCAGTCTTTATAGCGGCCAACAAAGCCGATACACCGAGTAAGACGGCCGAAGCCAACGAGTTTTATGAGTTGGGAATGGGCGAAGTGTATACCATGTCTGCCGAAAATGGTTCGGGAACCGGTGAACTCTTAGACGAATTAGTAAAAATATTCCCATCTGAGGGGATTGAGGATCCCGATGCTGGCATTCCAAAGATTGCAATCTTAGGAAGACCCAATGCTGGCAAGTCATCCTTTCTGAATGTATTGCTGGGTAAGGAGCGTAGTATCGTTACTGACGAAGCCGGTACAACGCGAGATGCTATTCATTCGCGCTACAAAATGTATGGCAATGATTTTATCCTGATTGATACAGCGGGTATTCGTAAGAAAAGTAAAGTAACGCAGGATGTAGAGTTCTATTCCGTACTGCGTTCGTTGCGGGCATTGGAAGAAAGTGACGTATGTATTATAGTAGTCGATGCAGAACGCGGGTTAGAATCCCAGGATGTAAACATTATCGTATTAGCCCATAAACAGAACAAAGGAATTGTGATCATGGTAAATAAGTGGGACCTGATTGAGAAAGACACCAAAACTGCTGAGACCTTTAAAAAAGATATGCAGGAAAAACTGGCGCCTATCGACTACATACCCATGATTTTCGCCTCTGTTGTAACCAAGCAGCGTATTTTTCAGGTAATAGAAAAAGCTGTAGAAGTATATAACAACAAAACCAAAAGGGTACCTACTTCCGAACTCAACGATGCCATGCTACCTGAAATCGTGCACTACCCGCCACCGGCTATTAAAGGCAAGCATATTCAGATCAAATACATTACCCAGGTGCCAGGTCGATCACCGGCATTCGCCTTTTTCTGCAATCATCCTCAGTACATTCAGACTTCTTACACCCGGTTTTTAGAGAATAAGCTCCGGGAAAAATTTGATTTTGAGGGCGTACCGGTAAGGCTGTTTTTCCGGAAGAAATAATTCAGCAAACGATTGCTGAGTGAAACTGGTCGATTTATTAGTCAATTTCTCTAATATATTTCTAATATCTTTCAGGGCTATGAGGCAAAAACCGCCTAAATGACCTACATTTGCAGCCAAATTCAAAAAACCTATAAACTATGAAAAAAATTATTGCATCTCTTATCGTATGTGGCTTTGCGGTATCAATGGTCGCTTGTGGTGCTAAAAAAGAAGAAGCTGCTGCTGCAGTGGATTCAGTAGCTACTACTGTAATGGACTCAACTGTAGATGCAGTTGTTGACTCAGTAAGCGCTGTTGTTGACTCTGCTGCTGTTGTAAAGTAATCAATCTTACAAAGATTGTTCCCGGAAAGGCTTTAGAGATCTAAAGCCTTTTTTATTTTGCAATGTTTTGACAAACACCCTGCTTCGAAATAACCTGATACACCATTTACCAGCTGCCTCGCTGGACTACTGTATTCAACTTTGGGAACAAAACCCTTTTCACTTTCACCTAAGTAAAAAAAGAATTTCCAAGTCTGGCGACTTCACCTGCCGTCATGGACAAACACCCAGAATCACGGTTAATAAAGATCTGCACTCTTTTGAATTTCTGATCACCTATATCCATGAAGTTGCACATCTTCATGTACATCAAACCCATGGTTTTCGGGCAGAAGCCCATGGTGTGGAGTGGAAAAGTAAATTTCAGGAATTGCTAAACCCTGTTCTAACCGAACAAGTCTTTCCAAATGATATTCTGGTTTGTCTTCAAAAACATATGGCAAACCCAAAAGCATCCACCTATTCTGATACCGAGTTGACCAAACTACTGCGCAGTAAAGATCCCAGGGCAGCCCAAACAACTTTATTATCTCAGCTACCTGAAGGCAGCGTTTTTGATTTGAACGGACGTTGGTTTAAAAAGGGAAAATTGCGCAGAACTCGGGTACTTTGCTTAGAAGTAAAATCAAAACGGCAATTTCTTGTGCCGGCCGATGTACCGGTTGGTCATGCCCAACTTTCCTTTCTTTAATTTAACCTACGTTGAATGAGCTGTTTTACCAACTCATAAAACTTAAGTGGATGCAAGGTGCGCCAATGGGAGATTTGCAGGGTGCCACCCATATTAACATAGCAATCAATCTTATACTTTTTAAATTCCTCCTGAATGAATTCAGGAAAACTTACAGCAGCGATCCACCCGTCCTCCACTTCTTCAAACCACTCTTCGTAATACAGATCATCTGATCCGTGGAAGTTGAAAATGTTCTCACCAATCAGAATAAATTTGTTGATACCCTTGTACAGCAACAGTTCCAGAAAATCACGTTTCAGGGTCATGATATCATTGTGAAGGGTATCATTCCATTCGCCAATGAATTCAAGAATAACAAATCCTTCATCGTAATCTGCATAGAGCGTTTTTAGGTATAAAGTTTCTGAACCGATGGAATCCCAGGCCGGGTCTATATAATATCCATACACCGTTTCGGAATAGAGATCGTAATTATACTCTTTCCCATAAAACGGAGACTCTTCATCCAACGATGAATCATAATACTTAAGCCAATTTGAGAAAGGCTCGATCTGATGCATAAAAGTAAAAATTGGTAATTGACAGTTGAAGGTGGACAATGAAAGATTGTCAATTATCCATTGTTCATTGTCAATTAAAATTAAAGATCTTTTTGATGATAGAGTGTAAGACCAGCAATAGGTCCTTCGAGAATATTTTTTACAGTAAGTCCCTTGTCGTTAGCTACCTGCCGCAGTACATCACTAAAATAAAATGCAATAGAGCCAGTGAAGTGGACCTTCGTGTTCTTGTAGTTATCATACTTCATCACGTTGTTCTGATAAAAGTCAGCAAAACTAGTGTAGATAAGCTGATAGCAGTAGGGCTCTTTTAAATGTTGAAAAATGAATTTTGCGAAACTTGCCAAAAAAGCCCCCGGCTTCTCGCCCTGATAAACTTTTTCAAGAACTTCCTCGCGGCTCCACGGATAACGGGCTTGAAACTGTTTTGCCAGCGACTCTGGCATTTCTTTCCGAAAATAATCGAAGATAAACTTCTTACCTATATAAGTACCAGAACCTTCATCGGCTAAAATCCAGCCAAGATTTGCTACGTTATCAATTATTTTCTCGCCATCATACAAGCATGAATTTGATCCGGTGCCTAAAATGCAGGCAATCCCTGGCTCTCTGCCACACAGTGCACGAGCTGCTGCCAACAAGTCCCAGCCTATTTCAATATGAGCCTTAGGCCAGTATTTCGCAAAGGCATCCTGAATTACAATCTGATTTTTTTCGGATGAAACTCCGGTTCCATAATAGAATATCTTTTCAACGGATTCATTTACCTGGGGCACTAAATGCTCCTCAACAATTTTATTCAAATCATTCAAAGGTTGATAGTAAGGATTAAAGCCTGGGCTGTGTGCCTGACCAATGGTACCATCTTTTTTGAGGAGTCGCCAATCAATTTTGGAACCCCCACTGTCTGCAATTATGATCATAAGTAGATTGCTTTGAAATTTTACAACCGATGTAATTTACTGAAATCCGCATCTTAATTTACGGACAGCAAAGTTCCGATTACCTTAAATTTTTCAAAGACCTTTTCTGTATGAGGTGCGTCTTTCAATTCATCGGTCAGATCCTGCCCGGCCCAGTGCTCATAATGCTTGCCCTTAAGCCACAGGCGCGAACTTGAAACATCATAAACAAGTCCCTGATAGGCAATCCAGATTTCAGGTTTATCCTGGCCATTTCGGAGGGCGAGTTGAGCGTGGGTAATCTCAGCCAATTTCCTCATCGCGAAGTGAGATGATTAAAATCTTTGATGAGCGTATATAAAAATTTTACGGGTGGTAAATCGGTTTGTATTCCCAACTGAGCCTTAATCTTCTCCGTTACCGCAAGCATGGGTTTAGAATTCCCTAAATCTCGGTTTACCTCAAGGGCTCGCTGAATTAAGTCAATATCACCTTCATTTAATTGAATGGCCTGAGCAAAAACAGGTTGATAGGAAGTGTCCGCAATAACAAAAACTTCCTGGGCGGTGATCTCCTTTTGCTCAACTTGTTTAATTACAGAAGTGCCAGCAACGATATCGCCCAGACGTTGACCTTTCCCTCCGGCTGCTACCAGTATAACCGCTATAGCTCCGCCAAGAACATAAAAATCAACGAAGCCAAAAATCCACCGCAGGATGTAATCACCCACAGCCGGTGGTGTGCCATTCAATCGCACGACCTTTATATTCAATACCCGTTTGCCGGGAGATTGCCCATTCATGAATATCTCAAACAAGACATTATAGAGCAACCAGGGGGTTCCTAAAATCATAATCCAAACCCAGTACTCCTCGATGTCTAAATTTATAAGAAGTGCGCCTATGGCAATTGAATAAACTATTAATATCACGCGATCCAGTAGGTAAGCCAGAATCCGATCGCCAACACTCGCCACCGGGTAGTGAATAAAAACATTTTGAGTAGTGCGTACCTGAATAGTCTGCATGTGCTTACCGTTTTTCCAATCTAATTACCAATGCTCAAAGCAAAAGTAAATGATTCTGTTTAATGCGTAACTTACCATCCCAAACGTAAACTATTTTAATGATGAAATTAAAAGTCGCGCTGTTGCTTTTCAGTATTATCGGATACAGTTGTACGGAAAAGAAACCGGTCGATCGAATGAATGATGAAGAGCTTCGTGCCTATGCAAACGAACTAGCCCATAAATTCATCATTGCAGACGGTCATGTGGATTTTCCTGAAAGGCTGAAAGAGAAGAAAATTGTACTTACTGAAGAGACAAAATCAATAGTCCTGTCCGACATCGGGGGTGAATTTGATTACGAGCGAGCCATAAAAGGAGGACATACTGCCCCTTTCATGTCTATCTATATACCTGCCAGTTACCAGCGGCAGAATGACATGGGCAAAGCATTTGCCGATTCATTGATTGACAATGTACACGCTATCCCAACTTTATTTCCTGATAAATTTGCATTGGCCAATACCCCAATAGAAGTTGAAGCCAATTTCAAAGCAGGAAAAATTTCTTTGCCAATGGGGATGGAGAACGGTGCGCCTATTGGAAATGATTTAAAAAATCTCCAATACTTTTTTGATCGTGGTGTTCGCTATATCACCTTAACACACAGTAAAGACAATCAGATCTGCGATTCATCAGGCGACACCACTCGCACCTGGAATGGGCTTAGTCCTTTTGGTGTGCAAGTAGTAAAAGAAATGAATCGACTTGGGATTATGGTGGACATATCGCACGTGGACGACAGCACGTTCTATCAGGTGATGAAACTTACCAAAGTTCCCTGCATTGCATCTCATTCTTCTTGCCGGGCCTTTGCGCCAACCGTTAAGCGCGACATGACCGATGATATGATTAAAAAACTGGGAGAAAATGGAGGTGTAATGATGATCAACTTCTACAATGCTTTCCTGGATTCTACCGTGGTGAACCAAAATAAAATCAATCGTGAAAAATTAATTGCTTTGTTGGGTGAAAAAGGCTTGACCTTAAGTGATACCCTAGCCAAGCCCTTAATTGAGCAATTCAAAAAAGACAATCCATCTTTAAAGACAGATATTGAAATGGTAGCCAATCACATTGATCACGTAGTTAAGATTGCGGGCATCGATCACGTGGGTATTGGCTCCGACTTTGATGGTGTAGATGGAGATTTGCCAACTGGCCTTGAAGACGCTTCCTGTTTTCCAAATTTGATTTATATACTATTAAAACGCGGCTACACAGAAGAAGATATCGCTAAAGTTTGTTATAAAAATTTATGGCGTGTGTGGAGCCAGGTGGAAAAAGCCGCTAAAGAAAGTTAAACAAGAATTTTTTATTTCTATTAATTTGAAGTTGGAAGAAAAAGGGTTAACCTCTATCTTCCAACTTCCTTTTTTATGAGAGAATCGGCATTCGTAAAACGTAACAAAACGCGGTGGGAAGAATTCGAGACTGTGGTGAAAAACCAGCAAAATGCCCCACCCGACAAACTAGCCGAATTATTTATTCAAATTACAGACGATCTCTCCTTTTCGCGAACCCAATATCCCAACAGCAGAACCACCCAGTATCTCAATTCATTGGCTAGTAAAATCCATGGCGAGATCTATAAAAACAAAAAAGAAGATAAAAACCGGTTTATTCTTTTCTGGAAAGTAGAATTGCCGGCTGTTATGTTCACCGTACAGAAACAACTTTTTTATGCATTTGTGATTTTCATAATTGCGGGAGCCATTGGTGCGGTGTCAGCAGCCTATGACGACACTTTTGTCCGATTGGTTCTGGGCGATTCATATGTAAATATGACCCTGGAGAATATCAAAAATGGTAATCCCACGAAAGTGTATTCCTCAAGCAGTGAAATTGAAATGTTCTTTCTGATAACAAGAAACAATATCCTCGTCTCCTTCATGATCTTTATTTATGGAGTATTTGCTTCCCTGGGCACGGGCCTCTATTTGTTTTATAATGCCTTGATGGTAGGCACCTTTATAATGTTCTTTTATAATGAGAATCAACTTGCTCAGGGGCTACCCGTTATTTTGCTTCACGGAACCATTGAACTTACTTCGATTGTGATTGCCGCAGCCGCTGGTTTTGTAATGGGCAACAGTATTTTATTTCCCGGTACCTATTCGCGGCTGGCTTCTTTTAAAGTAGGGGCTATGAAAGGTCTGAAAATTACGATGGGCCTCGTCCCCTTTTTCATTATGGCTGGTTTTATTGAGTCGTTTATTACGCGCTATGCCTTTATGCATTGGAGCATAAAAACAACAATAATCGGTTTATCCGCTTTTCTCATGATTTACTATTTCATCCTTTACCCTATTCAGTTAAAACGCAATGGAAGAATTTAGAGCAATTGAATTTCAGCGTGCCCGCGATTTTAGTAAAAAGATGAATGCCACCTTTGAGTTCATTCGTCAAAACTTTAAATCCCTGGGCAAAAGTATTCTATATATAGCCGGGCCTTCTGTGCTAGTAGGTAGCTTGTTGATAGGTTCATTCATGGGCGAATTTATGACGCTATCGCAATCCATGCAGAACAATGCCGGTAATCCGGAAGCCTTCGGTGATTATTTTCTATCCGTTAATTTTTGGGTTCAGTTGATTCTCATGTTTATATTTCTTTTCATCAGCTTCATTGTTACAATCGCTACCATAAATAACTATCTGATTATTTATGATGAACGAAAGACTAACAAGATTGAAGTTCAAGAAGTGTGGGATCGGGTACGCAATACATTTTGGACGTACCTAGGCAGCACCTTACTATTTTTCGTTTTTCTAATAATTGCCTACATCGTGCTGTTGATCCCTATTGTAGTATTAGGTTCTATTTCTGGGTTTTTGATTTTCTTTGGAGTAATGGCCTTCATTTGCGGAATATTTTATCTCATCTTCAGCGCTTCGCTCACCTTCTTTATTCAATCGTATGAGAAAAAGAATTTCTTTGATTCAGTCGTCCGGTCGTTTCGCCTGGTTAACAATGGCAAGTGGTGGAGCACCTTTGGGTTAGTTTTCATTTTACAAATGATCATGGGGGTTTCTTCATACATATTCCTTATCCCCTATTACATAATAATTTTCACCTCCTCCATGCACTCAGTCTCAACCGGATCTGCCATGGAGTTCTCGGATTCAATGAAAATCTGGACAATGGTCTTCTTTACGCTTTATTATATGGCCCAGATGCTCCTCTATGCATTACCCAATATTGGCATTGCCTTCCAATATTTCAACCTTGTGGAACTCAAGGAAGCGCGTGGCCTTATGAATCAAATTGAGAATTTAGGACAAGCAAATTCGCCAGAGAACAGGCCGGAGGAACACTATTGAATTGGAAACAAAATCAAAACCCTTGACTAAATTCATTTCAGTATTCCTTTTCTTTTCTCTTGCCATTGCATCATTTGGGCAATCTGTTAAGCCTATAATTACAGATACTACGGATTCTCAATATACAGAAGACGGCACCGTTTTTGAGGTTTTAAAAACTGATAAAGAAAATAAATTCTCAGGTCCAGCTGATACTACCCGCATTGAAGTAAGAAAATTTTCACAATCAGAAGTAGAGAAGCTAAAGGCCGATCCGGATCTTATCTATACACAACCTCCAACGGTAGCAGAAACATTGTGGGATCGATTCCTTCAGTGGTTAGGTTGGTTAATCGATTCACTATTTGGGAAAGCCACAACCACCGATCTGGGGCGTTTATTAATGTATACAATTGCCATCATCCTCACTATTGTTGTGATTATGATGCTGTTAAAAGTAAATGCATTCAGGGTTTTCTATTCAGGCGCTGACCATGGAAAGCAAGGATATCAGGTTTTTCATGAGAATATTCATGCAATGAACTTCGATACACTTATCCAGGAAGCAACTGAAAAGAAAGAATACCGATTGGCTACGCGATTGATTTTCCTTTACTCACTTAAAATTCTTTCGGATAAACATTTGATAGATTTTAGTGCCGGCAAGACCAATCACGATTACGTGGAAGAACTGCAAAAAGGTGAAATAAAAACCGGATTGAATGAGTTGAGTTTTTATTTTGATTATGCCTGGTATGGGAACTTTTCGATTAGCGCAGAGCAGTTTCAAAAAGTAAAAAACACATTTACTTTCTGGAAAGAAAAAATAAAATGAAAAAAGACTGGAAATACATAATGTACATCGGGTTGCTGGCAGGGCTACTCCTGGTACTCATGCTTTCCAAAAGCAGTCAATATGATTGGACAGTAACTCTCGCTCATGACGATAAAAATCCATATGGCACCTACGCCTTGAATGAGCTTTTACCTGAAGTTGTAAAAGGCCCTATAAAAAATTCCTACCAAACTCTTTATGAATTAAAAGATTCGTTGCAGCTGCAAGAGAATATTTTGATTTTGAGTAGTGGTTTTTCTGCTGGCAAAGAGGATACGGAAATGCTTTTAAGACATGCAGACGCAGGTGGTACAATATTTATTTCGGCCAATGACTTTTACGGGTCATTTGCAGATACGCTTGGTTTGGAAACAAGTGACTCCTTTTTCGAAAGTGATAATGCCTTTGTACAGACTGATACGGCTTATTTGCATTTTATTAGCCCCGCAATGGATTCAACCCGCCAGTTTCGGTTTAAGCGGGGCAACATTCATAATTATTTCAGCGATCTCGATTCTATTAATGCTACTGTAATTGCCACTAATGATTTTAACCAACCTGTCACAGTACGTATCACCAGGGGCAAAGGTGCCATTATACTTAATAGTACCCCCATGATATTCACCAACATTCATTTACTGAATGAAGAAAATCATGAATTCGCTTCTACCCTGCTTTCCTATTTACCAAAACGAAGCACGTATTGGACAGAGTATTATCATTTGGGAAGAATGGAAGTGGCAACACCCTTAAGATTTATTTTAACCAACGAACCCTTGCGCTGGGCTTATTACATTTCTATCATGGCACTTTTGCTCTTCATGCTTTTTGAGGCCAAGCGCAAACAGCGAATTATTCCTATCATTAAACCGTTGGCCAATACCACGCTGGAGTTTATTGCTACTATCGGGAATTTATATTATCAGCGGGGTGACCACAAGAATATTGCTGAGAAGAAAATTCAATTTTTCTTTGACCAGGTACGCGCTCATTACCTAATGAATCTTCAACAACGCGATGAGGGATTTGTTGCCGTATTAGCAAAGAAATCAGGAGCACCGGAGAAGACCGTACGCGAACTTATCTCGATCATTAATCAGGTATTAACAAAGGAAAAAATTACCGCTAATGAATTAACTGACTTAAATCGTTCAATCGAAAAATTTCAACTAAAGAAATAACCCTATATGGAAGAGAATCTTTTTCAAAATCGTGTAGACCTGACTGCCTTGAATGAACAGGTAAAAAAAATAAAAGAAGAAATCGGAAAAGTAATTGTAGGCCAGGAGACAATGATCGATTTGTTGATTACGGCTATCCTGGCCGATGGTCACGTTCTTATAGAAGGTGTGCCTGGGGTAGCTAAAACTCTTACCGCTAAACTTCTTTCACGAATTATTTCAGTTGATTTCTCCCGGATCCAATTTACCCCAGACCTAATGCCCTCCGATGTATTAGGAACCTCGGTTTATAACTTGAAAACTTCGGAATTCGAATTTAAAGCCGGACCCATTTTTTCAAATATTGTGCTGATAGACGAAATCAATCGTGCCCCAGCTAAAACTCAAGCAGCTTTGTTTGAGGTGATGGAAGAGCGACAAGTTACTGTTGATGGGCATACTCATAAAATGAAGAGTCCTTACATGGTTCTCGCCACTCAAAATCCCATAGAACAAGAAGG
>ERZ795044.250-NODE-250-length-49045-cov-5.923127_pt1 | contig 49045 bp, 34 predicted proteins | sample MGYA00375128_ERZ795044 | MGnify/ENA primary metagenome ERZ795044 (study PRJEB30173, sample SAMN05720213) | anaerobic digester metagenome | isolation source: active sludge of municipal wastewater-treating anaerobic digesters | place: USA | collected 2014-12-22 ...
CCCCGCGGGGACGCAGCCCGCGGCCTCTTTTTACGGGCTGATCTGGTCGATATCAGTCTCGGCGGCGACGACGCGGGCGAACGGCGTGACCTTGCGGCTCGAGATCAGCACCGGCGAGACGCTGAAGTACAAGGCCACCTGATACGGGGTGGAGAGGCCCTGCCAGACCTTCGTCTTATCCTCGAAGCTGAGGTTTAGGAACGTGATGCCGGCGTCCTCGTCCTCCGGAAAGGCGGAGGCGTGCACGGCGGCCACGTTCATCAGGGGCTCGTCGGAGAGGGCCTGAATGGCCCTGCCGAGGATGCGCTGCTCCGCCTGCGCGCCCGAGGCGACCTGCGCGCGGCTGTTGAGGAAGAGCATATAGAAAAGCGATAGCGGCTTGGGAGGAAGCGTCTTGGTGCCGTTCGCGTTGCGGATCGGCGCGGAGGAGCGGTATTCGCCCATCTCGCGGATGTCGTAAAGGAACACCCCGAGCTGGAAATCGCCGTTTTTATCGGTCGGCGCGGCGATCTGGATGGCCTCGGGCGACTGCATCGCCTCCGGGCAAAGCGCCTCCCGCAGCTTTTTGAGCACGGCTTCGCTCATATCGGCAATGATCGAAAAATCGGCCATTTCCCATTCCCCTTTCTACCGGATGATGAAATACATCAGCGTCTCCGCGTCGCCGAATTGGTAGCATTTGAGATAGGTCAGCTCGTCGGCGACGTATTCCTCGCGCACGATCAGGCCCGCGTAGTTGATGCTCGACACCTCGACCCGGAGGCGCATCTGCCGATCCGCCTCGTAGGTGATGTTGGAGAAGGCGGTCGGTTTCCCCGCCCGGATCATCTCGATGGCGACGCAATCGGAGAGCGAGGGTGCCTCGGTGTTGCCGTATGCCTTCGCGTCCGCCGGGATCGAGGGCTCCGCGCCGCCGAACGCGACGACCGAGCTCACCTGCACGAGCGTCTTGTCGAGCTCGTCCTCCGACTGCCAGACGCCGCTGTCCACTTCGTAATAGAGGACAAAGGTCTTCTCGACGAAGTCCGGCAGGGAGCTCTCTGAAGACTGCTCCTGCGAGGAGCCCGGCTCCGCGGTCTGGCCGGAGGACGATTCCCCGATCACGGCGGTGTCGAGCGGGACGGCGGCCCAGCCGGAATTTGCGGACGCGAGGCCGGAAATCGGTCCCTCTTTGGAAGAAGATCCGAGCAGCCGGTACATCGCGGCGAGGTCGAAGGCCCCGGCGCTCAACCGGCCGATCTCGACCGGCTCGCCGATCGGCTCCTGCCCCGAGTAGGCCTCGTAGGTCTCCCCGGGCAGGAAGAAATAGCTTGAGGAGTCATCCGTCCCGGGCGCCGTGTTGTCCCGCTCGTACATTTTGACCGAGCAGTTGAGCGCGAGGGCGGTTTTCGCCTCCGAATAGACGTAGACGCACTCGTTTCCGCAGTAATAGATGACCGGGGTCTCGGCGAACATCGTCTCGATGTCCGCGAGCGTCGCGTGGACGAGGGAGGCATAGTTGATCTCGCCGTGATACATGGAGCCCGCGTAGATGAGCTTCCCGGAGGCGCTGTAAAGGCTCCCCGCGCCCTGCGGCAGCCCTTGGAAAAATTCTCCCTGATACTTCACAAGGCCGCTGCCGTAGTAGCTGACGCCCGCCCCGTGATAGAGCCCGGCGAGGAAGCCGCCGTCGTAGATCATAACGCCCTGCCCGTCGTACTCCTGCCCGGCGCCGCTGTAAAGGCCGTCCGCGAACGCGCCGGAATAGACAAGCCCGCCGTCCTCATCGTAAAATTTGCCCTCGCCGCCGTAGCGGTTCGATAAGAACTCCCCGCTGTATTTGATTTTGCCGGAGGGGTAGTACTCGGTGCCCGCGCCGCTGTATTCGTTATTGAGAAACGCGCCGTTATAGACGAGCCGTCCCTTGCGGTCGTAGAGGATGCCATTTCCGGCGGCCATGCCGTTTGCGATGTCGCCGGTGTAGCAGACTTTGCCGTCCGCCGCCCGGATGTTGGCCGTGCCGGTGAACTTCTGGAGGTCCATATCGTCGTAATCGTAGGTGATGTCGGTGACGACGGCTTCCTCGGCCTCGGCCCGCTCGACCTGCGGCAGATAGTTCTTGCACACGATAAAGACGATCGCGCAGGTCCCGACGACCAGCAGCAAAAATAGCTTCTTGTAGACGTAGAGCCTGCCGAATTTGTAGTAATCCTTCCACGAATCCGGCCGCAGCACGATCAGGGATTTGATCTTTTTGGTCAGCGGGGCGACGAGCTTCGCCGTGATGACGTTGACGTTGAACATGCGCTGGATTTTGACCCACAGCGTTTGAAACGGCGCGGTCATTGCGGTGGTCAGGCGCTTAAACGCCGATGCCAGAAGCTTAAACACGGGCGGCACCTCCTTTCCTCAGAAGATCGTTACTCCGCGAGTTTCTTTTCGCAGCTGAAGATGTAATGCCTCGTGACGTTGTCGTACGGATTCTCGCGCAGCACGGCGGCGAAGATGTTTTTGGCGTCGTAATAGCGGCCCTTGTGGTAGAGCTCCACGGCCTTGTCGAAGGTGTCCCTCGTCTCGTTGATGCGGCGGGTGACCTCCGGCGAGCAGCAGTCGTAGAAATCGTAGAGGCCGAAGCGCTGGGAGAAGATCTCGGCCGGGTAGCCGATGAAGCGGTTGTAGTAATGGGCGGTGTCGATGCCGTCGTAGGCGGCGGAGGTCACGATCAGCCGCGAGGAGAGCTCGCGGAAGACGTCCTCGTGCGCCGTGACGAAATCGAGCTCCTCGGAGACGGTGGTCGGGATCAGCCGCTTTTCGTCGCCGCAGATGCCGTAATAGACCGCCGCGCGGTGGAGCACAAACAGCGCGTCGAGCCGGTTTTGCACAAGATTTTTCGCGTTGCTGGCGTCGATCCGGGCAAGCGTCGATAGCGCCGTGACGACGGCGTTCTCCGGCCCGGCCGGGCAGATGATGCGCAGGCGGCGCAGGTTCGCGTTGTCCGTCATCAGGACGCCGCCGTTTTCGTCGCAGGTCTCGTTGACGATGTTGAAGAAGCGGTTCGTCAGCTCCTGCGTCTGGGCGGAGGTGTAGGTTCCGCCCTCGAGGCTCAGGCTGACGGTCAAGACGTCGAACTCCTGCTCGACGCTGTTGCCGAGCTCCACGTCGGAGAGATTGTCCTTCCCAAGCAGGTTGAAGATCCGCTGCGGGATGAATTTATAGTAAGTATCGCTTAATTTCTGTAAATTGAAGAGCTGGGCGTCGATGTCGTTCGCCATCATGTTGAAGACGCGGATGATGTCGGAGAGCTCGTCGGTCGCGCTGTTTTGCAGGCGGAAGGCGCGGTTCCCCTTCGCGAATTCCTCGAGGCCCTCCTTGACCCGGTTGAGCGGGCTCAGGAGGCGCATGAAGCTGAGCGTCAGGATTACGCTGACGGCGATGGTGAAGATCACGGAGCCGATCACGAAGGTGCGCAGGAACGCGCCGGTGTAGCTCTCGGCGTTCGCCACCTGAATGCCGGTCTCAAATAGGAAGACCGTGTCCCCCGCCGTGCCGCCGATCGGCGTGACGCAGGCGATGCGGACGCCGTTTTCGTCGCTGAGTTTCGCCATTTGCGCGACGCCGGTGTAGGCCGCCTTATGGTAGAGGTTGATCGCGTCGACGTTGAGGCCGATCTCAAATGGATAGTAGCAGGGCAGGTCGTGGTCGACGCCGGTATAGAGCCTGCCGTTTTCATAATAAGCGGAGCGGGCGTAGATGTCGCGCGTGTCGATCTGTTGGAGCAGATACTGGTAGGCCTCGCCCGAATAGTCGAACGGGTACTCGATCTCCTCAAAGCTCTCGGTGCCGAAGAGCGCGGTCAAGAGGTTGCCCTCGTCCTCGACCTTCTTCTCGAGCGTGCCGTAGATCGACTCCCGGTAGTTGTAATAGGAGACCCCGCCGAAGACCAGCAGCGCCGCGAGCATCAGCGGCAGCGTCGCGAAGAGGAGCTTGACTAAGAGGGCCCGGTTGTTGAAGACGGTCCCGATCAGGGAACGCAGGAGGCCGATCGCCAGAAACGCGGCGAGGCAGATGCCGGCGGCCGTCCCGATAAAGGCGAAGATATGGGCGAGCAGGGACGGCCGGGCCTCCGGGATCACGGAGATGCGGCCCCCTTCCGCAAAGATCAGATCGAATTTGTCGCCGTCGACGCTCGGCACCGCGGCGAAGAAGTCGTTTTCGTCTTTCATGGAGATCGCGACGATGTCGCCGGTCGAATACTGGCTCACGCCGGAGAGGATCTCCTTGCCGGTGCGGAGCGTCTCGGTCGCGCCGTCCGCGAGCGCGAGCGCCGTCATGTCGCCGCTCACCGCCTCGCCGAAATAGACGTTATCGCCGTCGAGCGCGGCGAGATAGAGCGGATAGATCAGCGTTTCGAGGTCGCGGTTCGGGTAGACCTCGTAGGCCTCCGCGCCCTCGGCCGCGTAGAAGATCCGGCCGGATTTCGAGAGATACGCGGCACAAGCCCCCGCCGGGACCGCGGCGTAGATGCCCTCGTCCCGATTGATTTGGTAGGTCCAGCTGTTTTTGATCGAGACGGATTTCTGGGTGAGGATGTCCTCAAGGTCGAAGGAGACGCGCTGGAGGGTGCCCCCGTCCTTGGTTACGCCCATCAGCGTCAGCGTGCTCGAGAGATGCAGCCAGCGGTAATCCGCCGCGCCGTCGTCGAGCAGCACGCTCTGGACGCGCTTCCAAATCCATTTCGACATGTCGTAAATGTCGAGCTGCTGGTATTTTTCGTCCCCGGTCATCCGGTCGCTCATCTTTTTGAGCACGTAGACGTTGCCGCTCGCGTCCGCGGCGGTGTCGAGGATGGAAACGGCGTAACCGTCCTCCTCGCGGGAGAAGCGCACCGTATGCTGCCGGACGCCCTCCTCGTCGACTGTGCTCATAATCACGCGGCCGCCGTCGTACTCCGTGAGCACGGAGACCCCGTTGCCCGCGTAGGCGAGATCCGCGATGTCGGTGACGTCGTAAGAGACAAAGACAAAGTTGAGGAGCACCGCGGCGATTAGGGCGAGCGTGCCCGCGAGCACCAGTATGACTTTTGTTGCATGACTCATTTCATTTCCCTCCCGCGGTCAAATCTCTTCGTCGCCGAAAAACACGCTGCCGACGGTCTCCATCCCGGCATAGGACGTGTTGTCCAGTTTGGATCGGTTCGCATCCCAGCGTACATAGATCTGATAAAACAGGTAGAACAGGGTGATGGCGACGATCCCGATGATGAAGATCGTCGTGGAGTGGTCTTTGCACCAGAAATAGAGATCCTTGAGCCGCTCGGCAAATTTGCGCCAGCCGGTCAGCAGCTCCCGCGGCTCGTCCGGCAGGTTTTTGACGAAGGCCAGCATCGAGGAGTAATTGCGGAAATCCCGGTTCTCCGTCTTTTTATAAAAGACCTGCAATTCGCTCGGGTAGGCGTTCACGTCCTCGCCGAATTTCGGCTTAAACTTCCGCGCCAGCATCGAAAAGATCCGCTCGCCCAGCGCGTGGTAGAAGCGGGCGTCGTCGGCGGCGGGGTCCCAGTCCTTAAAATCCAGAAAGTAGTTGAAATAGACCGAGCGGTCGCGCTCGACGTTGACGTTTCGCTCGTCGAGCAGCAGGATGCCCACCGAGGCGGAGGCCTGCGTCTCCGCGCAGGCGACCAAGAGGTTTTCGGCCATCTGCTTCTCGTGCGCAAAATTTTTGGAATAGAGGTCCTCGTGGGTGGAGAGGCGGTTTTCGTTCCGGTAGAGGAACACCATGCAGTAGGCGTCTTTTCTGCTGAAGGCGCCGATAAAATCGCTGTTGCTGGCAAACAGTCCCTCCGCGCCGATCTTCTCGGCGATCTTTTTCCGCACCGACGGGGAATAGACCGAAACCAGCGTGTAGAAAACGTCGGTCGGGCGGTTCATATCCTGACAAACCGCGATCTCGTTCACGTCGTTTTTCAGGACGGAGCGGATCGGCTCCAGCTTCATGTTCAGCGCTTCAATCAAACTCGTCCCCACCTATCTGAGAGAGATTTCGGATCCCCGGTCCCCTTTTTCCGGCGGGATCAGACCTTAATCTTTGAGACGTCCAGCTCCGGGACTTCGCGCTTTTTTTGCGAGACGATCGCGAAGGCGTGCGTGTAGATGCTCGGGTCGCTGAGGGCCTCGATACGGATCTCGTAGACGCCCTCCCTGCTCGGCGCGGTATAGACGCCGTTGTTGTCGATGCTGCCGCCCTCGGCGTCCAGCACCTTGTAGGAGCAGGCCTCCGTGGGCATATTGATGAAGATCGGCGAGAGGTGCGCCGTGGCCTTCGGCTGGAGGACGAAGGTGTCCGGGTGGATCATGATCATCTTTTCGCCCTCGTGCTTCGGTTTGATCTTCTGATTCACTTCGGTCAGCTTGAAGGCGTACCACCGGATGCGCAGGCTGATTAAATCGGAGGCCTCGTTCGGGCGGACGCCGACGACGAAGGTCCCGCGCTCCGGCAGCACCTTGACCGCGGCGTCGACGTTATAGAGCCGGTCCTCGTCCGCCGCGTCTCCGGCAAAGATCCCGGCGTCGCCGAGGATGATCTCGCTCGAAGTCTCCGTCTCCCCCGCGTGGAGGAACTCGAGACCGATGTCCACATAGACCGGGCCTTTCCCGAGCCCGTGCATGATCTCCTCGGAGAAGATCGGCTCGTGCGGGGTATACCCGAGGCCCAGCGGGAAGTCGAACACGCCGCAGGAGGTGAGCTTCGCGGCGTCCGGCTGGTCGGCCGAGGGCGCGAACCGCACCGGCTCGCCGGCGGCGGCGTAGGTGGCCGGCACTGCCGGCGCTGCCCCGCCGGCCTTCGGGAAGAATTCCGAGAGGCGGGAGAGATCCATCAGCTGCTGGGCGTTGTAATAATACTGGCCGAACGGCGCCGGAGAGACGCGGTCGATGATGATCTGATTATTCTGCCGGATCAGGTCGATCTTGGCGATCCAGAGACGCTCGTCGTAGCTCTCGCCGAGCGATTTATCCATGGCCTTGCTGTAATAATTCCGGATGTAATACGGGGCGAGCTCGCTTGCAACCGGCTTGAGCTGGGCCTCCGTTTTTTGCTTGAGCGTGAAGGACTCCTGATTTTTCTGAATGGCGAAGCCCGACATCGTGAGCGTGACGCTGCCGCTGCTCCCCCAGAGATAGGAGTCCGGGATCAGCCTCGTCTCGATAACCTTGCTCTCGCCGCAGGCGAGGCGCAGGTTGTTGACGGTCACCTCGGCCGCGGCCCTGCCGTCCACGGCCTTGAAGCCCGGCGTCTCGAGATTGTAGGTAAAAGAGTAGTCGCCGCTGCCGCCCGCGAGCCGCCGGATTTCCGTGCGGATCGCGACGTCGCAGCCCTGCGGCAGGATCTTCGGCGTGTACTGGGCGATCTCGACCTCGCTGTCGGAGAAGATCGCCTGCCGCGCGACAAAGTCGTCGAGCGGCGACGGGATCTTCGCGACGACATCCTCGTCGAGCAGCGCGAGCTTGTAGGCCTCCCGGATCTTGTTGTGCTGGACGCCGGAGCCCTCCTCGCTCATCACGGAGTAGACCTCGTCCACCGGCTGCTCGTCGTAGACGATGCCGAGGCAGGCGGAAGCGGTGGCGAGCTGGCCGTAACCCTCGATGGTGGAAAGCTTGATGACCTGCGTCTGGCCGACGACAATCTCGCGGCCGGACGCGTCGAACGCGCAGCCCGCCTGAAGAATGATGGAGACGTCGTCCGCCATGATGACGCCGAGGCCCGCGGCGATGCCGTTGGAGCCCGTCACGCGGTTGACAAATCTGCGCTTGTCGTTGTAATAGCGCTGTTCCGACTCAAAATCCTTCGCCGTCAACAGCTTGCCGAAATAGTACCGGTTGCGCTCAAAGGGGAAATATTTACGGTTTTGCATCGTCATCCTGCTTTCTTTATGGAATTCGGTCCTCAGTCGCTTTTATCAACAGGCCTCGCGGCCATCCAATACGTGTTCCCGCCGGCTCATTCCGCCGGGCTGCCCGGGTTTAGCTTTTTCTTCTTGGACTGTAAGTAAAGCAGCGTGCCGCCGCCCGCGGCGACGCCGGCCGCGATGACGCTTCCGGCGATCAGGGCGGTCCTGTTTTGCCCGCCCTCCGTCTCCTCCCCCGGCACGGTCACTGCGAAGCGGCCGAGGCTGTCCGTCTCCACATAGGCGATGCCGCCGGAACGTCGGGTCGAAAACGCCTCCACCGTGCCGTTGTCCTTTACGAGGGCGAGCTCGACGATGGAATTCTGATACTCGGCGCCGATCGCGAGGCCGAATTCGAAAGCGCCCTCCGGCTCGATTACGTCGCCGTCCTTCATCAGGCGGACCTCGTATACCTTGACGACCTTGTAGCCGTTGATGTTGGTCACGCCGACCTCCTCCGAGGGGGTGATCGTGGATTCGGTGACCACGAGGGTGGCGCCGGAATCCAGTACTCCCTTCTCCGAATCGACGAGCGCGCCGTATTTGGTGTTGGTGAGCACGATACCGTCATAGGTCGGGCCGGTTTCGCTGTCGCTGTAAGTCCTCCTGCTGGCGAGCCTGCCGGTGGAGCTCCCGATCTGCGCGGAGGCCATATCCTCCGCCGGGGTCTCGTCGACCGGCACCGTGACCGTGTAGGTCGCGCTGTTGACCGGGCTGTTGTGCAGATTCGTCTTGACCGCGACGGCCTTGATCGTGGCGGGCCGCGTCACCGTGATCGGGCCCGAATAGAGCGTCATGGAGCTTAAATTGTCCGCGCTCGGCGTGACGCCGGAGGTGGAGTAGTAGATCGACGCCCCGTCCGTCGCCGAGGTGATCTCGATCGCGGTGCCCTGCTCTACTTCGCCGCTCGTGATGCTGAATTCCGGAGCGGAGACCGTGCCCGCCTTCGTGTAGACAAACTGGGCGATGTCGCTGTTCGTCTTGCCCTTGACGACGCAGACGGCCTTGATTACGACGGAACCGGTCAGCGTGATGGGGTCTTTATAGAGGTTGCTGGAGGTGGTGGGGTCGGAGCCGTCCGTGGTGTAGTAGATCGCGCCCTCGGTCACCGAGAGCTCGACCGTCGCGCCGCTCATGAAGTAGTAGCCGGACGCGATGCTGGAGCTCGGGGCCGCGGCCTTCTCCATGATCGTGTAGGTGTAGGTGGCGATGGCGCCGGGGTTGCCTTCGTCGTCAAAGATGCAGATCTTGAGCACGATGGATTCTCCCGGCTCCCCTTTGATCTTCACGGAGGTGCCGTCGTCGCTGTCCTCGGTCGGGTTCTCGCCGTCCGTCGTGTAATAGATGGTGCCGCCGACGGAGGACGTCATCGTCACCGTCGTGCCGCTCGTGATGACGGAGCCGTTGGCCGGGCTGACCGTCAGATACTGCTCGTTGGAGGCGATCGTGTAGCTGTTGTAGGAGACGTCGCTGTGCGTCGCGCCCTTGAGCATCGCGTAGGCGGCCACAACGACCGTATCCCCCGCTTTTCCGTTGATGAGCACGCTGTTGCCGTAGAGCGCCTTCCCGGCGGCGACCGCGGCGACCGGGTCGGAGCCGTCGAGCGTGTAGGCGTAGGTGATGTTCGCGATCTCCGTGCTCGTAAACACGGCGCTGAGGGCGCTCGCAACCCCGGTGTCGAGGTCGGTGACGGATTTTGTCTTGAGCGTGACCTTCGACCCGTTTCCGACGAGGCTGCCCGTCGCGATCGACGCGGAGGGCGCCGAAAGCTGCGGCAGGGCCTTGTAGACGAGCGACGTCGTCGCGCTGACCATGCGGTTTTTGACCGCGAAGGCCTTGATCTTCGTGGTCTGGTTGACGGTGATCGTCTGCCCGGCGCTGAAGGTCATGCTCTCGTTTTGCACCGGCTCCTTGGGCTCGGCGCCGTCCGTGGTGATTTCATAATAGATGACCGCGCCGCTCGTGATCGTGTTGAGCGTGATCGTCGTGCCCTTGGCGACGCTCGTGCCGCTCGGGATGGAGCCGTAGACCGCGTTCACCTCGGCCGGGAGCTGATAGAGGAATCTCGTATAATCGCTGGTCGAATACTCCCGCTTGCCGTCGCTGTCGGCCGCCATCGCGGCGACCGCGAGGATCGTGTAGGTGGTTTTGAGCTTCGTCTTCATCGTGATGCCGGTCGCGGGGTCGTAGAGCAGCGTGATGTGCGGGTGAGCCGTGTCGTAGGAATCGAGCGCCGCGGTCGCCTCGGCGTAATCTTGATAGATCTCGCTCTCCGCCTCCGGGGCCGAGCCGTGCTCGGTGATGTAGGCGTCGTACGCGGCGCGGGCGGCGGTGTAGGCTTCGAGCAGCGGGACGCGCGCGTCGCAGAGGTCCGGGTTCGGGATCGAGCCGTCCTCCGTGTAGTAGATCCGCGCGCCCGGCGTCTCGGTGAAAAGCGAGATCGTCTGGCCCGGCTCCACGATGCTGATTTCGCCGTTCGTCTCGATCGCCGGGGCGACCGCCGTGACGGGCGAAGCCTGCTTGAGTTTGTAGTCGAAGCGGTAGTCGACGCTGTCCGCATAGAGGCTGTGCGTCACCATCGCGTAGATCGTGAAAATTTCGCTGCCGGAATCCGGATCCATCGGCACGCCGGTGCTCGGGTTGTAGACCTTTGTGGCGAGCGTGTCGGTCCCGGCGGCGGGGTCATAGGAATATTTCGTCAGGATGTCGTTTTCCGTGCCGTCCGCCTTGTAGGCCGCGATCGCGGCGTCGAGGGCGTTGCGCTCCGGATAATTCGGCAGCGTGCCGTTCGTTGTGTAGTAGATGGTCGAGCCGGTGACGCCGGCGGTCAGGATGATCTTGTCCCCGCGTTTGAGCGTCGTCGGCTCCGTCGTGGAGGTGGCCGGCGTCGCGGTGATCGGGCCGAGCTGCAGGAGCGTATAATCGAAGCGGTAGATCTCGCTATCCTCGTAGAGGCCGTTGTTATGCACCGCGACGGCGTGGATCGTGAAGGTGGTGCTGCCGGATTCCGGATCCATCCGCACGCCGGTGCTGGAATCGTAGATCAGCGTCGCGAGCGTATCCGTGCCGTCGCCGTCGTAGCCGACCTCGCTCTGGTCGTAGCCGTTGTAATAGTTGCTCAGCAGGGCGATCTCGTTGGGGAGCAGGAATCTGGAATCGTAGCCGTAGTCCTTAAACTTCGCGATGGCGTCGATCAGGGCGATCCTCGTCTCCGGGCTCGGCATCGAGCTGTTGATCGTGTAATAGATCGTCGTGTTGGTGACGCTGGTGCTCAGGTTGATCCGGCTGTTGCGCTTGATGGTGGTCGGCTCCGCGACCGAGGTCTCCGGCGTCGCGGTGATCGCGCCGATTTTCGTCAGGGCGTTGATCTTAAATAGGAAATTCGCGACCGGGCCCGGGCCGTAGCTGCCGTAATTGCCGTCGCCGTCCGCGTCCTCCGCGTTGACGATCACGGCGCTCACGTAGAGCGACATCTGGCTGTTTTTCTTGACGGTCAAAGCTCCCGTATAAAGCCGGGTATTCGGCTCCTCCTCATAGAACCTGCCGTAATAATCCCGGGCGTCGCTGCTGTCCACCTGATAGCCGCTGCCGTTCGCCTTATTTTCGGCGAGCCAGTCCTTGAATTTGAGCTCCCAGTTGATCCGCTCCGCCGGGTTCGGCGTGACCAGCGTGGTGCCCATCGTGTAGTAGATGTTCGCGTTGATGTTGTCGCCGGAGAGCAGGCGAATATAATCGCCGACCGAGACCATGGTGTAGTTGCCGTCCTTGTCGGGCGTGGCCGGGTCGGAGGTCGGGGCGGTCGCCTTCGGGCGCACCTTAAATTCGAAGTGCGCCGGCACTTGGCTCGCCACCTTGCTGTCGCCCGCGATGTCGCCGACCATCACATAGTAATGCTCGACCGCGCCCGCCGTGGCGCTCAGCGTAAAGACGTCCGCGCCGAGCACGTTGCTCTCGTAGCCGTTGGATTTGATCTTCGGCTGATAGCCGGTATAGGCCTTGTAGACCGCGCCGCCGTCGGTGTTGTAGGAGAGGGTCGGCACCAGATAGGTGCCGCTCTCCAGCGTGAGCAGGTCGTCGTCCCCGTCCCCGTCCTTCGCCGGGTCCATCCCCTCCGGGATATCGTCGCCGTCGATCTTGAAGGCGATCTTCATGCTCTCCATCGCGGTGATCTGGATGCCGGGGGTCACGGGATCCTCGTCGGCGAGCTCCCAGCCCGGAATCGCGTTTCCGTCCGCGTCGTATTCCACCATACAGGCGACCGGGTCGGAATAGTAGGATTCAAACTGGATCGTTCCGGAGGTGACCGCCGGGGCCGCGTAGATCGCGCTGTAAGTCGGGATAAAGATCGCGCGCAGATACATCACGCCGGCCTGCGGGTCGATGTCGAGGGATATCTGATCCCCTTTCTTATATTCTTTAATATAATTGCCGACCGTGCTGCTCGCGTCGAGCGAGGTGGTCGTATAGTTCTTTGTGGTGTAGAGAATCTTCCCGGCCGGCCCGGAATAGCCGTCCTCGAGGCTCGGGTGGCTCAGCATGACGACGGTGGAGCCGCTCTCTCTGGAATAATAGGTCCCGCTCTGGTACGCCGCGCCGTTAATTAGAATGGCGACCGGGTCGATGGTCTGGCGGGTGCTGAACGCCGCCGTGCTCGCGAAGCTGACCGCGGCCGTGGAGGATTCCGCGGTCTTGGCCATCGCGTTGACGTACATGGTCTTGACTTGGCTGCCGCCCACGGTCTCCGGGAACAGGAAGCTGCCGGTGTATTTGTAGACCACGCCCGCCTCGAGGGTCGTCGCGGGGGTATAGTCGGGCCCGAGCGTGCCGTTGACCGCGCCCTCCGCGTTGAGCGGCGTGATCGGCTGCGTCATGGCGCCGCCGACCGTGTAATAGGACACGGAGAAATAGACGGTCGAGACGCTGCCCGAGATATTCGCGCAGCTGATCGAGATAGTTTTATAGCCGCCGTCGATCGAGATCTTCGGCTGCGGCGTTCTGGTGCCGACGTTGAGGCTTGCCTCCGCGATGTTGTCCGTCTCGTACCAAGTGGTCACCAGAATATCGTAGCCGGCGGCCAGCGTATCCAGATTCGTGCCGTCGGAGGCGAGCTTCTCCGCCTTTCTCATCTCGTTGAGGTCGAACGTGAACGAATGGCTGCCCCACGTGGAGCCGCTCCAGACGCCGTCCGCCGCGCCGATGATCCCGTTCGGGGCGAAGCGCACCCAGAAATCCTCATCGCCTTTGGTCGTCGTCCACGCCGTCACGTCGGAGTTGGTCGCGGTGGAATCGCATTCCGCGGCGTCGCAGGAGTTGTTGCCGAGCTGGATGCAGACGACCTCGCTCGAATCCATCGAGCGCCCGGCGGAATCCGCCTCGGACTGCGCCCAAATGAACAGGTAGGAGTCGCCGTACGTGGCGGACCACGGGTAGGTGACGCCCGCGGTGGAGTAGGTGCCCCCGCTGACGGTGACGCCGTTCGTCTCTTTGGAGTTATACGTCGGCAGCGTGGCGATTAGGGCGGCGAGCTCGTCGGCGCTCTTGTAGTGACCGGACGCATTTGCGAGCGTGTCCTCCCCGGCGGCCGTGAGCACCGGGAAGTTTAGGGATTCCGCGTCGGCGTTGGTGTTATGATAAAGGATGTATTTGATCAGGCGCTGCTCGGAGTTGGAGGAATAATTCGGGAAGCCGACCTTCGCGATGTAGCTCGCCGTGTTGCCCGACCCGACGAACCACGTCTTGTTGGCGGCGATCTGCGTCTCGATGGGGTCGCCGGCCGAGAGGAACCGGTAGCCGGAGAGGATGTCCTCCCCCCGCGCGAGATCAAGAAGCCCGGCCTCGGGCTCCGCGGCCGCCGCCGTCCACGAATAGCTGTTATAAATCTGAATGAGGAACTCAAACGTGACCGTCTGGTCGGAGTAGGCGTCCGTCGCGGTCACTTTAAATTTCCCGTCGTAGTCCGAGGTGACCGTGCCCGGCTCCGGCGGAGGGTCACCCGTCGGCGGCGTCCAAGTCCCGCCCAGAATGCTCTGTTTGAGCGTGACTTTATAGATATTGGGGTCGGTGGAGTCCTGCGCCGCGGAGACGACGTAATCCGAGACCGTCCCGGTGGTGCCGCTGACGATCGAGACGCCGCTCCAAGTCCACGCCGCGGCCGCCGCGCTCGAGTTGACCTTGAAGCTGAGCTCCCGGTGCGTGGTCGGGGTGACGGCGGAGGTGTAGGAGACGAAACTGCTCTGGCCGTTATATTTGATGTACTGGCTCAGCGCCGGGGTGACCGCATAGCTCAGGCTCACCGATTTGCTTGCCGAGGCGGTTGCGCCGGTGTGATAGGTCACGGTGCAGGTCAGCGTGACCGAGCCGGAATGGGCGTCATAAGGGATCAGGTAGGTCACCTGCGAAGAAGTGGTGCCGCTGTCGAGCGTCACGCCTGTGCTGCCCGCGCTGATGGTCCAGCTATAAGATTTCACCGGGGCGGGGCTGCCGGAGACTGACGCGGTCACCGTGCCGTTATTGCTGCCGCTCGCGGAGCCGTTGGGGATCGTCGCGCTGCCGGCGCCGTCGACGTTGACAATCTTTTGCGCGGTATTAAAGTCGTAGGTCGCCGCGTAAGCCGTAAGGGCGGTGGCGCCGTCGTAGGGGGTGGCCGTCAGGGTCACCGCGCCGCTTGTCGCGGCGGAGCCGACCGTGACCGTCGTGGTGGCGCCGGTCTCCGGGGAGAGCGTGCAGTTGCTGCCGCTCGAGAGGCTCCATTTCCACGAGGTGACGTGCTGGCTCCCGAGATCGGAAACCGTGCCGAACGTGAGCGTGTCGCCCGGAAGCGCGTATTTCTTTCCTAACGTGCCGCTCTCGAAATCTGAAACCAGCCCGGAGCTGCCGTTGACGGCCGAGAGCTGGACGCTGGAGCTCGCGTTGCTCACGACGACCGTAAAGGTGATCTTGGTGTGGTCCGCGCTGTTCCCGTAGATCCCGGCGGAGGCAAAGAGGCTGTTTTGTGTCTCGGCCGTCGAGGTCGAAGAGAGTTTCTCGTTCCCGGCGCCGGATTTCGGGGTGACCGTGATGAGATAGGTGTTGTGCGCCGCGTCCGGATGGGCGGAGTTATAGTAGAATTTGATCGCCTTGGAAGAGGAGGAGTTCCCCTTGGGATTGGGGATGTCGACATAGGTGTAAACCCCCTCGCTCGATCCGCTGTCGGCGTAGGCGGCGCTCCAAGTCCAGTCGGTGTTCGCAAAGTTTACATGGCTGCCGGTGAGCGTGAAGGTCTCTGTCCGGTTGCCCCCCGTCGGGACGAGCACCGTATAGGAGCCGCTCGCGTCGCTGCTGGAATCGTGGATGCCGACGATCGGCTTCACCGGGAGATTTTTGGTCAGCGTGACCGGGTGGCCTTGGTCGAACTGATTGGCGACCGTGGCTTGGACGACGATATAGCCGGGGAGCACGTTGTCCGTGTTGACGGAATAGGTCGCGGCGGCGGTGGCGGCGCTGAACGCGGTCTCCCCCGGGACTTTCTTCTGCCAGCTGACGAGGGCGGGCGTCTCCGTCGGGTTCCAATTGGAGCCCGTGATATTTTCAAAGGTATAAGTATAAGAACCCACGGACAGGGCGGCGCTCGCGGTGCCGTCCTCCACAAGGGTCTCCGGCGCGCAGGCGATCGTATAGGATTTGAGTGGGTTCATGACCGCGAGATGGATCTCCTTTGTGACCGGGTCTGCGCCCTTGGTCGTCGCCTTGAGCGTGAGCACGTTGCACCCGAGCGTACCGTCATAACTCCCGCGCTCCGCGGCGGCCAGCGTCAGGACGCCGGTCGTCGCGTTGACCGAGGTGCCCGCCTCTTTCTTTCCGGAGAGCGACCATGTGACGAAGCCGCTCATGCTGCCGATCCCCTTCGCCGTCGCGCTGAACGCGTAGATGTTTCCGGGGTAAACGCCATAATCCGTATTGTATACGGTCGGGAGCGTGTAGCCGCCGCCGGTGTCCGGCATGATCCCGGTGAACACCGGGACCAGCTTGATCTGCCGCGAGACCGATTTCGTCGCGGTGGCGCCGGAGATTGTGACCGTCGCCTTCGCGCTGAGCGTGATGTCGTAGTTTTCGGTGGTGCTGAGGGTTAAGCCGGTGGATAGGTCGAAAAACCCGTCCGGCTTGCCGTCCGTGCGGTTCGTCAGGTAGATGTTATGGGCGGAATCCTGCGCCGAAAGCTCCGTCGCCACGTTGCCGGAGGTCAGGCTGTCGAGGTTGGTGCCCGCGAGCTCGGCGACCACGCGGTAATAGCCGCCGGTCTCGACCTTCGTCGGCTCGGTGTCGCTGAGGAGTATGTAATCCGCATAGTCGGTGATATTGCCGCTCGCGTCGGCGGGGTAGAGCCGCAGGTTTATGCCGTCGACGGCCGTGGCCCCGGCCGAGACGCTGGCCCCGGTGGCTTTCCCGAATTTGCCCTGCGTATAGAAAAGGACTTTAAAATAAAGTTTGACGGAATCGTAGAGCTCGGAGGCGATCCCCTTGACGGTGACCGTGCCGTCGGCGGCGCCGCTCGTCCAACTGATGGTCGGGTTTTGCGGCGTGGGGTCGAGCCAGCTCATCGTCAGCTTTCCGATACCGGATATCGTCCAAGCGCTCCCGCCGGAGCCGTTTAAGATGCCCGCCGTGGTGCCGTTGTTGAGGTCGGAGACCAGATAGGAGCTGTTTGCCACAGGTCCCGCGGCGGTGGCGTAGCAGGCCCCCGACGAGGCGGTATACGAATAGGAGTAGGAGTTTACCATCGCCATGTTGCTGGCCGTGGTGGAGCCCAGCACGGCGCTCGTCATGGCGACGTTGGTGGGCACGCTCGCCGCGGTCATGCCGTTCGCGATGACCGCCGCGGAGGATTTCCCGTCATATTTCACATATTTGGCCGCGTTCGCCCTGCAGCAGTCCTGCATGGACGAGTAGTTGAACATATTGATCATGTAGTCGAGGATATACGCGTAATCGTACGCCTGCTGGTAGCAGGAGGCGGTGACGTAGGGATTGGCCGGCGCGCAGTTGGAGATGGTGTTGCCCGAGGAATCCCCGCAGCTGCCCGCGATGCCGCCCGCAAAGACCTTTTGCCCGAACGCAAAGCCGCTGAACGCATAGACGCCGCTGCTCTCGGTTTGGGAGTCGTTGGCGAGGGCGGAGACCGACGCGTTGGTGTAGCAGTTTCGGATCGTCGTCCCGGCTTTGCAGACGCCCGCGATGCCGCCCGCGAAGACGTCGTAGTAATTCTCGTTCGCGTCCCCGGAGACATAGGAGGAACCCACCCAGCCGTTCGCATGCGTATAGCGCGCGTCATTATATATCACAAAAAGGCCGACGTCGAACGTGGACCAGACCTCGGAGACGGAGCCCCCGCCCGAGCCGCCCACCACGCCGCCGGCATAATAATCCGTGCGTTCGTTGCATTGTTCGAGGGAGACGCCCCGGATCGCGGTTTCGTTAAATTTGACCGCGCCGCAGAGGGAGGAGACCTTCTCGATCTTCGCGCCGTTTTCCATATAGCCGACGATCCCGCCGATGTAGAGGGAGTCGTAGATGTCGTTGCCGTCCGACGCCGTGCCGGTCGGGTCGACGTCGTCGAAGCCCGCCGCGTCAAGGTAGACGACCGTCTCCGCGTTGTTGGCGAACGTGCAGTTCAGGAGCTGGACGGTGCCGCCGTTCAGGTTGCCGATGAGCCCGCCGAGGCAGGCCTTCCCGGTGTCCGGGACGCGGGCGCTGTTCGTCAGCAGGTTCCGCGAAAAGTCCGCCGCGCCGCCGGAGTTTCCGGAATAAGTAAACGTGACGGTATTCATGTTGCCGGCGAGTTTGCCCTTGAATTCCTTCAGGGAGCCGACGCCCCACTCCACCGTGACGTCCCCGACGAGATAGAAAGTGTAGTCTTTCCCGTAGTCGTTTTCAACCGTCGACAGAATGTCGGCGTCGTCCTGATAGAGTTGATCGTTATTGATGAACTTCGCGAAATTCGCCCAGCCGTCCTTGCCGATATACCCGATCTTCTTGGTTTGATCGAGATGAAAATACCGATATTCCGTATAGGCGGCGGCCTCCGTTTTTTCGGCTGAGACGATCGCCGGAATCAGGATGGCGGAAACCAGTAGCACAAACGCAAGAACCGTGACCAGAACGCGCTTTTTCATTCTATCCTGCTCCTTTCCGAAGAGAACATCATCCCGAGCTTCTGGGGAAACGCCTTCCCTTGTTTCGTATATTCGAGCCGCGCCGCTTCCGCGACGTCGGCCATGGAGATCGCCCGTCCCTGCGAGGCGGCGAGATACGCCGCGTTGACCGCCGCGTTGCGGATGCCCGCGCCGGTCAGCTCCAGATGATCGGCGAGGAGCGCGTAATCGAGCTCCTCCTTCGGCGCCTCCTCCGGGAAGATATGCTCCCACAGCAGGCGGCGCATCCGCTCGTCCGGCACCGGAAAATAGACCATATACCCGATCCTGCGGCGGAAGGCCTCGTCGAAATTCTGAAAGAGGTTGGTCGCCATCAGGATGACGCCGTCGAACTGATCCGTCCGCTGGAGCAGATAGGCGATCTCGGCGTTGCTGTATTTATCCTGAGAATCCCCGGCGTCGCTCCTCTTGGAAAACAGGGCGTCCGCCTCGTCGAAAAAGAGGATGCAGCCGGAGTTTTGGGCGCTGTCGAAAATTTTTCCGATATTTTTCTGCGTCTCGCCGATGTATTTGCTGATGACCTGAGAGAGGTCCACGCGGTAGAGCCGCAGGCCGAGCTCGTTGGCGATGACGCTCGCCGCGAGGGTCTTGCCGGTCCCGGAGGCCCCGTAAAAGAGGGCGGAGATCCCGCGGCCGTAGGGGATCTTTTTTTCAAACCCCCAGTCCCGGAAGACCTTGTACCGGGCCTTCGCGAACGCGCAGAGATCCGAGATCTGCCGCTTTTGCGCCGGGGGGAGGATCAGATCCTCCATGGTCTTGTTTGTCCGAAAAAGCTCGGCGTTCCCGGCAAAATTCCGGCTGTTGGAATTGCGAAGCCCCTCGAGCATCTCCGCCTCGGTGAGGGTGTCCCGGCAGAGCGTCTCGCCCCACATCCGGCGGGCGGCCTCCATGATCTCTCCCGGCGTCATGGCGTAAAAGCGGGAGATCTCCTCCCACCCGGCGCAGCCGCCGCCGAACCAGAGCCGGAAGGCGGCGAGGCGCTCCTCCGCGCCGAGATCGGGCAGCTCCCGCTCGAGCAGGGCGCACTCCCCCGCCGGGTTAAAGCCGAGGTCCTCCGCCGAAAGGAGGAGGAGGCCGCAGCGCTCCGCGAGCGACGAAAGCCAAGCTTCCCGGCGCTCCTCCGCGCCCGGGACAAACACCAGCGCGTTGTAAAGCGCGGAGACCGCGGCGGCTGCGCCGACGTCCATCTCCGTTTTTAAAATCAGCAGATTGCAGCCGCGGCGCTCCGCGAGCTTGCGATAACTATATGTTTTGCCCTGCCCCGCTTTGCCTTTGAGCAGGACATAGGCCGGATAAATTCTTTTTTCCGCGGCGGAATCGAGAAAGGCCCCGAGATCCCGCAGCAGCGTTTCCCCGCGAAAACACGGGCCGACCTCCGCGCAGGGGTCAAGAACGGCGCCCTCCGGCAGGTCCGGCGCGCGCTCCATCAGATAATCGACCGCGGCCGGCTCGAGGCACCCGCCCCCCATGTCGCGAAACACCGGGGCGAGCGCCCGGTTCTCCATCCCGACGCGCGACATCCAGCCGAAGAGCTCCCGCATCGAGGGGACCATGTTTTCGGCAAACAGCTTCGCGCAGCACAGCTCAAACACGAGCGCCTCTTTTTCCTCAAGGCCGTAGACCGTTTCGATTTTTGCCGCGGGAAACAGCAGGCCGGAGGCGTCCCTTTGCGCCTTCAGTTCCCGGTGCATGGCGAAAAGCTTCTCGGCGGCGCAGCCCTTCGCGGCCGCTTCGCCGATGGCGCAGATCGCATCCCGATAGGAATCCGCGGTCATCTCACGCATCTCTCGTCAACCCTCCGCTTTCATGGTTTTGGCGTCCTTCTTTTTATTCCGGCCGCCGGAGGCGTCCTCCACGGCGGCGGCGTTCTCCGCCTTCAGCGCGCGCTCGATCCGCACGGCGCGGTAATAATCGAACATTTTGATCTTCTGAAGATCAAAAACCATGTTGATCCTGTGGAAGAAGTTGATGCTCATCAGCTGTTTCTTGCTGAAGATGGCCTCGACGTCCTCCATCCGCCGCTCCGCGGCCACCTGCTCGGCGCGGAGCACGGCGACGGCGGCGTTCTTTTGGGCGAAATCCTCGGCGTTCTTTTCGCCGGAACCCTCGTCCTTTTTTCGCTCGTTGAGCGTCTCCCCGATTTGCCTTTTTCGCTCCGCCTGCTCGGCGAGCAGATCGAGGCGCTTCTCCTGCTCCTCGCTTCTCAGCAGGAACGGCATCGTCTTGCGCAGCGCCCCGAGATTCGCCCGGCCGAGATAGGGCCGCACGGAGGACTCGTCCCACGGCTTATTTTGCGCCTTATAAAGAATCACCGAGCTGTCCGCGATCCTGCGGGAGGACCACGCGACGTTTTGGTTCGCGTAGGCGCCGGTTTTGAGCTCCTTCATCCCGCGGATCTCCATGTAGGACCTCTGAAATGCGTACGGCGCGGAGTCGTAGACGGAGGTCTTGATGTTCGCGTAGAGAAAGGCCTGATCCCTGCCCGGGTGGTAGCCCATCTGGATGCGGCCGTAGAGGGTGTCGAGCTTCATCAGCCGGTCGTAGTTGTAATAATCTGCGGCCCGTTCGTTCTGCTTAAAATCCTCGACCCGCATATGCTCCTCGAAGCGGTTGTAGACGATGTGCTGCGGCGCGGAGAGGCGGTTTTGGAGCTCCTCGCGGTCGCGCTTCTCTTTCTCCAGCTTCTTTTGCCGAAGTTCCCTGCCGGCCATCCTCCCGCCTCCCAGAAAAAAGGGACATGCGTTCCCTATAATATGTCTAATTTTATTGTATGTGTTTCCACAAACATGTACAACTGACCGAAAGTACAGGTTTTTACAAATATTTTATGAAAAACGGGGAGGACACCCGTCCGCGCCGGGCGGAAAATAAAAAAAGGCCCGCGCGGGTCTTTCTTTCCATCCATATTTCGTATGTACGCCCGTGCTTTGCCCCGGCCGCCGGTCAGAGGATGCCGCGGTCCTTCGCCTCTTTTAGGGCGGCGGTACGGCTCGAGACGCCGAGCCTCTCGTAGACGTTGCGCAGGTGGAATTTGACGGTGGTGAGCTTGACGCCGACCTCCTGTGCGATCTCGCTGTTGGTCTTCCCCTCCTCCAAGAGCCGGAGCATCCGGATCTCGGCCGCGGTGCACTCCACCGGCGGCGGGCCCGGATCCTCCTTTTTTTCCAAAAGGTACTCCGGGTAGAGCAGCGCGAAGCACTTCGCCGATTCCATCAGCTGCGCCACAAACTTCGCGGAGCCGCCGCGCTGCGCCGGCTCGCGGCTGTATTTCCCAAGAAGATGGTACGCCGGCGCGCCGAAATCCGCAAAGACGCGGACATAGCCGTAGGGCTCCGCGGCGGCGATCGCCGCCCCGAGCTGCTCCATGGCGAGCGCGCCGCTGCCCAGCCGCTCGCAGGCGATCGCCTCGGTCACGCCGCACTCGATGATGTCCAGCGTCCGGCTCTCGGCGGCGAAGACCTGCTTGAGCTCCTCCGCAAGGGAGACCGCCTCGGTATTTCTGCCCAGCGCAAGGTAGACCCGCGCCTTCGCCATCATCCGGTAGCCGTTGTCGGGATGGACGCCGTCCCACTCGCTGCCCAATCTTTCCGCGAGCCAAGCCTCGGCTTGCGCCGTATCGCCGCTCAAAAGGGAGAAGCGGACCCGGAGCGCCTCGTAATTCGGCATGAGCCAGTCGGCGCCGCGCTCCTCCATAATGGTTTCGAAATGGTCGAGCGGCTCCCGCCAGCCGCCGCCGGAGGGATCGAGCGCGCGGATCCGCGCGAGGACCGCGTAGGCGGCGAACAGCACGTCCGCGTCCTTGGACACAAAGGCGCCGCCGACCTCCATGGAGGCGGCCGGGATGTTGTTTCTTTCATACAGGAGCTCCGCCTTCCCGCACTCGACCCGGCCGGGGCTGCCGCTGCCGTAAACCGCGCGGACCAAAGGCCGGACGATCTCCGCGACGGCGCCGTAATGCTGCCCCCAGACCGAGAGATCCCTGCTCCCGCGCAGGATGCTCGGGTAATTCGACGTGACGGAGATGGAAAACGGGAGGACCGAATCCTTGTCGTTCGCAAGGACCGCGAGCATCAGCAAAATCTGAGCGTTGTCGGTCCGCGGCAGCATGAACGAAGCGCAGCAGATGCATTTTTCGGTCATGCTGCGGCAGGTGGTGTCCGCCTTGCAGCCGGTGCGGAGCCTCAGCAGGCGGGAATGCCAGACGCCGAAGTCCTCGCTCCTGCCCTCGTACCACGCGAACTGCATCTCTTGGATGCGGTGGATCGGCGAAGCCGCGCGGTCCTCCTCCGGGATCGAGGAAAAGAGCGCCCGGATCTCCTCCCGCTCCTCCTCGTTGAGGTGATGGACGTCCACCTCGTGGAGCGCGCGGACCGCCTGCGCGTAATCGGAGGCCGCGATGCTCTCACGGGCTTTCCGAAGAAGTCCCCTGTCGAGCATACCCGCACCCCCCGTCCTAATATTAGTCAAATTATAGCATTTTTTTACAGGGAAGAAAAGAAATAATTGAAAATAATTGTCTTTCTTTTTTGGAAGGCCGGAAGATCGCCCCGCGTTCCCCTGCCCGGCGCCCGAAAATATTTCGGAAAGCCCTTGATTTTTGGACGGGCATTCGGTATAATATCACAGTGCCGCCATAAGCGGCGGGACGTTCGCGCAACGATGGAGATGTCGCCTAGTTGGTCGAGGGCGCGCGACTGGAAATCGCGTAGGGGTCAAAAGCTCCTCAAGAGTTCAAATCTCTTCATCTCCGCCACTAAAGAAAGCCGGGAACCGCATGATTGTGCGGTTCCCGGCTTTTTCATTTTTTGGTAGGCACCGGAATAGGCACCGTTTTTTTGTACTGTTGATTTACGAGGTCGCCGACCTTTTTTCTCTTTTCCGTAAATGCGTATCTGCAAATCTTTTGCCGCTCGGCTCCGTTGCCGGGCGGATTTTTATGTTTTGAAACCATTGACAAGCGGCTACCATCGGGCATATAATATGCGTATATGAGCATATAGTAATTTGATAGGAGGCGAAAATCCAATGACCGATATTTTTAAAGCGCTGTCGGATGAAACGAGGCTCCGGATTCTGTCGCTGGTTCTGGAAGGCGAACTGTGCGTCTGCGAGATCGAGGACTGCCTTGGCCTGACGCAGTCGAACACGTCGAGGCACCTGACCGCGCTCAAAAACGCCGGAATTCTCTCATATAGAAAGCAGGCGCAGTGGACCTATTATAGCCTGAGCGAAGTATTCCGCAACGAAAACCGGGAGCTGATTGACTATCTCTCGGAGAAACTAAAACTGCTTCCCATGTACGAATCCGACCGTCAAAAAAGAGAAGCCTGCAAGCAAAAAGACCTATGCTGCAATTCCTGCCGCTGATTTTTCGCAGACGGCGATCGCGCGGCGTCCTTCGGTTTCCGCCGCCATGCAGTAAATATAATTATTTTATAGGAGATGCGACTTATGAAAAAAATGGCGATCTACGAGCCGGCCATGTGCTGCCCCACGGGGCTTTGCGGGGTCGGCGTCAACCCGGAATTGCTTAGAATTTCCGCCGCCCTTGCCGCCCTCGAAAAAAACGGAATCAAGGTCGAACGATATAACCTGACCAGCGCGCCGCAGGAATTCGTGAAGAACGCGGAAGTCGGCATGCTGCTCTCAAAGGGCGTCGGGATGCTCCCCGTCACCGTGCTCGACGGAAAAGTGGTGCTCACCAAACGGTACCCGACGAACGACGAGTTTGTTTCCCTGCTGGATGTGCCAAGCAGCTATCTGACCGTAAGCAAGACCGTAGGGACGCCCAAAACTCCGGGCGGCTGCGGCTGTTCCGGCGGAAATTGCGGTGGATGAGGAAGGGATTTTGATGGAACCGTTTCGCCCGCTTGAGGCAAGTCTCACAAAATATCTGTTTTTTACCGGCAAGGGCGGCGTGGGCAAGACCTCGGTCGCCTGCGCCACGGCCGTCGCGCTTGCCGACAGCGGGAAAAACGTGCTGCTCATCAGCACCGACCCCGCGTCGAACTTGCAGGACGTCTTTGAAACCGAGCTGACGAACAAGGGCGTCCCCATCGCGGAAGCGCCGAATCTGACGGTGGCGAACCTTGACCCCATCGAGGCCGCGGCGGAATACCGCGAGGGCGTCGTCGGCCCCTACCGCGGCCAGCTGCCGGATACCGTCATTCAGAATATGGAGGAGCAGCTTTCGGGCTCCTGCACGGTGGAAATCGCCGCGTTCAACGAGTTTTCCAATTTTATCACCGATCAAAAGGCGCGCGCGGACTATGATTTTATTATTTTCGACACCGCGCCGACCGGCCACACGCTGAGGATGCTCCAGCTGCCGTCCGCGTGGAGCAATTTTATCAGCGAAAACACGCATGGCGCCTCCTGTCTGGGGCAGCTGTCCGGGTTGGAGAGCAAAAAAGACGTCTATCAAGAGGCGGTCGCCACGCTGGCGGACGGGAAACGGACCACGCTGATTCTGGTTTCCCGCCCGGAAACGTCGCCTTTTTTGGAGGCGGAGAGGGCCGCGAAGGAGCTCTCCGAGATCGGCGTAAACAATCAGATTTTGATTGTCAACGGCGTGCTGACCTCCTACGACGACACGGTCTCAAAAGGGATGTATCAAAAGCAGCGGAAGACGCTCTACAACATCCCAGAGGGGCTCAAAGGGATCCCCTCCTACATGATCCCGCTGCGGGCGTACGGCATCACCGGAATCAAAAACGTGAGGGCGCTGCTGACAAAAAACCAGTGCGTGACCAGCGAGGAAAGAATTGACGTTCCGGAAATTCCCCGCCTCAGGGACATCGTGGAGGATCTTTATACCGCGAACAAAAAAGTGATCTTCACGATGGGGAAGGGCGGCGTCGGGAAGACCACCGTCGCGGCGGCGATCGCGCTGGGCCTTGCCGCAAAAGGGAAAAAGGTACACCTCACGACAACGGATCCCGCGGCCCATCTCAAATTCGTGATCGACGAGAGCAGCGGCATTCGCATGAGCCATATCGACGAGCACGCCGTGCTCGCGAAGTATCGGGACGAGGTGCTTTCCAAAGCAAGAGAGACTATGTCCGAAGAAGATCTCGCCTATATCGAGGAAGATCTTCGCTCCCCCTGCACGCAGGAGATCGCCGTGTTCCGGGCCTTCGCCGAGATCGTCGACAAGGCGGAGGAGCAGATCGTCGTAATCGACACCGCGCCCACGGGCCACACGCTGCTGCTGCTGGAGTCGACCCAGAGCTACAACCACGAGATCAAACGCTCTCAGGGCGACATCCCTGAATCGGCGAAAAAACTGCTGCCGCGCCTGCGCAATCCTGCGGAGACCGAGGTGATCATCGTCACGCTCGCCGAGGCCACGCCGGTCTATGAGGCGCTGCGCCTCGAGGAGGATCTAAAGCGGGCCGGGATCGCGACCAAGTGGTGGGTGATCAACGCCTCGCTCTACCGCACCGGCACGACCAACCGCATGTTGTCCGCCAAGGCGGGCGGCGAGATCGAATGGATCAATCGGGTGGCCGCCCATTCCGGCGGAAACTTTGCGCTGATCCCGTGGAGCGCGGATGAGATCAAGGGCGAAAAGCTGAAGAATTTACTGAAATAACAAAAGTCACGCGCGCCGCGGCAACCCCCGCTTCGAGGTCCCGATCCCGCCGCGGCAGCCCTCTTTTCCCCGGAAATCGCGCAATTTACCTTCCAAAAATATAATAGGGTTCTGGGGCTTTACACATATTGACAAATCAATTTCGATGCGTTATAATTCATGTATGCGACGCGATGCGCAACGCATAATTTTTTAATCGAGGTATTCCATGTACAAAGACAAGACCCTCGTCTGCAAGGATTGCGGACAAGAATTCACTTTTACTGCCAGCGAGCAGGAGTTTTTTGCTGAAAAAGGTTTTACGAACGAGCCGCAGCGCTGCAAAGCGTGCCGGGACGCCCGTAAAAACGATTCCCGCGGAAACGGCGGTACTCGCCAGATGTACGACGCGGTCTGTGCGGAATGTGGGAGGCCCTGCAAGGTTCCTTTCCAGCCCCGCAGCGATCGCCCCGTTTACTGCAGCGACTGCTTCAAGAAATAAAAAGTGACTTCAAAGGACGCGCCCCGTTTGGGGCGCGTCCTTTTTTTATCCCCCGTTCCGCGCGGGACTTTCTTCGGGCGTTTCCTCGGTCGCAAGATCCCTCTTTTGTCAAAAAAGCGGGGCCGCCGGGCGGGGAAAAACGGGGAGCGGTTTTGCCCGCTCCCTGCGGAAAACCTCCCTTTCGCCAAAGTAGGGCGCCGGGCGGGGAAAAACGGGGCGCCGGGTGGAGAAAAACGGAGGGTGGTTTTGCCCCGCACTCTGCGAATCTCTTATCGTGAATCTGCGCATCGCGTGCCCTCACACAAAACGCTGCAAAAGCGGGTTGTTCGCAAAATAGTCCCATGTGACGCCGCACTCGCCGATGAATCTGGGGTCGCGGACGCCTTTTTTCCCGTCGTCGTGGTAGTCGGAGCCGCCCGATATGATGGCCAACTTGTCGGTGTATCTGTATCTGATCTCCCGCTCGACCTCAAAGCGCGATAAGGTCCCCTTATAGCTGGTTTTTTCATACGGATAACACGCTTCGATGCCGTCCAAGCCGGCGGCGATCAGATTTTCGATGTACTCATACCGAGAGATTCGCCCGTTTTTACGGGGGACCAGCTCGTCGATCAGGTGCGGGTGGGCGAGGATCGCGATTCCGCCGGCCGCGTGAATGATACGGATGGCCTCCAGCGGATCGATTTTTTCCCGCCTGACGTTGAAGACCGGGTTGTCCCGCACCATGATCTTCGCCTGATCCCACGAGGCCGCGTAACCCTTCTGGGCCATCGCCTCGAAAATATGTTTTCTTTGCACCTCTTTGGGCTTTCTGGGAGGCATCGTCCCGTTGCGCACATCGTCCCAGCTGACCTCGATGCCGTTTCCGCACAGGATTTCGGTGAGCCTTTTGTAGCTGCGCGTCTTGCTCTGCTCGGCGTCTTTTTCCGCTTTGAGGAGCGCGGGATGGCCGAAGTCGCAGCCCAAGCCCACAATATGCACGTCGTCCACGTCCGTGTCGCACGAATACTCGATGCCCGGGATGAAGACAAGCCCCCGCGACCGCGCGTAATCGACCGGCGAGACCGGGCTCCCGTCCTCCGCCTCGATCGTCTCGGGCGGGCGGATGTCGTGATCCGTCAGCGCGATCGCCTTCATCCCGGCCTCGGAGGCGTAGCCGATCAGCTCCCGCACCGTGTCGTTGCCGTCCGAGTGGACGCTGTGCGTGTGCAGGTCGACCGGATAATTCGGTTTGTTCATGCCTTGGCCCTCCCCGCGGAACCGAACATGCGGATATGCTCCTCCACGCACGCTTCCGTCTGTTCCATGACATAGTGATCCAGTTTCAGCGGGTTATTCTCGTCGGGGTGCTCGCGCAGATAGTCGCGCATCCCTTGGCAGTAGGAGATCTTAATCGCGGTCGAGACGTTGATTTTGGCGGCCCCGAGGCCGACCAGACGCGCGAACACGTCGGGCCGAAGCCCCGTTCCCCCGTGGACGACCAGCGGGCACGGGATTTCGGCGGAGAGCTTTTTAAAGAGATCAAAGTCGATGTCCGGCTCGCCCTTATAAAGCCCGTGGGCCGTCCCGATCGCGGGGGCAAAGGCGTCGATGCCGGTTTTGGCGACATATTCGAAGGACTTCACCGGGTCGGCGAGCGCGGACCGGCTCACGCGGATCTCGTCCTCCACCCCCACGATGGCGCCGAGCTCCCCTTCCTCGGTCGCGTTTTTCTTTTTCGCGTATTCCACGATCCGCAGGGTCTCGGAGAGGTTTCTCTCAAACGGCGCCTGTGACAGGTCGAGCATGACCGAGGACCAGCCGAGGTCGAGGCACCGGATGACGTATTCCGGGTCCGTGCAGTGGTCAAGATGGACGGCGACCGGCACGGGGGCCTCCTCCGCGAGCGCCCGGAGAAACGAGATCAGTTCCTTGGGCCCGATCTGTTTGACCGTCGAGACGGAGGTCTGAAGGATGACCGGGGAGGACAGCTCCGCCGCCTTTTGCACGGCGGCCCGCGCCGTGAGGTCATTGACGATGTTGAAAGCGCCGACCGCGTATCCGCCCGCCTTTGCGTCCGAAAGCAGTTTCGCCAGATTGACATAGCCCATATCCATAGCTCCTTTTTAAAGGATAAAGGCGGCCACCGTTTCAAACGGCAACCGCCCTTATCCTCGAATATAGTTTGAGAAGATCGGCGGTCCCTTTGCGGAAGAACTGCCCATCAGGTCAGCCGATAAGATTGAGATAGCGCTCGAAATTCGGGTTCGCCATGTATTCTTTGCCCAGAATGGCCCGGTCGAGCCCGTACTGCCAGTAGAACTCGCGCTCCTTGTCGTTCGCGATCTGAACCAGAGACCACACGGACCAATAGGTGCAATAGATAAATTCATTGATTAGGATGCGCGCGCGCTGCTCCTCGGTCGGCTCGCCGCCGAAATAGGCGCGCATAAAGATTTCTCCGGCCTCCTCGCCCAACAGGTCCTCGGTGAAGATGCCGCTGACGTCGTAATACGGGTCGCCCATGCCGCCGTATTCCCAGTCAATCAGCTTCATGGTCTTGCCGTCGGACATAAAGTTTTCGGCGAGCGTGTCGTTGTGGCACGGGGTGAGGGCGGGCGGATTCTTCGCGTAGGCGTCGCGCACGCGCAGCACGGTCTTATAAATGGAATCCCAACCCTCGTAGCGCTCCTCAAACCCCTTTTGTTTCAGGATACTTACATAGTCCTCGATCCCTTGGACCGGGGCGAAGCCGCCTAAAAACTTGATTCCGCTTGAATGGAGGGTTTTCATGATCTGCGCCGCGTGTTTGAGCACGTCCGGATTCTTTTGGAAATCCTCGGCGTGCAGCGTGCGCATCTTTACAAATTCGACAAGTTGCGAACCGGTGTCGGTATCGAAATAGTACACCTCCGGGGCGATGCCCATGCCGGCGGCCATGGTGCTGTTGTGCTTTTCCGCTTTGCGGCTTATGTATTCGCCCGTGCCTCTGCCGGCGATCCGCATGGCGACCGTCAGGCCGTCCTCAAATACCACTTTAAAGCTCTTGTTGGTAAGGCCGCCCGCCAAGATCTCTATATCGGAGACCTTTCTTTTGAGTATCCTTGCCGCCAGACTCAGCAGATCCATAAAATCGTCGATTTCGTCAGCCTTGAGGATGCTCCAAAAATTTTTTACCGATTCATTGTCCATCTCAATGTGCTCCTATCTGTTGTGTATTGAAGATCCTTCTCCATGTAACGACATGATAACCCTTTGTGTTAGACAAATGTCAACCCTAACTTTTTTCGGATATCTTGCATAGTTCCTTCAAAGGAAAATAGGCGTTTTTACCGTATGACTTTTGCGTGTGGTTCGTATATAATTATAGAAAAAGGGGCCGGAGGGTTGTATATGAATGATAATTACTTGTCGATTACGGAGCTCGCAAAACTGCGGAAGGTTTCCAGCGAGACCTTGCGGTATTATGACAGAATCAACCTTCTCAAGCCCGCGTATATCGACCCGGAGACGAAATACCGCTATTACTCGGTCCGCCAGAGCGAAAAGCTCGGCGTGATCCGGGAGCTGAGGGAACTGGGCATGTCCGTGGAGGAGGTCAAGGATTATTTTAAAGACTGCAATCTGCGAAAATCCATCCAGATGCTCTCCGAATATTACTCGAAGCTGCAGGCCGACATCGAAAGAAAGCTGTTTTTGTGCCACACCATCACGCGGAAGCTCTCGTTTCTTGGGGAGCTCACGTCGTTAAAAGAAATCGACCACCCGTGCATGCGGTATCTCCCGGAGAGGAACATCATCACCTTCGGGCAGCCGGCCGGAGGCCCGAGGGAGCATGTGTACGCGCTGACAAAGCTTGAGTGGTATCTCAACGAGGTCGCGCCGATTCTCGCCACCGACTGCGTGGGCGTGTACGCCGGAGAGGAGCTTTTGGAGAAAAACGAGGACTATATCCACGCGATTCCCATGCTGTTTGTGGACAAAAACGCGGTAAAGGTCAAATCGGACTATATGCGCAGCGTCCCCGCCGGATATTATCTGTGCGTGGCCTACCGCGGCGGGCGGCTCGAAAAATACGACCCGTGCTTTGAAAAAGCCAAAGAGTATATAGAAGAAAATAATCTGAGGATCAGCGGCTTCATCTACCAGATCTATAAGATCGACGTGACCATGACCGACGACCGCAGCGAAACCCTTTTGGAGATCCAAATCCCCGTCGCCGTCAAGGAGTGACGGCGGCGGGCCCGGCTTTGCCGAAAAAACGGCCGGGTTTCGCCCGGCGGCCATGCAAAATCCATTCGTGACCGGGTCGGGGCGGGCCGGACGCGGGTCCATGTAGGCAAAAAGAGAATATCGGGACCCTTTTGGGGCCGCAAGTCCGTTCCACCGGGGCCAAAACGAATGCCGGAAGCAAAAAAAGAATATCGGGACCCTTCCCAAGGCGGAAAACGGTTATTCCGCGGAGGCTGGATCAAAATAAAAGCCAGCGCCATTCGGGCGCTGGCTTTATTATGCCCTTTCGGGGCGCGTCTTTCTTCCTCTCTTTTTGGGAGGCGGCATGCGTTTCGCTCCCCGCCGCGGCGTTTGGCCGGCGGGCAAAAAGACGGGGCGGGGAGCATACGTCGCCCGGCGTCCGCAAGAAGATAAAAAAGAAAAAAAGGGTATTGACATTGGTGCAGCACAAAGGGATAAAGTTGACGTCGAAAGGGTTTGAAAACCTCCGAGGACAGCTTCCGAAATCGCCGCCCTATTTAAAATAGGTAAAGATTTATCAAAGGCGCACGGGGCCCATGTCTCGAGAAACCCGCCAAAAGAGAAGGTAAGATCCCTGCGCGCTCGGGCGCGCCGCGCCCCATGCGGGCGCTCAAGCTTCCTGCGGCCGCTCGGCAAAGGCGGCGCCGATGTTGGCGCCGTGCGGATCGCACGCAGCCGCCTCCCGGCGGCAACCGCCGGCCGCGCGCTGCCGCTCCGGCCCCCGCCGGAAAAATTTTGGAGCTCCGGCGGCCCTATCGGAGGGCCGCGGCTGCCTCATGTCATGACGGCGCGCTTTGCGGGGCGTCATGCTCCCGGCCGCTTTCGCGGCCTTTGGCCCGGAAACGCGGGCCCGCTCTCCTCCCCCCGAGGAGGTGGTCAAGCGCCCGGCTTGGCTTTACAGTACAGCCTTCCATTCGGTTTACGCCGGTAAATTTTTACGCCGCCATGTGGGTCCTGAGCATTGCGGCGCGATGATTTAATAAGTTTATGAGGGGGAGATGTATAACGAAAAGAAGGACGACCTGAAGGTTATCGACTGGGAATATGCCTCCATGAACGACCCTTATTCCGATCTGGGTCTTATCGCCGGCGGCAACTACTTCACCGAAGATATGGATGTCAAACTCTGCATGATCTATCACGGTGGAAAGTTCGATGATATTGGCTTCGCAAAGATAAAGCTTTATCAAATTGTCAGCGATATCAAGTGGGGTTACTGGGCGCTGCAGCAGGTTGTCAACTCCGACGTTCCCTTCGACTATATGAACTGGTATGGAATGAAGGTAGCTCGTCTTCAGCATTTTTGGGAGGATCCTCGTCTTGATATTTGGATCAACATGCTTAACGGCAAGCCGGCCTTCAGAACAAAATAAAAGAATCCCACAGACAAAAAAGCGCATCCGGCAAAAGCCGAATGCGCTTTTTTTGCGTATTGGCGGGCGCTCAGAACCCGCGCCCGCCGCCGCCGTGCGTGGAGCCGCCGCTCGATGTGTGGACGGCGCTGCCTCCCCCGCCGCCGCCGCTATCCTTCGGGTGCGGCACGCGGACGACCGTGGTGCTCAGATACTGGTCGGTGCGCGCGGTGACGTCGAGGCTCCCGCTGCTGTGAAAATTATAACGGTAGGTGCTGCCCTTGAGCTCGTAGCTGTGCCGGACAAGGAAAAACGGCGCCGCGAACCCCGCCCCGCCCAGCAGCAGGGCGATCGGGATGAACAGGAGATTGAACGATTTTTCTTCCTCATACCGCCCGACGATGTTGCCGGTCTCCGGGTCATAGGCGTAGGAGCCGCCCGAGGGCGCGCCGGCCTTCACATACTCCTTGCAGCGTCTGAGGACGCCCTCGGCGGCGTCGTAATACGCGCCGTCGGTGAGGAAGCCGTTCGTCTCGTCGAAGACGGCGTCGATGCGGCTGTCTGTCAGGAGATAGATCATCTGGCCCGCGGTGCTGATCCACGCCTCGCGGTTATACATGTCGATCAGGTAGAGCATGCCGTCCGCGGCGAAGCCGTTTTGATCGTAGAAATCGTCCGCGCGCTCCATTGCGGAGGAATAGGCGTCGTCGGCCGTCAGGATCACGAAATCCATGCCGGTGTCCGTCCGGAAGGCGGCGGACAGCTCCTCGAGCCCCGCCTCCTCCTCGTCCGTGAAAAGCCCCGCATTATCATAGACCCACTGGCCGGCGAACGCCGTAACCGAAGAAAAAGCAAGCAGCAAACCGGCGGTCAAAATCGAAACAACGATCTTTTTCATGCGAACAGCCACCCCGCAATCAACGTGAGAATCGCGGCCGCGCCGCCGATGACCGCGCCGAGCGTGGCCACCTTGCCCTTGTCGACGGGCAGCTTGCCGCAGAGCGCGCCGGTCTGGCCGTTCATGGCGTAATGCCAGAGCTTGCCGGCGTGGTCCTTATAGGTGACGATCCAAGCCGGCAGCAGGACATAGCGATAGCGCTCCCCTTTCGGGTTGACGAGCGTGCTGCCGCTGACGCCGGTATAATGCATGTCCTCCCGGAGCATCGTGTCCGCGTACTCCTTGAGCTCGCCGATGATCTCCGGGCGAACGGCGTCCTTGTCGATATCGCGCTTTTCCGCGAAAAATCCGCTCAGGTAGGCCATGGAGAACGGCTTCAGGCTCTCCAGACGGTAGGGATGGATCCCGTCGCCGAGCTTGCGGTCCTGCTTTTTGAGCGCGGAGCGCATCACGTCGCGGAATTCGGCTTTTCCTTCCCGCGCGACGGCGTAGTGCTTTGTGGTGATGATGTCCTCGTCGCTCATGGAGATCTGCGTGACGATCTCGCCGGTGCCGCTGAAACGGGCGTCCATCTGGTAATCGGCCGCCCAATAGGGGTAATAGATCCCGGAGAGGCCGCTGATTTTCTTTTTATCAAAAAAGCCGGTCGGCACAAATTTCTTTTTGGAGGTCCAGCCGAGGAAACGCTCGACGGCGTCCTCCTTCGTGACCGTAAACGGCAGCACGGAGTCTGGGCGGTACTCGTCGGTCAGGCGGCCGGAGAGCACGACCGGGTTTTGGCAGAAATAGCAGAACGTCGCGGCGGTAGTCCCGTCAGTGACGATCTCGGCCCCGCAGCTCGGGCAGAGGTAGACAAGGCCGCCCTGCTCCTGCTCTTTGGATTCCGGGGCCGCCTGCTCCTTTTTCGCCCGCTCGGCGGCGCGCCGCTCCTCCTCCTTCGCGAGCTGCTCGAGATAGGGCTGCTCAAACGCGGAGTCGCAGAATTCGCAGTGGAATTTCTGGTTTTCCGGGTTAAAAAGCAGCCCCGCGCCGCAGTTCGGGCATTTGAATGTGACGGTGGACACTCCCATCCCTCCTCTTTCACAGTCATGTTATCGTAAGACCGTAAAAATTTGATTCTTTTGACAAAAACCATGCGTTTTTCGGCGGCGCGCGGCGGCCGGAAATACCCAGCCAAACAAAGCCCCCGTCGGGTCGTTTGCCGCTTCACGGCCGGGAACGAGGAACGCGCCCCGCGGAATTTTCCGGCGGTATGCGGCAAACGCCGGAGTGAAAGGCTGTTCTTCTTACCTCGAACCGCTGCCGCGGCGCGGGCAAGGAACGCCCCATGCGGGATTTTCCGATGGTATGCGGCGAGATGCCGGGGTGAAAGACCGTTTCCTCCCCGAACCGCTGCCGCGGCGCGGACAAGAGACGCCCCGCGCAGGATTTTCCGATGGTATGCGGCGAGATGCCGGGATGAAAAACCGTTTCCTCCCCGAACCGCTGCCGCGGCGCGGGCAAGGAACGCCCCATGCGGGATTTTCCGGCGGTATGCGGCAAACGCCGGGGTGAAAGGCTGTTCTTCTCACCTCGAACCGCTGCCGCGGCGCGGGCAAGGAACGCCCCGCGTGGGGCCTTCCGGCACTCCGGTTCGTTGCCAAAAGCCGAAAGATACATATCAGTTTATCGGGCCCGGCGGCGGAATATGCCGCCCGCAGACAAAAGGCGCGACCGGGCGGCGGACGGCGGACGCGCCAAAAGAGCGGCCCCTTCTCCCCCGCGTCGCGGCGCGGCTTTTCTCTATTTCATCAGGGCTTCGACCACTTTTTCCGCGCAGCGCAGGCCGTCCGCCGCGGCGCTCATGATGCCCCCGGCGTACCCCGCGCCCTCCGCGCAGGGATAGAAGCCCGCCGCGCCGACCGCCTCGAGGCTCTCCGCGTCCCGCACGATCCGGATGGGCGAGCTTGTCCTCGTCTCCGGGCCGGTCAGGACGGCCTCCGGGTCGTCGAAGCACCGGATCCGGCTATGAAAAGCGCAGAGGCCCGCTTTGAGCACGGAGATCATCTCCTCCGGGTAGAGCGAGGCGAGATCCGCCTCCGCGACGCCGCAAAAATAGGTCGGCGCCACCTTGCCGAAGCCCGCTTTTCCCCCGCCGAGGAATTCCCCGACGGTCTGGGCGGGCGCTTTGCCCCTTCCGAGCTCAAAAGCCCGCCGCTCGGCCTGTCTTTGGAACTCCATCGCGCGAAACGGGTCGCCGCCGAAGTCCTCCGCCGAGAGTGAGCACACCAGCGCGGCGTTGGAATTTACGCCGCCGCGCGCATGCATGCTCATGCCGTTTGTTACGATAATTCCCTCCGCGTCCTCGGCGGGGACGACAAATCCCCCCGGGCACATGCAAAACGTGTAGGCGCAGCGCCCGCCGACCTGCGCGGAGAGCTGGTAGTCCGCGGCGCCGAGCATGGGGTGGCCCGCGAATTCACCGTACTGTGCGGAGTCGATGTCGGCGCGCAGGTGCTCGATCCGAAAGCCCGCTGAGAAAGGCTTGGCCTCCAATAAAAGCGGCTTGTCCTTGAGCACGGCGAACGTCTCCCGCGCGCTGTGGCCGGCCGCGAAAATAACCTGCCGGGCCGGGACGCGCTCCCCTTGGACGACGACCGCGCGGACTTTGCCGTCCGCGATCTCAAAATCCTCCGCTTTGGAGAGAAAGCGCACCTCGCCGCCGAGGGCGAGGATCTCCCGCCGGACGCTCTTTACGACTTCGCGCAGATGGTCCGTGCCGACGTGGGGCTTCGCTCTGATTGTGATGTCCTGCGGCGCGCCGTGGGCGGCAAATTCCCGCAGCACAAAGCCGCAGCGCGGATCGCCGATGCGGGTGGTGAGCTTGCCGTCGCTGAACGTGCCGGCCCCGCCCTCGCCGAACTGGACGGAGGCGTTTTCGTCGAGCGGCCCGCCCCGCCAATACCGCTCCACGGCCGCCGCGCGCTCCTCCACCGCGGCGCCGCGCTCAAGGATCAACGGCCGGGCCCCCGCCCTCGCGAGATACAGCCCCGCGAACATGCCCGCCGGGCCGAACCCGACGACGACAGGCCGGTATTCTGGCTCTTTTTGGAGCCGCGGGATCGTCTCCTCCGCCTGCTCGTAAAAACGGACGTCCTTGGAAGGCAGGCGCGCCGCCGCCGCCTTTGCGCCCTCAAAATCCAACGTGACGGCGTACACGAGCCGGACGTCGCCCCGGCGGCGCGCGTCGACCGAGACCTTTGAGACACCGCAGACGGCGAACTCCTCCGGCTTTTTCCCAAAAAGGGCGGCGGCCTGACGGAGCGCGGCCCCCTCCGGCTCGTCCGGGGATAATTTGATCTCCGACACGATGATCGGCATGGCTGCGCCTCCTTCCTCAAATTTCGCAAACAGAAAGGGGGCCCGGAGCCCGGCCCCCTTTTTCTTTTTTTGCTTTCCTACCTCGCCGTGACGGTGACGGCACCGGAATAGCTCCCCTCCGCCCAGACGTTCTCATGGTTCGGGACGACAACCCGGAAGGCGACCAGATACTGCCCGGCCACGATGTCGCGGTCGCTGAGATCGACCTCGACGACGATGTCGTCGGAGGAGAGCCCTTGCAGGACGTCGGCCGGCCCGATCAGCGTCACCTTGAGCTGGCGGGCGTTGATTTTGACGTTATAGGAGATCGGGATCGTGGTGGTGATGAAGTTTTTGGCGTAGAAAATCTGCTCCGCGTAATTCGTCAGATCGAACTTCACCTCGACGTAATTCGTATTTTCCAGATTGACGAAGCCCTCCGGGAGATCGACCTCGAAGAGGAACGTCGAGGTCCCCATCGTGATGTTGCGCATGTCGATATACCCGAGGAAGATGTCGCTGTATTTGTTGATGGATTCGACGGGCGCCGCGACCGTGATGCTGTCGGCGGAGAGCGTGTAGGCGAGGCTTTCCGTGTTGAAGCTGCCCGGCGCGTTGAGGAATTCGAAGCGGAAGCTGAGTTTCTCCGTCTTGAGCATCGGGAGCGTGACGTTGACGCTCTCGCTGCTGACGCTGACCTGCGTGGAATCCACGGAGATCGTCTCCCCCTCCGCGTTGACCAGAGTCAGCGGAGCCACGACGGTCGTCGTCTGCGTCAGCGTGCCCTCCACCTTGGCCGTGGCCACCGCGCCGGCGATCCCCTCGACGTCCTCCTCCGGGCCTTTGACGGTGATCGTCCTTTCCGACAGGACGACGTCCTCTTGGAGGTAATCCTCCGGGACCTCGTATTCGCCCTCGATCACATAGGCGACCGGGATCTTTTTTTCCACCAGACGGTCGAACCGCACCTTCATGATCTGCGGCGAGACGGAGACGATCTCAAAATCCTTGCCGCTGTTGTTCGCCGCGACCAAGGAAAGGTCGTAGGTGCCCGCCCCGGTGACGCCGGAGAGCGACGCCGTCACGGAGATGTCCTCCGCGCTGATGCCGCCGATGATGTTTCTTGTGCCGCGGATCACGACGTCGACCGTCGTCTCGCCGCCGTCGATGGCGTTGAGCCCCATCTCCCCGATGAGGCCCGCCTGCGTGTCGATGTTGACGCCGACGCCCCCCACGGTCACGTCGCCGGTCGGGCTGATCAGCGTAGCGACCAGAAACCACCCCAGCACCGCGACCACAAAGGAAGTGACTGCGAGGACTTTTTTATTTTTTAAAAAGGCTCCCTGCTCTTTCATGCCTGTCCCTCCGATTCCTTCCGCGCTTCGATCCGCGCTTCCTCCGGCTGCCTCTCCGTGATCAGCAGCATCTCGAGCTTGCGCCGCAGCGTGCTCGGATCGAGCTCCCGGATCAGCTTGCCGTCGAGCGCCATCGTGATGATGCCGGTCTCCTCGGAGACGACCACCACCACCGCGTCGCTGTTCTCGCTCATCCCGAGAGCGGCCCTGTGGCGGGTGCCCAGCATGTTGCTGATCTCATAATTTTCCGAAAGCGGCAAAAAACATCCGGCGGCGTAAAGCCTGCCGCCGCGGACGATCAGCGCCCCGTCGTGAAGCGGCGCGTTGTGGAAAAAGATGTTCCCGACCAGCTCCTTGCTCGGATCGGCGTTGAGGACCGTGCCGGTGGAGATGATCTCGCCGAGCTTCGTCTCGCGCTCAAACACGATCAGCGCGCCGACCTCGGCCTTGCTCAGCTCCGCCACGCCGTCGCAGATCTTTTTGACGGCCCTGCGGATCACGGTGGCCTCGTCCGGTTTTTCATAGCCGAAGATCTGGAATTTGGAGAGCTTGGACTTCCCGACGCTCTCGAGCATCCGGCGCAGCTCCGGCTGAAAGACCACGATGATGGCGATGACGCCGAACGAAAATACTTGACTTAAAATATAAGAGGTCGTCTTGAGCTCCAGCTCCTGCGCCAGAGCCGCCACCACAATCAGGATGGCGATCCCTTTTACCAACTGGCCGGCGCGGCTGTTTCTCGCAAACTGAACCCCTTTATACACAATGTACGCAACGATCAGTACGTCGACAAAATCGAAGAATCCGAACGTTTTGGCGACGTTGATGAGATTGTTCCAATCAAATGTGAGTCCGTTCATGGTAGCTCTCTTTTCATCCTGTACTTTTCGAAGTCTATATATAATTATTTTATTCCTTTAAACGCATTTTTTCAAGCCGTTGCGACGGGTTCACAGAGATTTAATAATCGCGTAAATTTTCCCGACCGCGTTCTCCGCCTCGGGCATCCGGTTCATCGGGCCGGCGCTGAGACGGCAGGTGCCGCGCTCCTCGGTGCCCATCTTCCGGTGCGCCAGCGCCGCGCAGTGGAATCCGCCTCTGGTGGCGATCCCCTGCCTTGCGAGCAGGGCGGAGGTCTCCTCCCCGGTTTTGCCCGCGATCGCGAACGATAAGACCGGCGCGCTCCTGCCGAGCTCCGGCCTCGGGGCGAACAGATCGACGCGGTTCATTCTTGAGAGCGCGTCGTAGAGGTAGCCGATGATCTCCATCTCCCGCCTCCGAATGGCCTCCCGGTTCGCGCGCCGGACCCAGCCGATCCCCGCGCCCAGCCCCAAGATCCCCGGGACGTTGACCGTGCCGCTCTCGTACCGCTCCGGCGGCTCCTCCGGCTGGCCGGGCATCAGCGACTGGCTCCCGGTGCCGCCGTAGAGCAGCGGCTCCGGCAGGGTATCCTCTTTTAAGATCAGCAGGCCGGTGCCCATCGGGCCCATCAGCCCCTTGTGGCCCGGGGCGGCGATGAAATCGTAGCCGTCCGCGAGGCCGATATTCTCCGCGCCGGCGACCTGCGCGGCGTCCAGCAGAAACGGGATGCCGTATTCCGCCGAGAGCGCGGCGATTTTTTTGACCGGCAGCAGCGTGCCGAACACGTTGGAGGCTCCCGTCGCCACGAGGAGCTTCGTGTCCGGGCGGATCAGCTTGCGGTAGCTCTCCACCGCGGCCTCCGGCTCGGAGAGCGGCACCTGCGCGCAGTCGAAGCCGACGTGTCCGTCCCGCGAGAGCGCATAGACCGGCCTGAGCACGGAGTTGTGCTCCAAATCGGAAATGATGCAGTGCCCGCCTTTCGCGAGCATGCCGAGCAGGACCATATTCAAAGATTCGGTACAGTTTTTGGTGAAAATCACGTTTTCGGGCTGCGCGCCGAAGAATTCCCCGGCCGCGAGGCGCGCCCGGTAGACCTCGCGGGCGGTGTCCATCGACATCGGATAGCCGCTCCGGCCCGGGTTGGCCCCGAAATACCGGAAGGAGCCGCTCATCGCGCGCAAAACCTCCGGCGGCTTTGGAAACGTCGTCGCGGCATTGTCAAAATACAGCATGCGCTACACCTCCTTCGTTCCGGACACCCGGATCCCTTTGCTCCAGAGCAGATCCAGCATCTTCTCCCGGTCCCCGCCCGCGCGCACCACGTACCCGCAGCCGACCGGGTTGATCCCGGGATCGCGAAACGTCGTGGCATGCTGGCCCGCGTTGCGCAGAATGTCCTCCGCTTTCATCGCCGTCGTCACGGAACTGATCAAATAATAGGTTTCTCTATAAACTTCTTTCAAACTCATCACCGCCGTCCATCTCCGGATCTCGTATCATTTTCAGTATATGCCGGAAAAACCATGCTGATAAAAAAGCGGGAACCTTCGCAAAGGTTCCCGCTTTTGTGCTGTTTTTGGGGTTATCCGGCGCTTTGTGTCCCGGAGCTCTGTCCCTTGAGCGACTCGTTGACCGAATCGGCGTAGGCGACGTTGGCCTCGTGCTCCTCCATCGTGACGGCGTAGTAGAAGTTGCCCAGATCGTCGGTCACGAAGAAGTAATACCCGGTGTCCGCGGGATAGAGCGCGGCCTCGATGGCGTCGAGCCCCGGGTTGCAGATCGGCCCGACCGGAAGGCCGAGGCGGTAGTAGGTGTCGTACGCCTCGTGGTAGGCGTCCTGCTTTTCGGTGCTCGTGATCTTCTCGTCGCCGAAAATCTCGTCCCGGTAATAGAAATAGGTCACGTCCGATTCGAGATTCGGGAAGTTGACCGGGTCGGCGAGGCGGTTGCGGAACACGGAGGAGATCGTCTCCATATCCGTGCGCGCGCCGGCCTCCGCCTGAATCACCGACGCGAGGGTGATCGTGTCCTCCAGCGAGAGGCCGAGCTCCTGCATGCGGTCGTAATAGGAGGAGGTGATCTTATTGTTGAAGTTGCTGACCATCTTTGCCATGACGCTCGCGGGCTTCTCGTCGAGGTAGAACTGATAGGTGTCCGGGAAGAGGTAGCCCTCCCATTTGTGATAGATCAGCGGGTCGGCGCCCATCTGGGACTCGAAGTCGTAGCCGTACTGGGCGGTGTCCGCGGCCTCCATAAACTCGTCCGCGCCGCAGACGCCCTTCTCCTCGAGCAGCTCGGCGATCTCGCGCACCGTCATGCCCTCGATGATCGTGACGCCGACCTCCTGAATCGCGTATTCGCTGGCGCGCAGCGCGAGGAAGATCTGGTCGTAGCCAAGGTTGGAATTCAGCGTGTAGGTTCCCGGATAGAGGCGGTCCTGCATATTCTTTACACGGGCGTACACTTCAAACGCGAAAGGCTCGTCGATCACGCCCTTCGCGCCGAGCAGGTCCGCGATCTCGGAGAGCGTGGCGCCCTCCGGGATGACGACCTCGATGTCGCGGCTCTCTTTCTCAAAGCCAACGAGGTCGTTGATGCTGGTGACGGCAAAAATCGAGAGGTAGACCGCGGCCACAAGCACCGCCGCCACCCAAAAAACCGTGATGACCCCGGAGAGGCCCGTCCTGCGGCGGCGTCCGCGGCCGGGCTTCGCGCCCTCCGGCCCCCGGGGGCTTTTTTCCGCTTCTACTGGGCGTCCGGCGGGGTGTCTCCCCTCCGGCGGAGCCTGCGGCTCCTTTTTCTCCGGGGCGGGCCTCCCGGCGCCGCCCGCCTGCGGGGGCGTCAATCGGTCCCCTTCGCCATGGCCTTGCCCCTGTCCGGGGACGCCCGACGGGCCCTGTTTGCCGTCCCGCGCCGCGTCCTCGGCAAAAAACGCCGCGAACGCGTCAAGGTCATCGCCGGGGATGGGATCGCCCTCCCGGCCGTTTTCGTTCGCCCCTTCAAAGAAGCGGTCGAAATTTCTCTTATCTTCGCTCATAAAGACCTCCGTCCCCGGTTGGGATGGAACCATCCTGCGACCGGTTTCATAATATGTAACATACCGGCGCCGGCGACGTATTTCACAGCCGCGCCCGTATAAGATCATTCTCGTGAGGTGAATATCATGTTCTTCGGAGGAAACAACAGCTGCTGCTGGTGGATTATCATCTTGATTCTCCTCTTTACCTGCGGCGGATGCGGAAGCAACATCTGTGGAAGCAACAACTGCGGAGGCAACACTTGCGGCGCCAACAATTGCGGATGCAACGGTTGCGGCGGCTGTGACAACGGATGCGGATGCAACAACAACAATTGCTGCTGACGCAATGCTCCATAACCGGCTGCCCTGCGGATAACGCAGGGCTCTTCTTAAGTTAGAAGGAGGCCTGCAGCGCTGCGGCGGCTTGTCCGCCCAGCGCTGCTTCCGCGAGCAAAAAAGCGAATTCCGGCGCCGCGCCCGGCCCGTTCGCGGTGATCAGGTTGCCGTCCCGCTCGGCGCGGGCCCCGGTATAACGGCCCTCCGGCACCTCAAACCCCGGGTAGCAGGTCCACCGTTTCCCTTTGAGTGCGCCCGTGCCCGCCAAGACGACCCCCGGCGCCGCGCAGATGGCCCCGATGATCTTATCCCCCGCAAGGGCATTTCGGATCGCCCGGGATACGGCATCGGAATTTTTGAGATTCCGCGCGCCGGGCATCCCGCCGGGCAGCACGATCATATCCGGATCGGACAGGCCGGGGGCGTTCTCCGGAACGTCCGCCTCCACCGTGAGGCCGTGCGCGCCGCGGATCGTCTTTCCGCCGACGCCGACGATCGTGACCGCGAGCCCCGCGCGTTTCAAAATGTCATAGGTGGTGACGGCCTCCGTCTCCTCAAACCCGTTTGCAAGATAAAGGCAGACCATGCTGACGCCTCCTCCCGGTTTTGCCGGAAAAACGCGGCGAGCCCCGCCGCGGTCCCAAAAAACTTCCGATCCCGACTTTCTATGAAATTATGTTCGATATTTTCAAAAATAATAGCGTCGCCGCCGCGGGCGCGGAAAATCCCCCGTTCCCCCCGGCGCGGCCCCGTTTTTTTATCAGAGAAACTCCGCGGTGCGCGGACGCCCGCAGGACATCCTGCCCTCCGTGCACGGCCCGTAGGCGCAGGGCGGGCCCGCTTTGGCGAACAGCGACGGCGCGGCCGCTTTGCACAGGCGCAGCATCTCGTCCGCGACCGCGCGGATCTCCCACTGGGCGCGGTTGCAGCAGCGGAGCCGGAAAAAATTGTGCAGGCTGCGGGCGTTCATCGTCACGATCATCTTGGTGTCGCAGGCGTTGGGCAGCACGTAGCGCGCGTCCTCGATGGCCTGTTTTTCCACCGCTTTGCGGGCCTTCCCCTCCTCCATCCCGGAGGCGATCAGGCCGGAGGCGGCGTTTTTTTGGAGGATCGCGGTGAGCCGCGCGTAACTTTCCGCGGCGGCCTCCATCGCCTTTTGGAATTCCGCGGCCGCCTCCGGGTCCCCGGCGATCGACGGCGGGAGGACATATTCAAAGGAATCCTTTCGGACATACCGCTGGCTCTGGACGCTGTAAGAGGCGATGCGGTGACGCGTCATCTGCGCGAGAAACGCGCGGGAGACGCCCTCTATCGTGAACGTGAAACTGACATGCTCAAGCGGGCTGTCATGGCCCATCTCGGCGAGCATGTCCACCAATTTCTCCGCGCGTTCGATGCTCATGTCGTCAAACAGGACGTCCGCCCCGATGTCGCTGTAACAGAGCCTTGCCGCGGCGGCAACGGTCTTCTCCGGCTCCGGCGTATGGGAAAGCAGTTTTACGCTCGGCATGACCCCGCCCCCTCTCGTAAAATTTCTTGAAATACAGTGTAACACAGAAAAGAACAACGCGCAATCCTAAGCCGAAACGGAAAAAAAGCGGAGGTCCTGCGGCCCCCGCTCGGCAGGCGCTGCGCCTGTCATTTGACGGTAAAACTCATGCTGATCGCGTCGAGATATTGGCCCTCCTGATCGAGAAACTCGATCGTCGCCTGAAAGGTCCCCGCTTTTAACGCCTCGATCTCGAAGCTGCCGTTTCCGTCGAGGCGGCGGATCTCCGCGCCCGCGACCGTCTCGTCGCTGATCACCAAAAAGGCGTTGGCGCACTCGTCCGCGATCGTCACCGGGATGGAGATCTTGTCCCCCACGAGGTAGGCGGTCGGAATGTCGCTGATGTTCCCCTCGATGCCGTAATTCGCGACGTGGAAGACCCAGTCGCCCTTCTTGATCTCGCCGACGTAGCCCTTGATGTCGTCGACATAGAGCACCTCGCCGCCCATCGTGACATAATAGCTGTGGCCGGCCTCGAAGCTCTGGGAGGTCAGGCAGATCAGATAGCTGCGGACGTTGTCGGTGTCGTTCTTGTAATAGACGTCCTCGGTCGTGCGGATATCGTAATCCTGAAAGACGGTGTCGTCCTCATTGTAAATCGTGATGTGCCCAAGCACCGTCTCGGTGGTCGGGGAATTGGTGATGATCTGGATGCTGTTGCTCCCGGCGGCGAATTTTGTGGAGGCGTCCTCGCTCTTCGGATGAAAAAAGACCTCAAATTCCTCCGGCGTGGTATAGGTCTTTTTTGCCATCGCGGCGCATCCGGAGCCGAGCACGGCGATCAAAACGACGGAAACCAAGGTAAAAAGCAGCTTCTTTGTCATAGTTTTCAATTCATCCTTTCGGCGCTCTACTATGGTAGATATTATAGTATGATTCCGCCGCAAAATCAAACGGTATTTGCGGATGCCCAAAAATTTGACAGATTATTCATATTTTTGGGAGGGCGGGATCCTTGCCGCCCAGCGCGCCTTTTGCGGCGCTCCGAGCGGCGGATATTTTGGAAAATCCGGCGGCATCCCCTCCCCGGCATGAAATCCGTGCGGCGGGGAACGATGTTTTTTAGAAGCGAAATTGGGCGGCGTCGGGGTTCTGCTGATTTAAAGTGGCATCTTGTGAAACTGTTCAGGTTTTGCTCTCTATTCGCGCGCAATTTTGTATAAATATGTGTAAGATTTAAATTATGAGAAATTGATGTTGCTTTTTTTTTATATTAGGCATATAATCTCTTCAATTCTTCCTATTTTTCAGCCGTTTGTTCAGGAGGAAGGTGCTGGAAGGTGCAAAACTTTTCCGTAAAAACATTCATAGGAGGAAATGAAAATGAAAAAAGTATTGGCAATCGTCCTTGTCGTTGCCATGATGTTCGGCATGACGGCATGTTCCGGATCCGGCAGCGACACCATTAAAATCGGCGTCATCGCACCGCTTACCGGCGACGTAGCCGTCTACGGCAACGCGGTAAACGAAGCCGTAAAGCTCTACACCGACAAGGTCAATGCCGAAGGCGGCATCGACGGCAAACAGATCGAGCTTGTTGTCTACGACGACAAAGGCGATGCCACCGAGGCTGTCAACGCCTATAACAAGCTTGTCTCTTCCGACCAGGTCCTCGCCATCATCGGCGACGTGACCAGCACCCCGACCATCGCTGTTGCCCAGGCCTCCGTCGCCGACAACATTCCGATTATCACCGGCACCGCCACCCACCTCGACGTGACCTCCTTCGGCAGCAACATGTTCCGCGCCTGCTTCGTCGATGACCTTCAGGCCCGCACCATGGCCAACCTCGCCGTCGCGGAGGGCGTCACCAAAGCCGCCGTCATCTACAACGCGAGCGACTCTTACTCCACCGGCCTTCGCGACTCCTTCAAGACTTACTGCGATTCCCTCGGCGTCGAGGTCGTCGCGGACGAAGCCTACGCCAAGAGCGACGTCGACTTCAACGCGCAGCTGACCAACATCGCCGCCGCCAATCCTGAAGTCATCTTCATCCCGGAGTATTACAACACCTACTACCTGATCGCGAGCCAGGCCCGCGCCATGGGCATCACCGCCACCTTCTACGGCGTTGACGGCACCGACGGCGTCCTTGAGATCGACGGCGCCGACGTCTCCGTCTTCGACGGCATGTATTTCTCCAACCACTACACCACCGAGGATACCTCCGAAGTCGTGCAGAACTTCATCGCCGACTACGAGGAAGTTTACGGCCAGACCCCGAACGCCCTCGCCGCCCTCGGCTATGACGCCGCGATGATCCTCTTCGACGCGATCAAGCGCGCCGGCGTCTCCGAGCCCAGCGCCGAGAATTGGCAGGCCATCATCGACGCCCTCTACGAGACCGATATGCAGTGCGTCACCGGACACATCACCTACGATGAAGGAAACGGCACGCCGAACAAGTCCACCAAGGTTATCACCATCAATAACGGAGTCTACAGCTTCTACGGAGAATATTGATCCCGTTGCATTTTTCATCGGGAACGGCGGGACGCCCGCCGTTCCCTTTACTTTTAGCAAAGGACTGATACGATGACTTTTCTCACCCAAATCCTGAACGGCATCCAGATCGGCAGCATCTACGCCCTTGTGGCTCTAGGGTATACGATGGTCTACGGCATCATCAAGCTGATCAATTTTGCGCACGGCGACATCATCATGGTGGGCGCCTACGTAACGTGGTACCTGATTGCCAAGTTGTATATCTCCGAATGGGCCGCCATCGTACTGGCGGTTGTCGGCTGCACCGTGCTCGGTATGGTGATCGAAAAAGTGGCGTACAAACCGCTGCGCAAATCCGCCCGGATCTCCCTGCTGATCACCGCGATCGGCGTCAGCTTCCTGCTGGAGAATATCGCGCAGCTGATCTTCACCGCCAACCCCAGAATGTTTACGAACCTGTTTCCGGGCAATATGAATCTCGGGAGCCTGACCATCCCCAACAACACGGTCGTCACGATCCTTGTCTCCGTTGCGCTGATGGTCGGTCTGACGCTGCTGGTCGATAAGACCAAGATCGGCAAGGCCATGCGCGCCGTTTCCGAGGACAACGACACCGCCCAGCTCATGGGCATCAACGTCAACAGCACCATCAGCTTCACGTTTGGTCTGGGCTCCGGGCTGGCGGCGCTGGCGGCCGTCCTGTACTGCTGCTCCTACACGCAGATCAACCCGACGATGGGCTCGATGCTCGGACTCAAGGCCTTCGTGGCGGCGGTGCTCGGCGGGATCGGCAGCCTGCCCGGCGCGATGGTCGGCGGGCTCGTCATCGGCATCGCCGAATCCCTGACCAAGGGATATGTCGCCTCCAGCTACGCCGACGCGATCGTCTTCGGCATCCTGATCGTGGTTTTGCTCATCAAGCCGACCGGCTTCTTCGGGCGCACCATGAACGAGAAAGTCTAAGGGGGCGGCGGGATGGAAAAATTTCTTTCGAAAATGAAAAACCGCTATCTCCTCAATACGGTCCTCGTCGCGGCTTTCTACGGCGTCCTGATGCTGGTCATACAGTTCGGCCTGCTCAACCGCTACCAGACCAATATGCTGATCCCGGTCTGCTATAACATCATTCTGGCCGTCAGCCTCAACCTCTCGGCCGGCTTCCTCGGCCAGCTGCCTCTGGGCCACGCCGGATTCATGTCCATCGGCGGCTACACGGCCGCCCTGATTACCCTCGCGCTCGATCTGCCTTCGGTCGTGGAATTCCCGATCGCGCTGATCGCCGGGGGCCTCGTCGCCGCCGTGTTCGGCTTTGTGATCGGCCTGCCCGCCCTGCGCCTGCGCGGGGACTACCTCGCCATCATCACGCTCGGCTTCGGAGAGATCATCCGCGTGGTCATCACGAACCTCGGCTTCACCGGCGGGGCGTTCGGCCTCTCCGGCATCCAGAAGCACACCACGCTCTCCATCGCCTTTTTGTGCACGGTCATCACGATCTTCGCGGTCCACGCGCTGATGAAATCCCGCCACGGCCGCGCGATCCTCTCGATCCGCGAGAACGAGATCGCCGCCGAGTGCTCGGGCATCCCGACCACGTATTACAAGACCATCACCTTCACGATTTCCGCCTTCTTCGCCGGGGTCGCCGGCGGGCTGTACGCCCATTACCTGTGCATCCTCGATCCCTCGAACTTCGGATTTATGAAGTCCGTTGAGATCCTGATCATGGTCGTCCTCGGCGGACTCGGCTCCATGATCGGCTCCATCACCGCGGCGTTCGGCCTGACCCTGCTGCCGGAACTGCTGCGCGATTTCTCCGACTACCGCATGGTCGTCTACTCGCTGCTGCTGGTCATCGTCATGATCTTCAAGCCCTCCGGCCTCTTCGGAACCTACGATTTCTCGATGAGCCGGCTCCTGACCGATCTCAGCGAAGGCGATCTGTTTAAAAAGAAAACTCAGAAAAAGCTGATCCCGGTCGCCGAGGAGCTGCGGGGCGCGGAGATCGCGCCCGACGCCTCCATCAGCGCCGACCCAAGCATTCCTCCGGAGCCTGTCGAATCGCCGGAAGGAAAGGAGGAGGAATGATGTCCGGACAATCCATTCTTGACATTGAAAAATTGGGGATCGATTTCGGCGGCCTGCACGCCTTGGACGGCTTCAGCCTCCACATCGAGCCGGGCGAGATCGTCGGCCTGATCGGGCCCAACGGCGCGGGCAAGACCACGGTCTTTAACCTCTTGACCAGCGTCTACGCGCCGACCAGAGGCAAGATCGAGCTTCAGGGCGAGAACACGAAGGGCAAAAAGACCCATCAGGTCGCGAAGCACGGCATCGCCCGCACCTTCCAGAATATCCGCCTGTTCAGCAGGCTCACGGTTTTGGACAACATCCTGATCGGCATGCACAACAACATCCATTACTCCATCCTGCGGGCCATCTTCCGCCTTCCGCGCTACTGGAAGGAGGAGGCCGCCGCCAAGGAGAGAGCCCTCGAGCTTCTGGACGTCTTCGACATGCGAAGCGTCGCAAACGAGGTGGCCGGGAGCCTGCCCTATGGCGCGCAAAGAAGGATCGAGATCGTGCGCGCCCTCGCCACGGACCCGCAGGTCCTGCTGCTCGACGAGCCTGCGGCCGGCATGAACCCCTCCGAGACGGAGGAGCTCATGGCCAACATCCGCCGCATCCGCGACAAATTCGGCGTCGCCATCTTCCTGATCGAGCACGATATGAGCCTCGTCATGGGCATCTGCGAACGCATACTGGTCCTCAACTACGGGCTGGTGATCGCGGAGGGCACGCCGGAGGAGATCAAAACCAATCCGACCGTCATCGAGGCTTACCTCGGGCAGCAGCGCAGCGAATGAGGGGGTGCAGAATATGAGCGCATTTCTTACGGTAAACGACATCAACGTCTATTACGGGGCGATCCACGCCATCAAGGGCATCTCCTTCCACGTCGACGAGGGCGAAATCGTCACGCTGATCGGGGCCAACGGGGCCGGAAAGAGCACCACGCTGAAGACGGTCTCCGGCGTGCTCCGCTCGAAGACGGGCTCCCTCGAGTTCTGCGGAAAGGACATCGGCAATATCCCCGCCCACCGGCTGGTCTTTGAGGGAATCGCGCAGGTCCCGGAGGGGCGGCGCATCTTCCAACAGCTGACCGTCACCGAAAACCTCGAGATGGGCGCTTACAGCCGCCCGAATTCCGAGGTCAAGGAGAGCATCGAGCGGGTCTTCGACCGTTTCCCCCGCCTGCGCGAGCGGTATAAGCAGGTGGCCGGGACGCTCTCCGGCGGCGAGCAGCAGATGCTCGCCATGGGCAGGTCGCTGATGAGCCACCCGAAGCTGATGATGCTCGACGAGCCCTCCATGGGTCTCTCGCCGCTCCTCGTCAACGAGATCTTCGACATCATCGAGGAACTTAACAAGTCCGGCACGACGATCCTCTTGGTCGAGCAGAACGCGAAAATGGCCC
>ERZ795044.251-NODE-251-length-49009-cov-6.964395_pt1 | contig 49009 bp, 41 predicted proteins | sample MGYA00375128_ERZ795044 | MGnify/ENA primary metagenome ERZ795044 (study PRJEB30173, sample SAMN05720213) | anaerobic digester metagenome | isolation source: active sludge of municipal wastewater-treating anaerobic digesters | place: USA | collected 2014-12-22 ...
GCAGCGCTGCCCTTGACGATGACGAGTGACGTGATCATGGCAGGAGAGGGGCGGTGGCATTCGGGACTTGGGGTGGATGAGGGGATGCCGACGGCGGGCGTGCGAAGCGCGAGCCTGACGCTGGGCATCGACGGCCGGCGCGGTCTCCTGTCGTTGCAGCCGTACGTTCGGGCACAGGCCGGACAACTGCACCAGCGCGGGAGCGGCGACGACGTCCGTCCGTCGTTCGTGGGCCTCGCGGGTGGTCTCGTCCTCGTCTCGCGCTTCTGATGCGACTCTTCTCCATGATCTCTCCTATCGGGTCCCACACGCGGGTGGCGCGCTGGTGCCGTGTCGCGCGCCGGACGGTGCCTGTGATCGCCCTGGCCGGATGCAGCGGCATCGCCGACTGGGTCACCCCGGGTGATCGTGCCGAGACGCTGCCGGCGCAGGTGGCGCTCAACGCGGCGGTGCACGCGTCGACGAGCGCCGCCGACATCGTCGCCCTAGAGGTCGTGAGCCAGTACGTGCGGCGTGACGGTTCGCGCCAGCGCATGGGGGCGTCTTCCATCCCGCTCTCGACGCGGGCGACGCAGGCCGTGCCGATCCCGATCGATCTCGGTGGCTGCCTCGCCGACAGCGAACGTGATGCTGCCACGCCCACGGAGCGCGTCTGCCCGGTCGTGCTGACGCTCTCGCTCGTGGTCAACGGCGGGGTGCTCGACCGGCAGGTGATCGGGCCGCTGCGCCTTGCGCCTGGCGGAACGACCAACGTCGCACAGCCGGTGTCGCTGTTCGAGATCAGCCGGATCCAACTCGAGGTCGGTCCCGGCGCCACGCGCCTTGCCGGCGATACGGTGGTGCTGGCGCTGGGCGGGACCGTCCCCTTCCGGGCGAAGGTGCTCGACCGGGACGGAGGCGAGGTCACCGACCGCGCGATTGAGTGGAGCAGCGCGACCCCAACCATCGCCAGCATCGCGTCCAACACTGGAACGGTGACTGCGATCGGGTTGGGGTCGAGCCAGATCACGGCGAGCATCGGCACGCACTCGCAATCGCTGTCGCTGCGCGTGGTGCGCCCGCCGGCGGCGTTGTCTGTTACGGCGGGTGATGGCAGCGGGAGTGGGCGCGTGCGCTCCACCCCTGCGGGGATCGATTGCCGCATCGACGGGACCACGACGACGGGCGCGTGCCGCAGCGACTTTGCCGGCGATGCGCGGGTCGTGCTGACCGCGACCGCCGATGCCGGGAGCACCCCGCCGACGTGGGGCGACGATTGTGCGGGAGGCGCCGTGGGGAGCGACACCGTGACGTGCCAACTCACCATGGACAAACCGAGGACGGCGCGCCTGAGCTATACCGCGCTGCGCCGCGTCACCGTGCGGGGCCAGGATGGTGATGGGCGCGGGCGCGTCAGCGGATCGTTTGGGGTCGACTGTCTGGTGGACGGGACGGCGGCGACGGGGACATGCGCGGTCGACGTGCCCGATGGGGCGACCGTCGCGCTCACGGCCGTCGCCGAGGAGATCGACTCCCCGCAGAGCTTCGAGGGGTGGGGAGGCGAGTGCGCCTCGACGACGGGAGCGGCGTGTACGCTGATCGTTCGCGGCAATGCGCGCGACGTCGGTGTGCGCTTTCGCGCGGCTCGTCGCTTGAGCGTTGCCGTCGACGGGACCGGCGCTGGTGAGGTGGTGGCGACGGACGGGCGGTCGTGCGTTCGTGCCAACGGCCGCTCGCTGGGGAGCTGCGACCGCGATCTGAAGCATGGCACCGTGGTGTCGCTGACCGCTGTGCCAAACGAGGGCTCGGTCTTCGCTGGATGGAGCGGGGCGTGCACGGCGGAGACGTCGGTGCGCTGTGCGGTGACGATGTCGCAGGCGCGGACGGTGCAGGCGACCTTCACGGCGATGCGTCGTGTGTCGGTGCGCGCTGCAGCTGGCGACGGCCGCGGGCGCGTGACGGGGCCGGGTGGGCTCGATTGTCTCGTGGTGAATGCGGTCACGAGCGGCGTCTGTGCGGTCGACGTGACGGACAGCGCGCGCTACGCGTTGGTGGCGACGCCTGACGCGGCGGCGGCCACGACGCAGTTTTTTGCGGGTTGGGGCGGCGACTGCGTGTCGGCGTCGACGCCGTCGTGTACGCTCACCATCGACGGCGCCTCGCGCGACGTGGTGGTGCGCTTCGTCGACCAGCCGCGCGTGCGGGTGGAACTCGGGGGGAACGGTGCGGGGCGCGTGAGCGCCATGAGCGCCGGCATCGCCTGCCTGCGTGCGAGCGGGGCGACCACCGGCGTGTGCGATCGCCCTGCGGCGTTCGGTGCACTCGTCACGCTGACGGCGACCGCCGGTCCCACCTCGACGTTCGTCGGGTGGAGCGGTGCATGTGAGTCGACGGCGGGGACCACGTGCACGACGACCGCCACGCGAGCGCAGACGGTCTCGGCCACCTTCTCGTTGCGCCGCGAGCCGCTGAAGCTCACGATCTCCGGGGCGAGTGCTGGCACGATCGAGGTCAACGGCGTGCCAGCGTGCTCGTTGCGCGCGGGGCAATCGTCCGTGACGTGCACCGTGTCGTTCGACGTGGGGACGACCGTGCAGCTGCGCGCCGTCGCCGCACAGGGAGGACGATTCGCGGGATTTGCTGGTGACTGCAACGGTGCCGCTCCCTGCATGACCGTCATGTCCGATGCGCGGCAGGTGTCGGCGCGCTTCGATGTGGCGGTCCAGTCGATTCCAGCGGCCGTGAACGTCACCTTGTCTGGCAAGCAGTCTGGGAGCGTGCGCTCCTCGAGCGCGGGGATCGACTGCGTGCGAAGTGGTGGGGTCACCTCTGGCACCTGCTCGGCCAACTTCGTGGTGGGGGCGACGGTCACCTTCACGGCGACGCTGGGTCCCCAGTCGCGCATCGAAGCGTGGACCGGCGCGTGCGCGCAGGCCGTGGGCACGAGCTGCACGCTGACGCTGAGCAAGGACGTCACACTGGGCGTGGCGTTCTCGAAGGTCCCCTAGCGTCGGCGGCGGGAGTCGTCCTGGTCGCTCGGTGCGACCGGTGCGCGCACGTCGTCGGCGAACGCGAAAGAAAACGGCGCACGCGGGTTGCGTGCGCCGTTCGTCGTGCGTGCCTCGGACGCCTGGAAATAGTTCTGGTGTCAGCGTCCGCGTTCGACAGACGCGAGTCTCACGCGTGCGTGCTCGAAGTCCGGGTTGAGGGCGATGGCGCTGCGATAGAGCGTCTTGGCCTGTTCGTAGTCCTTCCCGTCTTCCGCTTCGAGTGCGCGGCTCATCGCCAGGAGCGCCTTGAACTGGTTGGGGTTCTTGGCGGCGGGGGCGTTGGTGCTCGCCGTGCGCACGGCGGGGAGCTTGAGCCCTGCATTGAGCTTCGTCCCCAGCTCCATCACCAGTTCCAGGAGCTTCTCGGACTTGCCGCTCACCGTCTGTACGTAGTCGATGGTCGACGTTTCGGTGTTCACGGCGCGGACGTCGATGCGCATGTTCTGCTTGGGATCGACGACGAAGCTCCCCATGAGCATGTGGCGCGCACCGAGGATCTTCCCGAGCTTCACCGCGGTCTCCTTGTCCACCCGTTCGCTCCCCTGCAGATTCTGCTCCTCCAGAAGGGTCTGCAGGCGGTCGCGTTCCACGACGCGGACGGCGCCGTTCTGGGCCAGCTCGGTGATGAGCATCTCGGCCATCCCCTTGCTGAGCGGGGCGTACGACGCGTGATCGACCATCGCGCCGTTGGTCATGTAGAGGACGGCGAGGGTGGGACGACTGTCGGATGCCTGTGCCGAGACGGGGGCCGGAAGCAACGCGGTGAGACTTGTGGCGAGCATCGCGGCGCACGACAGACTAACGGTTCTGCGCCTGCGTAAAGGCAATGCGAGCATGCGGCTCTCTTTGCGAAAGTGATCACCTGACAACACGCTCCTAACGTCGCCGCTCGTCATCAGCCTCGTCAATAGCGCATTCGTTCCGACGTCATGGCCAAGACCTGTCCCGTGTGCGGCGGCAGTTACGCCGATAGCAACGCCTTCTGTCCCACGGATGGGACGACGCTCCTGTCCGATAGCGCCTCCGGTGACCTGGTCGGGAGCGTGATCGCCAATCGTTACCTCGTGAGCGCCCTGCTGGGCGAGGGGGGGATGGGGCGCGTGTACCTGGCGCGCCACGTGCGGCTTCCGCAGCAGGCGGCGATCAAGGTCATGCACGCGGGGATGGCGAAAGACCAGGACGCCGTGGCGCGCTTCAATCGCGAGGCGGCGAATGCGGCGCGCATCGAGCACGAGCGCGTCGCGCGCGTCTTCGACTTCGGTGAGACGGCCGAAGGAATGGTCTATCTGGCGATGGAGTACGTCCCGGGGCGTACCCTGCGCTCGTTGCTCGAGGACGAGAAGCGGCTCTCGCCGACGCGGGCGGCGGGGATCGCCTACCAGGTGGCCGAGGGGCTGGATGCGGCGCATCGCATCGGGATCGTGCATCGCGACCTCAAGCCCGACAACATCCTGATCGTCACGGACGACCAGGGAGTGGACCGGTGCAAGGTGGTGGACTTCGGGATCGCCAAGGCGGCCGACACCACGGGGACGCAGCTGACGCGCACGGGGATGATCGTCGGGACTCCCGAGTTCATGAGTCCCGAGCAGGTGGTGGGAGAGCCGCTGGATGCGCGCAGCGACGTGTACGCGCTGGCGCTCGTGGCGTTCCAGATGCTGGCGGGGGTGTTGCCGTTTACCGGGGCGACGCCGGAGCGCGCGTTGATGTCGCGTCTGATGGAAGATCCGCAGACGCTGGCGGCCGCCGCTCCCGACGTGAACTGGCCCGAGGCGGTACAGGCGGTGCTGACACGGGCGCTGGATCGCGAGGTGGCGACTCGCACGGCGTCGGCGCTCGACTTCGCGGATGCGTTGGTGGCTGCCGTCGAGGGGTGGCTGGGAGCGCCGGTGCTCCGCGGGCGCACGCCGATGAGCACTGCCGCGGTGTCGGCGACGCCACCGACGGGTGCGGTCGCGATCGCGGAGCCGCCGCGCCCGCCGGTCGGGGCGGGGACGGGCGCATCGATCACGGCGGCGGCCAACGCGGCGGCCACGGCGGCGCCCGCCGTCGAGCGCGCTGCCAGCGTCCCGGCAGCTGCAACGTCGCGTCCGTCCCGGCTGCCGCTGCTCATTGGAGGGGTCGCGCTGGTGGCGGCCGCTGCGTGGGCGGCGTTCGGCCGGGGCGATGGCGCATCGCCGGCGCAGCCGGCCGCGTCGCCGACCGCGTCGCCAGAGGGTGTGGCGCCGCCGGTTCCTGCGCCGCCCGCCGCGGCACGGGAGGCGAGTGCCGCACCGGCGCGCGACGATGCCGCCGCGAAGGGTGGGGGGCCGGCCGCTCCCACGACGCCTAACGACATCGCCAGTGGTAGGCCGCGCGCCGACAGTGTCGTGCCTCCCACGGCTGCGCCTCCGGTGCTCGCGGGCAAGGGGGTGCCCATCGGCGGTGCGGCTGCGCCGGCGAGCGCCGCCGCCGCCGTCGCGGCGCGTCGCGGGGTCGATAGCGTTCGGCGGGTGCTGGAGGACGACAACTCGGGCGAGGGCGAGGCAAAGGCCGCCATTCCGCATCTGCAGCGCCTGCTGCGCGACTTGGGGAGCGCCTCGGACAGCACGTGGGCGTACCTCGCCCTGGTGAGCGCCTATGGGCTCTCCGGCGATCCGCATCGCGCGTGTGCGCCGCTGCGCAGCGCGCGCCGCCTGGCCACGACCGATGCGCAACTCCGGGCGGTCACCAACTTCTTCAATAGCGAGGCGCTGGCCTGCGTCCCGTGAGGTCGACGTGACGGGCGGGCGCGATCGTTAGGGAGCCCGCGTAGCGCGCGCGATCGTTAGGGTGCTCGGGGTCCGCGCACGCGCGTCATCACCGCCTTCTGGCGCCCCTCCACCCGGAACGTCCGGATCTCCGCCCCTTCCTCGGCGTTGGCCCCGGCGCCGCGATGCACCGAGGTGGGGGTCGTGCTCCACCAGGTGACGTCGTGCGTCAGCGTGTCACCGCGCAGCGTGTACCGGCTCTCCAGCATGCGCTCCCCGACCTGGAAGACGCTGATGAGCGACCCGGCGATGAGGGTCTCGTCGAGCAGGATGGCGTTGCGTTCGTCGGTGGCATACCGGCCGCGCGCGGCGTCGCGCACGATCAGTCGGTAGTCGCGCAGTCCGCGGACCGTGTCGGCGTTGAAGACCGTGCGCCATGTGAGCGCGCTCCCGGTGTCCTCGCGGGCGATGCGGAGGGTGAGCGGGATGCGATTGCGCACGCTGTCGGGGGCGCTGACGGTCGTGAGCGTTCCTGACCAGTCGCCGAGCCAGTCGTCGGGGAAGCGCGGTGCCTGCGCCGCCGCAGGGCGTGCGATCGCCGCGGCGAGTGCCAGGGCGCAGAACAGCAGGCGCGCGGGGACGCCGCTCTGCGCTCGCGTGCGCGCGCGAGCGCCGATCATCGCGAGCGAGCGCGAGCGTCTATCATCGAAAGCGAACGCGAGGGGGCGACACGACCGATCCGCACGTGAGGACGCTCCGGATGTTGGGGGACTGGCCTGATCGGACAAGCTACGGGGAGCGCACGACGGCGCCAACGTCCCTCGTGTGACGTTGCCGGCGGAGGCGGCGGGCGATGCCTCGCGACCGCGGCGATGGGTGAGGGAGTGCACGCACGTTGCGTCTCGTGCCAGATTGTGTTCTCTGGTGTACGCTTCCAGCGCCACCCGCGCCGTCGGCACGATGTCCCACCGCGCTCGCGGCACCCTGCACCCGCACGTGCGCTGCACCATGTCCCACTGTGCGCGTGGCGCGATCCCCCATAAATACCACTTCCCCTTCTCGCCTCAACGGAATGACGTTTCTCCCGGCCCCGATGCACCGACGCCCCGTCCCCGGCGCTGCGCCCGTTCTCGTCGCGCGCCTCGAGCCGATCGTGCGCGCGCTCGTCGCGTCGGCGGTGCTCTCGCTCGCGGTACTCTCGCTCGCGCCACTCTTGCCGCTCACGCCGCTGGCCCAGGCGCAGGAGACGGCCGAACGGGCCGCCGCGCCAGGCGCGGCGCGCCGGAACAGCAACCAGGGGAAGAAGCAGGCGACCGCGAAACCGAAGGCGAAGTCCACGACCAAGCGCGCGGCCAAGGGCGACACGGCCAAGGGCGACACCGCACGCCGAGCCTCCGTCGGCGCCCTCGGGCGCAACGCGGGCGATCGACACCTCGCGTATCGGGAGACGGGGAGCGACCTCGACTCGTTATGGCCGCCCAAGATGCCGGCGCCGCTCCCCGGGGCGATTCTCCCCGCCAAGCGTGTCATCGCCTTCTACGGCAACCCGCTGTCGCGTCGCATGGGAATCCTCGGCGAGTTCGACCCGCCCGAGATGCTCAGGCGCCTTGATGCAGAAGTGGCGGAGTGGAACCGCCTCGATCCGCAACACCCGGTGCAGCCGGCGTTGCACCTGATCGCGGTGGTCGCGCAGGCGGGGGCAGGGAGTGACGGGAAGTACCGGGCGCGCATGGACAGCGTGATGGTCGAGAAGGTCTACGCCTGGGCGAAGAGCCGAAACGCGATCCTCTTCCTCGACGTGCAGGTGGGGCTCAGCACGTTGCAGGCGGAGCTGCCGCTGCTCGAGCGCTATCTCAAGAGACCCGACGTGCACCTCGGCATCGATCCGGAGTTCTCGATGAAGAACGGCGGTCGTCCGGGCAAGCGCATCGGGACCTATGATGCGAGCGACATCAACTACGCGTCGCGTTTCCTGGCCGGGTTGGTCGACAAGTACCAGCTTCCGCCCAAGCTGCTCGTGGTGCATCGCTTCACCCAGAAGGGGGTCACCAATGCGCGCGACATCCGCCTGGATCCCAAGGTGCAGGTCGTGATGCACATGGACGGCTTCGGCGCTCCCTGGCTCAAGCGCGATTCTTACTACTCGTACGTCAAGAAGGAGCCGGTGCAGTTTGCCGGATGGAAGCAGTTCACCAAGCCGCGCAACGATTCGCCGCCGACCAGCAAGCCCGAGTTGCTGCGCTTGTGGCCGGCCCCGCTGTACATCCAGTACCAATAGCGCAGAGCGGCGTGCGCCTGACCGACTGACTCGTCAGGCGAAGTCATGGGTGGACCGCCGTGTGGGCGTGTCGCAGCGATAGCGCGGCGAGGTCAGCCGGCGCCGGGCCGCGCTCCCCTCGGTGACGGCAGGAGCAGCTCGTAGTACAGCAGCGGGACATCGCGATAGGTCACGCGGGCGACCTCGCGGTAGCGACAGGCGCGATAGAAGCCGCCCGCCCCGGCCGGGTCGTCATAGGTATCCAGGCGGATGCCGTTCGCCGGCCACCGGGCGGCGGCGTCGGCCGCCGCCGCCATGAGCTGTCGCCCGATCCCCTGTCGTTGCACGTCGGGGTGCACTGCCACATCGACGACGTAGAGCGGACGACGCACTGGCGTGAAGTAGGTGATGTCGATCGTGCGCGGCTTGCGCGTCTGCAGGCGAAGGGTCCCCACCACCAACGACGCGATGCGCGCGACGAGGACCAGCGGCGTGCGCAGCGCATCGCGCACGGCGGCCTCCGACGTGCGCGTGGACCAGTGCCCGCCGCCGAACGTTGTCGTTAGGTGCGCGGCGGCGGCGGTGCGCACCTCGGCGATGGCACGCACGTCGTCGGGGGTGGCGGGCGTCACGAGGATCGACATCGGGAGCGGGTCGGGCGGGGGGCAACGCCGGGCCCTCCGGTCACGGCCGACGGCGGCGCGAGGCATCGAACGCGGGCGAGAGATGGGGGCGACTTCGTCCTTTCCTCGCACGATGGCACCTGTGCGACCGGTTGCCGAGCGGTGGAGACCCGGCAGAGTCTCGGGGAATCGTGAACTCCGGCCGATACTCTCCCTGAGGCCCCGGCCCCCGCTCCGACCTGTCGCCTTCGTGAAAGCGCCACTGCCTCCAGCCTCCGACTCGCCGCCACCGGCCCCGCCCTCCGCGCCAGTCCCCGCGGAGCCGTCGCCGGTCGAGATCCGGCTGAAGCAGATCCTTGCCGATGTCGACTTTCCTGCGATCTCGACCGAGGCGCTGGAGGCACTCAAGCAGGTCCCGGACGACGAGACCTCGATCCAGCGCCTCGCCAACATCGTCCTGCGCGAGTATGCGCTCACGGTCAAAGTGCTGCGCACGGCGAACAGTGCGCACTATCGTCGCTCGGACCAACACATTCGCAGTGCGGCGCACGCGATGCTGCTGCTGGGGGCAGGGACGGTGCGCAACCTGGCCGCCAGCCTCCTCCTGTTCGAGCACTATCGCAAGCGCTCACCGGGGCTGAAGGAGCTGATGCTGCTCTCGCTCCTGACGGCGAATCACGCGCGGGAAGTGGCCATGCTGCGTGACCTTCCCGATCCTGAGGAAGCGAACCTGTGCGGGATGTTCCGCAACCTGGGCGAGGTCCTGGTGGCCGCCTACTTTCCTCGCGAATACGCGCGGATCCTCCAACAGATGGAGCAGCGCGGTTCGGGGCAGGCGGCCGCGGCATTCGATGTGTTGGGGTTCCCGTTCGAGGACCTCGGGGAGGCCATGGCGCGCAACTGGGGGATGCCCGATCGCGTGGTGGCCGGGATCCGGTCGGCGGGGCCGCAGGCGTCGGACGACGCGCTGGTCATCACGGCGTTCGCGCACGAACTCACGACGGCGGTCTATCGCCGCGACGTGGACACGTCTCGCGATGGTGTCTCGGAGGTGCTCGCCCGCTACGCGCGGCGCCTCAAGCTTGGTCGCGACGAGGTCGCCGGGGTGCTGCAGTCGGCGCTGCGCGAGACCAAGGCGACCTTCGCCTGTGCCAACGTCACGCTCGACGGACTCACGCTGCGCACGCAGCAACTCGCGGCGTTCGCGGCGCTCGGCACGCCTGACCATCCCGGCACCGACGAGGAGACGAGCGCCGACCGTGGTGGTGAAGCGGGGGCGGTCGAGGACAGCGCGCGCGAGGCGAGCACCGCGAGTTCGATCGTTCCGCTCGCGCAGCTCCGCCTCGAGTTGCGCGGCGAAGTCGAGCGGATGGCGATGCCCGGCTCGGGTGAAGAGCTGAGCCGAGTCATCCTCATGGCCCTCGAGGCGGCGTTTCGCGGAGGACCCTTCCATCGCGTCGTCCTGTGCCTGATGACGACCGATCACCGGCAGCTGAAGGCGCGCTACGGACTCGGCGCCGGGGTCGAGTCGATGCTCGACAAGTTCACCTGCGACCTCGACTCGCGGTCCAGCCCGATCGCCCTGGCGGTCGTTAGGCGCGTGGGTGTGTGCCTCCCGCTGGAGCGGGACTTCTCACCGACCGAGTGGCGCTTCGCCCAGACGTTCGCGGCCGCGAGCTACGTCGTGGTGCCGCTGGTGGTGGCCGGCCAGGCGATCGGTGGCCTGTACTGCGACCGAGTCGAAGGCGACGCCGTTCCCGATGCGGCCACGGTGGGCTACGTGCGTGCGGTGTGCGAGGGGGTGCAGCGCGGGATCACCGCGCGCAACGCCGACGCGCACGGCCACGGGTTCCGTACGGCGGAGTTCAAGCGCGACGCGGTGCTGCGCCTCTTCGCCGGCGACCGACTCGAGGACGTGGCGACGTCACTCGCCGTGGAGGCGGAGACGCTCGACGTCTGGCGCCGCGAGTTCCTCGAGGGGGCGATGGCCCGGCTCAGCCAGTAAGCTCGCCGTCGGCGCGAGCCGCGCCTCACGCGCCGTGCGCCGTTGGCCACGCACGCGCGCCTTCCGCGCCTCCTCTTCGCGCGTGCGGGGCGGCGCCGTGGTGCGCAGCGCCTGGATCAACCGGCGCGCCGCCGCCTCCACCTCGTCGACGGCCACGTTGAACGCCGCTTCGTTTGCGCGCGACGGCCTGGTGGTTCCGCTGAGCTTGCGCACGAACTGGAGCGCCGACGCCCGGATCTCGTCAGGCGTGGCGGGCGGCTCGAAGTTCGCCAGCGTCTTGATGTTGCGGCACACGGCGGGGCGGGCGACGAGTGGTGGGGGCTAGCGGGATCCGCCGACGCGAATGGCTGCGCCGGCGTAGAGCGCGAAGACGCCGTTCTTCGCCGACTGCTTCACGTTGGCGATGTCGAAGTCGGCGACGTTGGAGACGCCGAAGCTGTAGCGCGCCCCGCCGCTCAGGACGAGCGGTCCGAGGTCGAAGTCGAGCCCCGCCCCCATGGTTCCGCCCACGTCGACGGACTTGGTGCTGACGCCCGGGATGTCGTCGCAGCTTCCGGAGGTCCCCTTCACCTTGCAGTCGATCTTGAAGCCGAGGTAGGGACCGGCGTACAGGTGCGGGTGCACCGTCCCCTCGGTCTTCGGCTGCAACCGCAGCATGATCGGGACCTCGATGTAGTCCAGCTGCAATCCCTCGGCGGTGCTGTTGGTCCCCTTGGCCCCCTTGCTCACGAGCAGCAGCTCCGACTGCATGGTGAAGAGTCCGCTCGACGAGCTGACGTTCGAGATGCCACCGATGAGGCCCGTTCGCGAGTCGAGGCCATCAATGCCGCGGAGCGTGGAGAACGTGGCGCCGACGATGGCGCCGATGTGCCCGCCCTGGGCGCGTGCGGTGGCGAATGGCGCCAGCGAGGCGAGGAGGACCGACGCGAGGACAAGGGAGGCGAGGCGCGCGACGGTGCGCAGGCGGCATGACGGCATGGCATCGACCAGCGAAAGGGTGAGGGAACGGCTCGGGGATCCTCGGGCAAGCTAGGTGCGGCGCGCGAGGGCGGCAAAGGGCACCGTTTCCCAACGCACCGGCGTTGCGCCTCGCGACATACGGCTGCGGTTGCCAGCGCTACTGCGCCCGCACCTTGCCGCGCGCCTTCGTCACGATGTCCCTAACTTCACGAAGCAACGTGGGGCCGTGGTAGGTGAAGCCATCACGGATGGTCCACTCCACCCCGCCGGTGCGCACGATCTTGCCGTTGCGCACGGCGTCGGTCCCAGTGGGATACAGTACCTTGAGATCCTCGAGCGGGTTCCCGTTCACGATGATGAGGTCGGCGAGCCACCCCTGCCGCACGCGCCCGATCTCCATCTCCTTGCCCAGGACCTTGGCCCCATTGCTGGTGGCGTGCTGGATGATCTTGAGCGGCTGGAAGCCCGCCTCTTGGTGCAACTCGAGCGATCGCACGAAGCCCCAGCCATACATCTGGTAGATGAAGCCGGCGTCGTCGCCGACGGCGATCGTCCCGCCCAATCGCTCAAAGTCGCGAAGCGTGCGGAACCAGATCTGGTAGTTCTCCTTCCAGAAGGCCTCGTCGACCGACGTCCAGCCGATGAAGTAGGAGCCGTGATTGAGCGGGTTGGGCTTGAAGAACTCCTCCAGCGTGGGGTGCAGGTAGTCCTGATACCACGGCGTGGTTTGCGCGCGCTGCAGGTCTCGGCTCGCTTCGTAGATGTTGAGCGTCGGGACCCAGGCGACGTTCGACTTCACCATCCCGGCGAGCACTTCCTTGAGGCGGGACGGATCGGCCTCGCGCCACAGGCGCCCGGCGTAGCGGAAGCGGTGCACCTCGTCGGAGTAGTTGAACTCGGGTGGGAAGTGCTGCACGCCGTCGACGATCGCGGCATCGGGGATACCGTACCAGTGCTCGATGGTCGTCGTGCCGAACTTGATGTCGTCCCACGCGTTCGTTTCTTCGACCGCCGAGTGGTGTGCGACGCGCAGCCCGACCTTGTGGGCCTCGTCCAGCATCGCTTCCATCACATCGCGCTTGGTGCCGAGGATCTTGATGCCGTCGGCTCCCATCGCCTTCAGTTGCTGGACCTTGGCGCGTGCCTCGGCCGGCGTGTTAGGCGCCGGAGGAATGTTGAACATCGGATAGTGGAAGATGCGCGGCCCCTCCATCTGCCCGGCGTTGATCCGGTCGCGCATGGGGATCGTCTTGCGCGAGTCGCTGCCGACGTCGCGCACGCTGGTGATGCCCGAGGCGAGCCAGATCTTGAGTTCGTACTCCTGCTCCTGCGGTGTGCCGCCACGCTCGTCCTGCACGTGGGCATGCGCATTCACGAAACCGGGGAGGACGTACTTTCCACGGGCGTCGATCTCGACGCCGCCGGTGGGGCGATTGCTCTTCCCCCCGATCGCATTGAGGATCGCGTCGTCACCCGACGGGACGATCTGCGTGATGCGGTTGTTGTCGATCACGATGTCCCACGGCCCCGACGCGGGTGTCCCCATCCCGTCGATCACGAGCGCGTTGCGTATGATCAGGCGGGCGTTGCGCTTGCCGTGCAGCGCCGGCGCCTGCGCGCCAAGAGAGACGGCCGCCGCAAGGGAGAGCGAGGCGAGGACGAGAGATCGCGCGAGTCGGGACATGGGGCGTGGGCGGGGATCGGATGCATGCAGCGAGGACACGAGTCGGGCCTGTCGACATCGTGGGGAGACGGTTCGTAACCTCGGACAGCGTGGGCCGGGGCGCAAGGCGACGGCTGGCGCCGGTGGCGCACGCGCTGCGCCCCGCCCGGTCGATCGGCTACAGTCCGTCGCTTCCCACGATCAGCCGCATGAAGAAGCCCACCGACGCGGCGAAGTCGCGCGTTGCGACGCGTTCGTTGACACCATGCACGCGCGCGCGGTCACCGTCCCCCAGGGGGATGGGAAGAAATCGATAGACCCGATTGCTGTGTGGCCCCCAGTACTTGGCGTCGGTTCCGCCCATCACGAGGTACGGGATCACGGGGACCGGCGTTCCCGGGGTCATGCCACCAATGGCGCGCGCAATCAGCGTGTAGGCCGGATCCTGCACCGACGAGACCTGCGAGGGGTCGACGCCGACCGAGTCTAGGCGCTCCACGCGCACGCCGGAATCGGCAACGACCTGCGTCACGCGTGCCATCACCGTCGTCACGGTCTCGCCGGGGCGGATACGAAAGTTCACGACGGCGCTCGCCTCGGGCGGCAGGACGTTGTCCTTGATCCCCGCCGAGAGCATGGTGGGCGCGATGGTGGTGTGCAGGAGCGCGGCGCCCATCTCGTTGGATTGCAGGACGCGCGTCAGGATGGGGGCGGTGATCCACAGGTTGCCGCTCACGAGACGCTCGCGAAACGACTGATAGGGGGCCATGGCCTCGATCATGCCGCGTGTGGGACCGTCGAGGGACGCGGGGAACGGGTTCGCCTCGAGTCGTGCGACCGCCCGGCTCAGCGCGCCGACGGCGGTGCGGTTGGTTGGCATCGAGGAGTGCCCTCCCTCCGCCGTCGCCGTCAGCCGCAAGCTCACGTAGCCCTTTTCCGCGATGCCGACGATCGCCGCGACCTGCTCGAGGCCGGGGATCATGCGTGCCCCCATGAACCCCCCTTCGTCGAGCACGAGTGCCGGCTTGACCCCTCGCGCCACGAGCTGGTCGACGATGACGCGGGCGCCGTATCGCCCGCCCACTTCCTCGTCATGCCCGAAGGTGAGGTAGATCGTGCGCTTGGGGGTGTGCCCCGTACGCAGCAGTCCCTCGACCGCCTCGAGCACCGCGATGACCGTCGACTTGTCGTCGATCGCGCCGCGTCCCCACACGTAGCCGCCGGCGGTGTCACCGGAAAATGGCGCGTGCTCCCAGTCGCTGAGGTTGGGTTCGGGGACCGGGACGACGTCGACATGCCCCATCAGCACGACCGGGGCCAGCGTGCTGTCGCTTCCCTTCCATGTGTAGACCAGGCTGAGTCCGGCCACGAGCTCTCGCGTGAGCGCAGCATGCACGCGCGGAAAGGCGGCCTGGAGGTACTGGTGCAGCCCCAGAAAGGCGGCGGTGTCGATGGGGCCGCCCGAGGCGAGCGACACGGTGGGGAAGCGTACGGCTGCCGCCAGATGCAACGCCGCCGCCGCGGTGTCGATCGCCGGGATGGCGATCGCCGTGCCGGTGGTGGCGGCGGGCGTCGCGATGCGCAGCGCGCGCGCCGCCATGGTGCCGAAGAGGACGACGACGGCGAGGGCGACGACCGAAGCGAGGCGTTTCATCTGGGAGGGGAGGATGGGCGCGGCCGAGTGGCGCGACGCGAGGGCGATGCGTGCCCCCGCGTCGTGCAACCTGATGGCGGGGCGCTGGCGGCGGAAGTGACGGGCGCGGGGCCATCACCCCCTAGCGCACGATGATCCGTCGACTCCACCGTGCGCCGTTGCCGCCTGTGGGGAGGGAGAGGATCCACTCACCCGCCGATGGCGCGGTGAAGGCGAAGTCGTACGTCTCCCCGACGTCGACCAGCACATCGGCCTTTCGCACCGCGCGTTGCGAAGCCGGGAGGTCGGCGCCGTCCTTGGCGATCGGGCGCCACTCCGCGAGCACGCTGTCACGCGTGAGCGTGAACTGCGCCGCCTCGGCCGCCCCGATGTTGATGAAGCGCAGTCGATGCGTGTCGCCCACGCGCATCTCGATGGCGGGCGAGTGCGCCGAGTCGCCGTTCACCAGCAGGCGCATCTGGTCGCGATAGCTGTCCCACCCCACGATGTGCACGTGGTCGGTGCGGGGATCGAAGACGGTCCCCGGTTCGAGGACGACGATCGGGCCATACATGCCCGACGTCAGCTGCTCCTGGTCGCGCAGGTGGGTGTGATAGATGAAGGTCCCGGCCTTCGGCGTGCTCAATCGCGCGGTAAAGACCTCCCCCGGCAGAACCGGGGGTGACGACATGCCGGAGGTCACCCCCCACCCGGCCACACCATCCGAATAACTCTCGAGCTCCAATCCGTGCCAGTGCACCGACGTGGCCTCGCGGAGGCGATTGTGCACGCGCACGTCGGTCGGCTGGCCGCGCGTGAGCACGAGCAGCGAGCCGGGAATCTCGGTGGAGTCGTGCGCGGGGGGCGTGGCGCCACGCTGCAGGACGAAGCTCAGCGTGCGATCGGCATGCCCGCGTTTGGCTCCTTCCTGCACGAACAGGTCGAGCTCGCGTGGCGAGACGCGCGCCTCGCGTTCGGTGACCCCCGGCGGCATCGTGGCCTCGATGCCGAGCACCAGTCCCGCCATGTGCTGCGCGGGATCGGTCGATTCCGCGTCGTGATCATCGTGCGCCAGAGGAACGACGCGCGCGTCGGAGGCGGTCACGTGAAAGTTGATGTGGCAGTGAAAGAGCCATCGCCCCGGGCGCACCGGGGACCAGCTGACGAGCATCGTCTGGCGGGCGGACATCGCCTCGGTCACGACCAGTCGGCGCTGCTCGGCCGCATACGTGGTGTCGCTGAACGAGGTGCCCTTGCTGTCGACGCGAAAGTAGGCGCCGTGCAGGTGCATGGGATGCGGGCGACCCGTCGCGTTGATCACGCGCCAGCGTACCGTGTCGCCCACCACGACCGAGAGGCGCTCGGTCCACGGCCACGACTTGCCGTTGATGGTGAGCGCGTTGCTGTAGCGGATGGAATCGAGCGGTTGTCCCCAGATGTTGAGCACGAAGACGCGATCGGGAACGGAGCCCTCGGGAGGATCGACGATGAAAGCGCCGCCGGCCTGGTCGTACTCCACCAGGTCGCTCGGATTCCCGATGCGCGCGCGATAGTAGTAGGTCCCGGCCGCGCCCGCGGCGAAGGTCAGCGTGCGCGCCTCGCCAGGCTGAAGGATGATGCTGTCGCGTGCGGCGGCGCGGGTGGAGAGTCCGAAGAGCGTGATGGCCGAATCGGCGAGCGCATTGCGCACGGACGCGGAGACGATGGTCCCCGCGCGCACGCGGATGAGCGGCGCGGGGACTTGCGGCGCCCCACCCTCCTCGGCGAACGCCGCGACACGCAGGACGGGGCCGTCGGGGGCCTCCGGCGTCCAGTCGGCGAGCTGCACCACCAGTCGGAGGTGCAGGGTGTCACGCCGTACCACGCCGGCGGAGCGTGTGTTGTCGTTAGGCGAGACCGCGGCGACCGCGCGCGTGGGACGGGTGGCGGCGAGCGGCGCGGTGGCGAGGAGGGCGGCGGCGAGCAGGCCGGCAGGGAGCAGGCCGGCGGGAAGGAGGCCGAGGCCGCCGCGAGGGGAGTACATCGGACCAGACTCCGAACGTGCGGGGGGAACGCGAGCGGAAGCATGGTCCCCTTGAGCGGCGATGGCAAGCTGAGGCCGCCAGATGACGACCGCTCGCGCTCTCCCTTTCTCCTCGCTATCCTCCCGCCGTCGCGCGCCGCCGCCCCAACGCGCCACCGATGGCCACGATTGAGGGCGGCGGCCCCTGCGCCCTGCCTGCCGCGCCCCGGGCGCCGGGTCGACTCTCCCCACGCCAGCCCACACGCCGAGGATCCCCTCCATGACGCGCCGTTTGTCCGTGATTGCCACGATCCTGCTGGGGGCATGTACGCTGCAGCGTTCGACGCCGGCCTTGTCGTCCTCCGCCGCCGGGATGGACGAGCATACGGCGCACATGAGCGCGGCCGACCGGGCGGCACCCGCGCCCTCGCGGTCGTCGGGCGATGCCACGCAGCAGGGGACCGCCGGCCTGCCGGCGAGCGCTGCCACCGCCGCCGCGCGCCTTGCGGCAACACCGCGACACGGCGAGTGGGTCCAGATCGCATGGGGGCCTGGCTCGGCCGATTCGCTCATGGCCTGGATCGTCTATCCGAAGTCGTCGGCCAAGGCACCCGTGGTTGTGGTGGTGCACGAGATCTTCGGACTCTCAACGTGGGTGCGCGCGGTTGCGGACCAGGCGGCGGCCGATGGTTTCATCGCCATCGCCCCTGACTTCCTCTCGCGCGTGCGCGGCGGACCGAGCTCGGTCGAACTCGCCTCGGACACCGCGCGCCGGTTGATTGCCGGCGTCGACGCCGCCGAGCGCAATCGCGCGATCGTCGCCGCGGCCAACTACGCGATGATGCAGCCGGCGGCCCTGGCGAAGTATGCGGTCTTCGGGTACTGCTGGGGGGGATCGACGACGTTCATGCACGCCGTGCATGGCGGCGTGAAGGGTTTCGCCGGCGGCGTCGCATACTACGGCCTGCCGTACATGACCGGTGGTTCGCCGGCCACAGAAACGGCCGCCGCCGTCCCCTCGCGCGTCAACGCCGATTCGCTGGCGAAGATCAAGGTCCCCGTGATGCTGCTCAACGGATCCAAGGACGCGCGCATCGCCGCGGCCATGCCGCAGCTCGACTCGATCATGAAGTCGCTCGGCAAGACCTATACAGGGGTGAACTACGAAGGGGCCGTGCACGGCTTCCTGCGCGCACAGAACGATCCCAAGCAGAAGCGCGATGAAGCCGAGGAAGCGGCCAACTTTGCCGCGACGCAGGATGCATGGCCGCGTACGCTTGCGTTTCTCAGGCAGCAGCTCGGTGTGAAGTAGCACCGCGTGCACCATCACTCGCAGTCTCGAACCTCTTCCGTGGAGCGTTTCATGGTTCGTCAGGCCTTGTCCGTCGTCGCGTTGACATGCGTTGCCGCTGCATCGCTTCCTGCCCAGGGGAGCGTACAGAAGTCGGCGCTGCACGACTTCCGGATCACGACGGTCGCCTCCGGGCTCGTACAGCCGTGGTCCATCGCCTTCCTCCCCGGGGGCGACATCCTCATCACCGAGCGTCCGGGGCGGCTGCGCTTCGTGCGCAAGGGGAAGCTGCTCGACGCCCCCGTCGCAGGGGTGCCGACCGTGGCGACGGCGGGGCAGGCGGGGCTGCTCGATGTCGTGCCGCACCCGAACTTTGCCAGCAATCGCCACGTCTACTTGAGCTACTCGAAGCCGATGGGCGATAGCGGGAAGACGACGACGGCGGTGGCGCGCGCGACGTTCGAGAACGACCAGCTCGTGGGGCTCACCGACATCTTCGTCGCCAAGACCAACGGCACGATCGGGCACTTCGGCTCGCGCCTGGCCTTCGATGGCAAGGGGCACCTCTTCATTACGGTGGGCGATCGCATGGCCCCGCCGTCGGGGAACCTCGAGGCGCACCCCGCGCAGGACCTCTCCAACCACCACGGGAAGACGATCCGCCTCAACGAGGACGGGAGCATCCCGAACGACAACCCGTTCGTGGGGCGCGCCGGTGCCTTGCCGGAGATCTACAGCTACGGCCACCGCAACATGCAGGGGCTCGTGGTCAACACGGCCTCGGGCGACGTATGGGAGACCGAGCATGGCCCGCAGGGGGGCGATGAGCTCAACCTGATCAAGGCCGGCGCTAACTACGGATGGCCGGTGATCGGCTTTGGCGTGAACTACCGCACCGGCGCCGCGATCCATGCCGGGACGATGCGCCAGGGGATGGAGCAGCCCGTGCAGGTGTGGGTTCCGTCGATCGGCGCTTCGGGGCTGATGCTCTACACGGGGGACAAGTTCCCCGCGTGGAAGGGGATGCTCTTCGCCGGCGGGCTCTCGGGTGAGCGCGTGACGCGCTTCACCGTCGACGGGCAGAAGGCGGAGCTGGCGGAGCACGTCGTGCGCGGGCTCGGACGAATCCGGGACGTGCGCCAGGGCCCCGACGGTTTCATCTACATCGCGATCGACAATCGTGAGGGGAAGCCGACCGACGTCGTCAGGCTGGAGCCGGTGGCGCGGCGCTGATCGATTGCCCCATTTCTGCGGCGCGCCGAATCTCGGCGCGCCGCATTTCATTTCCGGTGACCCATTCTCCCATGCAACGCCGCGAGTTCCTCGCCGCCTCCGCGATCGCCACGCTCGGTGCCACCTCGGCGCTCAGCGCGAGCCCTTCACCGCAGACGCCCGGTTCCTTCTCTCCCGCTCCCACTACCGCCATGGATTCCGAGACTTCGATTCCGGCCGCCCCCCGAAAGATCCTCATCGCGGGCGGAGGCTTTGGTACGCCATTCATTCGCTACATGGCCGAGCTGACCGGGAAGTCGCGCCCGCGCATCTGCTACCTGCCGACCGCCTCGGCCGATGCGGCTGACGGCATCATCTGGTTCTATCGCACCTGCGCCCCCCTCAATGTGCACCCGTTCGACCAGGCGTCGTTCATCGAGAGCCTGACGCAGAAGGAGGGATGGGACGAGGTGCTGCTTTCCATGGATGCGATCGTGGTGTCCGGAGGGAACACGCTCAACCAGCAGGCGATCTGGAAGGCGCAGGGGATCGACGTGGTCCTCCGGGCGGCGTGGGACCGGGGGATCGTCCTGGGCGGGGCCAGTGCCGGCTCGCTGTGCTGGTTCGAGGAGGGGACGACCGATTCACGGCCGAAGGCGCTGTCGATCGTGAAGTGCCTGGGCTTCCTGCAGGGGAGCCACTCCCCGCACTTCGATGCCGAACCCGGTCGTCGTCCGCTGTACCACAAGCTGGTGGGGTCGGGGGAGATGAAGCCGGGGTATGCCTGCGACGACGATGCGGGAATCTACTTCGAGGACAACCGGGTGGCGCGCGTGGTCTCGTCTCGCGACGGGGCGAAGGTGTACCACGTGAGCGTGGTGGATGGCGTGGTGCGCGAGCGCGTGTTGGAGCCGGACCGCATTCGCTGAGACACGCAAGGCGTTAGGCAGGACGACCGCGCACGCGCACCGCGCGCTGCGCGCATGACGCGGCCCCCGCTGGCATTGGGGGCCGCGTCGTTCGTTTATGCTCGTCCGCCACTGCCGCGCAACCGGCGTTCCGGGGGGCGCCGGCCTTGGTCTGGCCGAGTGCCTTCGGTGACGTGGGGGCGGGGGCGATCGGACGAGGGGGCGGTGACATGCTGCACCGGTAAACCGATGAGCAGAACAGTGTAAATCCCATCGGGGATTTTCTGCCGCTGGCACTTAGGGCTTAGGGATTCTCGCATGACGCGTACTGCTATGACGTGCGTGCGTGATGTAGCCGATTGATTGGTTGTGACCTAGCCAACATGATAGTTGCCGCTGCCGTCCTAAGCAGTACGTTGTGCGCCGTTCGCGCACCGCACACTCACACTTCAGGCGTCGACTGTCATGACGTACGCTGTTCAGCAGGTGCCACGCTCCCGCCGGGTCCTGGACGCCGTGGCCATCGGCGGCATGCTGTGGACCGTTAGCGTCGCCGAGTCGGTCTCGGCACAATCGGCCACCCAATCCGCGGGGCAGGGAGGCGCAGCCGCATCGGCGCTCCCCGACACGAGTGCCATCACGCCGGAGATGGTCGACAAGGGGCGACGGCTGTATCACGGGAAGGGGACGTGCATCGCCTGCCACGGGACGAAGCTGGAGGGGACACCGGTTGCACCCGCGCATCGCAAGACGAGCGGCTGGAAGGCCGCGAAGGACGGCGCGTTCCCCGAGTTGGTCCGGGTGATCTCGACCGGGGTGCCGGGGACGCTGATGGTCGCCTTTCCCAACGGCATCTCCCCGAGTGAAACGGTGTTGGTCGCCTCGTACATCTGGGCCGTGAACCATCGCGGCACCAAACCCTAGCGGTCGGGCGCCCGGGCGGCGTTGGGGACTCGCACCGCCAGGGCCGGTCGATCGCCACGGAGTGTTTCCGCAGCGTCCTGATCCGCCTCGTTCGTCTTCCCCAAACACGTCACACGCCATGCGATTCGCGCCACTCGTCGTCCTCGCGCTGTTGCAGCTGCCGGCAACGGCCCACGCGGTCCCGGCCTTCGCCCGACAAACCGGGCTCCAGTGTTCCGGGTGTCATACGCAGCAGTACCCCACGCTCAACGCGTTCGGGCGCCGCTTCAAGATGGATGGCTATACCCTCATCGGTGCCCAGGGAAAGGTCGAAGGTTCTCGCCTCTCGCTCCCGGCCTTCCTCAATGCCTCGCTCTTCTTCAAGATCCGCATGCAGAAGACGAATGGCGAGGACGGCCCCGGCGAGCGCACGACCAACTCCGGCGAGCTGCAATTCCCCGATGAATTCGCGCTGCTCATCGCCGGTCGCGTCAGCGAGAACATCGGATTCCTGCTCGAGGGGCAGCTTCCCAGCAATGGGGCGGCGGTCCTGGCGGGGTTCAAGATCCCCTTCTCCTACAACGTGAAAGGGGTGCGGGCCTCGGTGATTCCGTTCACCACTGACGGACTTGGCGCCTCGTACGGATTCGAACTCATGAACACCGGCGCGGTGCGCAACATCCGGGCGATGGAGCATCGCGAGGACATGTCGGCCCAGCAGTACGTCGGAACGGCAACGGCGGCATCCGGGGCGACCTTCGCGGTTGGGAACCACCACTTCTTCGCCAACGTCACCCGCTGGAGCCCAGTGCACATGGCAACGGCCGAGGGGCGGGCGAGCCCGATGCCGACCTCCAACTATGCGCGTATCGCGTGGACGCCGGACGTCGGCGGCTGGGACCTCGGCATCGGCGCACAGAAGTGGTATGGCTCGGCACGCCTGGATGATGGTTCTGGCCGCGCACGGGTGGAGGCGATCGGGACGCGCGCGTGGGCCGTCGACGGTCAGGCGCAAGGCAAGGTTGGCCAGTACCCGCTGAGTCTCTACGCATCGGTCGCGCGGGCGGCCGGGTCAGGGGAGACCGGCGACGTCCCGAACATGTTCAACGATGCACCGCGGGACCGCAGCGCCGTGGCGATCGCGTCGCAGATCGGCATCCTCCCCACGCAGGGGGCATCGCTGTTGCTGGCGTACCGCACCGGTGACAATGGGGCGGAGTCGAATCACCAGGATCGCAGTGCAACGGTGGGGGCGTTGTATCATCTGCACCAGAACGTGCAGCTGCAACTCAACTACACCATGCGATCAGGCAACGCCTTCACACCGCGTCCGGCGGACGGCAACCGACTGCTTACGCTGATGTTGGCGGCTGGGTTCTGAGCGACGGCGCTGGGTGAAGCCGGCCATGGGGTTGGCGCGCGGTGCGTGCCGACCCGTGGCTGGCGGAGCGCTTGACGCGCGGTATGTTGTGCGGCGTCATGACCTCTCGGCTGATGCCACCCCTGCGCGGCCCCATGCGCAGCGCTCGCTCCACGTCGCGTCGTGTGGCGCGCGCCGCGGTACTTCTGGTTTTGGCCGAACTGATCCTGAGCGAACCTGGGCTGGCCCAGCGGGGCGTGAAGGCGCCGCCTCCGCTCCCCGATACGAGCGCGATCACGAAGGCGATGATCGACCGTGGGCGCGTGATCTACCGTGGCAAGGGGGCGTGCATCGTCTGCCACGGCGAGCGGATGGAGGGGACGGCCATCGCTCCGCCGCATCGCAAGTCGACCGGATGGAGGGCGGCCAAGGACGGCGCCTTTCCTGAGTTGGTCCGAGTCATCACCGAGGGCGTGCTGCGGACGGTGATGGTCCCGCTGCCCAACGGCATCTCGCGAAAGGATGCCATCGATGCGGCGGCCTTCATCTGGGCGGTCAACCATCGCGACGCGTCGCCGTGATCGTGTCCCGATCGCAGCGTGCTCACGTCCTGGTCGTGCCGAATGTGCCCTGACCGTGACGCGCCGACCTTGGGTCGGCCGACGCGTCGCGTGTGCGTGCGCTACGGTGTGCTGGTCCGCGCGTGCGCCGAGTGATCGTGCAGCTTGCGGTAGAGCACGCGGAGCATGCGATGCATCGCCGAGGCGACTACGGCGAGAAGCATGAGGGCTGTGACCAACAGCATGGCGTACAACAGCCCGGTCATCACGGCGTCCATACGGCACCTCCTGCTGGCGCACGGCCAGCGGCTCGCGACGCCGGGGAAGTCCGGACGCCGAATCGCGTGCCCGCGCCGAGCGCGGGCGTCACGGTAGCAGTGGAGGGAGACGCGGCGTGGTACAGCGCGCGTCCGCCCGGCCACGAGCAAGAGGGCACGGCCGTCGCGCGTCGCGGGGCCGGGAGCCTGCAGATGGAAGTGCGCCAGTCTATCCGACGTTCCCGCGCGCGATGTCAGGCACACCCTGAACGTCGTCGGGGAAACGCGAGGACGGCGTGAGACGCGTGCCGTACAGAGCGCGGCTGAGATGCCCGCGGTCTCGCCCCCTAACGTGTAGCAGCAGGGAGGGCCGGCATGCACATCACGAAGACCTGGTAGCGTACCTCGCCCGCCGCCGGCGTGACCGCCTCGTTGACGCGGAACTCTGCCTCGGTGTAGAGGCGCGGCACCTCGTACACGTTGAACAGGCAGTCGGCGCCATCGAGGCGAAAGCGGAGGGAGGCCTCGTTGGGGGCGTCCATCGGGTCGGGGGTGCGCGTCCAACCAGCGGCGCGCAGGCGTTCATAGAGGCCGGTCGCGGCGCGCGCCACGCCGAGGGGGCTCGCCCCTGCGGCGGTGACACGACAGCCCGGGTGTCGTCGTCGGGTACGCCAATCGTCGATCGTGTCGGGTTCCACCGCGACGACCAGACGCTGCCGGTCGCGAAGGAAGTCGGCAGCCGCAACGCAGTGGCTCGTATCGGGGGCGAAGGCCGAGAGGAGCGCGGCGGCGGCGAGGGGAAGGAGGGGGGCGGGCACGTCGGAAAGGTGCTACGTGCGTGCGCTACCCGGGAGGGCAGGGGGGCCGCTCGATAGGGTGGGATTCGCGTGCCGCTGACGGCGTTTGGTCGTCGAACACGGCGCCTATCTGGCGGTCGGACGGCATTCCCCCGACAGGTGGGACTACCCGCTCCGCTACCTTGCTACTGGGAGACGGCGAGGGGCCGACTCTCGCGTCCTTTCCTGCGCCCGGACCCATGGATCAGTCAAAGCGATACGCCGACCTCAGCCTCGACGAGGCCACGCTCATCCGCGAGGGACGGCACATCCTGGCGGCCTACAAGATGAAGCCGAAGGCCGGCCATGCCTACCTTGCCGCAGCGGCGCACTTCGCCGCGGAGTCGTCAACCGGGACCAACGTCGATGTGTCGACGACCGACGACTTCACGCGAGGCGTCGATGCCCTGGTCTATCACATCGACGAGGCGACCGAGGAGATGCGCATCGCGTATCCCCTCGACCTGTTCGATCGCAACGTCACCGACGGGCGCATGATGGTCGTGTCGTTCCTCACCCTGGCAATCGGCAACAACCAGGGGATGGGCGACATCGAGCACGCCAAGATGTATGACTTCTACGTCCCCGATCGCGCCCTGCAGCTGTTCGACGGGCCGTCGAAGGACATCTCCGACCTGTGGCGCATCCTCGGGCGGCCGGTGAAGGACGGAGGCTACATCTCCGGGACTATCATCAAGCCAAAGCTGGGGCTGCGCCCGCAGCCGTTTGCGACCGCAGCCTACCAGTTCTGGCTCGGTGGCGACTTCATCAAGAACGACGAGCCGCAGGGCAACCAGGTCTTCTCGCCGCTCAAGCAGACGATTCCGCTGGTGGCCGATGCGATGCGGCGTGCCATGGACGAGACGGGTGAAGCCAAGCTCTTCTCGGCCAACATCACGGCCGACGATCACTACGAGATGTGTGCGCGCGCCGACTTCATCCTCGAGACCTTCGGCTCGGATGCAGACAAGGTGGCCTTCCTCGTCGACGGCTTCGTGGGTGGGCCGGGGATGATCACGACGGCGCGCCGGCAGTATCCCGGCCAGTACCTGCATTACCATCGCGCCGGCCACGGGATGATCACCTCGCCGAGCGCGAAGCGCGGCTACTCGGCCTACGTGCTGGCCAAGCTGTCGCGCCTCCAGGGGGCGAGCGGGATCCACGTGGGGACGATGGGCTACGGGAAGATGGAAGGGGCGCAGGACGATCGTGCCATCGCCTACATCATCGAGCGCGACGAGTACCAGGGGCCGGCATACTACCAGAAATGGTATGGCATGAAGCCCACCACGCCCATTATCTCCGGCGGGATGAATGCGCTGCGACTTCCGGCCTTCTTCGCCAACCTCGGGCACGGCAACGTGATCAACACCGCCGGTGGTGGGTCGTACGGGCACCTCGACTCGCCGGCGGCGGGGGCGATTTCGCTGCGGCAGGCGTACGAATGCTGGAAGGCGGGGGCCGATCCGGTGCAGTGGGCGAAGTCGCACCGCGAGTTTGCGCGCGCGTTCGAGTCGTTCCCTGGCGATGCCGACCAGCTCTACCCCGGTTGGCGCCAGCACCTGGGCGTGTAGCCCCCAACGGACGAGGAATCAGACGCGATGCCGACAGGCGGACGATCCACGCTGACGCAGTTCATCATCGAAGAACGCCGGCGCGCCCCCGGGGCGACCGGCGAGCTGAACGCGCTCATCACGAACGTGGCGCTCGCCTGCAAGGCGATCGCGCGGCGCGTGGCGTACGGCGCCCTGAGTGACGTCGTCGGGGTGACGGGGACGCACAACGTGCAGGGTGAGGCGCAGCTCAAGCTCGACGTGCTCAGCAACGGGATCTTCCTCCGGGCCAACGAGTGGGGAGGGCAGGTGTCGGGGATGGCGTCCGAGGAGATGGAGGACATCTACGTCATCCCCCCGGAGTATCCGAAGGGGAAGTACCTCCTCCTCTTCGACCCGCTCGACGGCTCGTCGAACGTCGATGTGAACGTCTCGGTGGGGAGCATCTTCTCGATCCTGCGGGCCCCGCGGCCGGGGGAGGCGCCCTCGCTCGAGGACTTCCTGCAGCCGGGCACGGAGCAGGTCTGCGCGGGCTACGCGATCTACGGCCCGTGCACGATGCTGGTCCTGACGTTAGGCAAGGGGACGCACGCCTTCACGCTGGACCCCATGCTCGGCGAGTGGGTCCTGAGTCATCCCGACCTTCGCATTCCCCAGCAGGCGCGGGAGTTCGCGATCAACGCGTCCAACTCGCGCTTCTGGGAGCCCGCCGTCAAGCGCTACGTCGACGAATGCCTCGCGGGGCAGTCGGGGCCGCGTGGTGCCGACTTCAACATGCGATGGATTGCCTCGCTGGTGGCCGAGACGCACCGGATCCTCCTGCGCGGCGGCGTGTTCCTGTATCCGCGCGACACGCGGGACGGCAAGAAGCCGGGGCGCCTGCGCGTCCTGTACGAAACCAACCCCATCGCGTTCCTGGTGGAGCAGGCCGGGGGGATGGCGAGCACCGGTCACGGGCGTGCGCTCGAGGTCGCGCCCACGGCGCTGCACCAGCGCATCGGCTATGTCTTCGGCTCGGCCGAGGAGGTCGCACGCATCGAGCGGTACCATAACGAGGAGCCGCAGGATGCGTACGCCTCGCCGCTGTTCGGCCGCCGCGGTCTCTTCGCCGCCCCCGACTGATCGCGCCGTTTCCGCCACGACGACCACGCCTGCCCTCCCCGGCTCCGCGCCGAGATCCGCTCTCTCACCCTCCCGTACGAGTCTCGATGTCCGCCAAGCATCCCATCATCGCCATCACCGGCTCGTCAGGCGCCGGTACGACGTCGGTCACCCGCACCTTCGAGAACATCTTCCGGCGTGAGGGCGTGAAGGCCGCGGTGGTGGAGGGCGATTCCTTCCACCGCTACGACCGGAAGGAGATGAAGGTGAAGATGACGGAGGCCGAAGCGGCCGGGAACTCGAGCTTCTCGCACTTCGGCGACGAGGCGAATCTCTTTCCCGAGTTGGAGTCACTCTTTCGTGACTACGCCGAGACGGGGCAGGGGACGGCGCGCAAGTACTTGCATAACGATGAAGAGGCGGCGCCGTACCACCAGCCGCCGGGCACGTTCACCGCGTGGGAGCCACTCCCGGAGAGCGAGCTGCTCTTCTACGAAGGGCTGCACGGCGCCGTCGTCACCAAGACGGCCAACGTGGCGCAGCACCCCGACCTGCTCGTGGGGGTCGTGCCGGTGGTCAACCTCGAGTGGATCCAGAAGATCCACCGCGATCGCAATACGCGCGGCTACTCGACCGAGGCGGTGACCGACGTGATCCTGCGTCGCATGCCCGACTACGTGCACTACATCGTGCCGCAGTTCCAGCGCACGCACATCAACTTCCAGCGCGTCCCGGTCGTCGACACGTCCAACCCGTTCATCGCCCGCACGATCCCGACGGCCGATGAGAGCCTGGTGGTCATCCGCTTCGCGAATCCACGCGGATTCGACTTCCCGTATCTTCTGAGCATGCTGCACGACTCGTGGATGTCGCGCGCCAACACGATCGTCTGCCCGGGGGGCAAGATGGAGCTGGCCATGCAGCTGATCTTCACGCCGATGGTGATGCGCCTGGTCGAACGGAGGCGCAAGCTGTTGGGAGGGTGACGCGATCCTGACGCCGCAACGCGGCGGGGCGCCTCGCGCCACCGCGGCGATCCTCCTCGGCGTCATCATCGCCGCGCTCTCGGCGTCCGCGGCGCTGCATGAGTCGCTGGTCCGCGTCTTCGATGCCGCGAGCACCATCCTGGCGACGCACCCCGTGGCCGGCCCCGCGATCTTCGTCGCGCTGGCGGCGGCATCGGCCATGCTCGCCTTCTTCTCGAGCGCGGCCCTCGTCCCCGCGGGGGTGGTCGCGTGGGGGATGCCGACGACGGCGGCGCTCCTGTCGTTAGGGTGGCTGCTCGGCGGGCTCCTGTCGTACGGGTCGGCCCGCGGGCTCGGACGTCCCCTGCTGGCGCACCTGGCCCCCGTCGAGTTTCTCGCGAAGTACGAACGCCGCGTCTCCCGCGACACGCCGTTCGGGGTCGTCCTCCTCTTCCAGCTCGCCCTTCCCTCGGAGATCCCGGGCTACGTCCTGGGGCTCGCGCGCTATCCACTGGCGCGCTACCTGGCGGCGCTCGCCCTCGTGGAGGCGCCGTACGCGGCGGTCACCGTGTGGCTCGGCCAGGAGTTCCTCCAGCGGCGACTCGCCCCACTGCTGGCCGTGCTCGCCGCCGGCGCACTGGTCGGCGCCGTCGCCCTCCACCTGCTGCGTCGGCACCTCGATCGCGCGCATCCACGTTAGGCGCGGCGCGCCACCGTTACGCGCCGGCCTGCCGCTTCAACAGCCGAGTGAACACCACACCAGCCGCCACACGAACGGGCCACGCCGTTAGCGGCGCGGCACCAGATCGTGGCGGAAGATCGTCCCGCCCTTCATCACGAAGCCCACGCGCTCGAGGCGCGTGATGTCCGACAGTGGATCGCCGGGGACGGCGATGAGGTCGGCGAGCTTTCCCGCACCGATCGTCCCCACGCGGTCCTGCCATCCCAGAATCTCGGCGTTGAGCGCGGTGGCCGACACGATGGCCGCCATTGGCGACTCGCCCAGTCGGACGCGTTCGGCGAACTCGCGGGCGTTGTCGCCGTGCGGGATGACGAGTGCGTCGGTCGCGAAGCCGATCGGGATCCCCGCGGCGAGTGCGCGCCGGAAGCCGGCGTCCTTGACCGCGCGGATCTGGCGCGACCGCTCACGCTCCGACTCGGGGATCGGGTTTGCCGGGTCGTTCCGCTCGATTACTGCGGATGTGTAGAGCGTGGGCGCGTAGAAGCTCTGTCGGTTGGAGGCCTTGAGAAGGGCGATGGCCTCGTCGTCGAGGTATGACCCGTGGTCGATCGTGCGCACCCCCGCCCGGATCGCCGCCTTGATCCCGTCGGCGCCGTGCGCGTGTGCGGCGACCTGTTTGCCCCAGCGCCGCGCCTCGGTCACCGCGGCCTGGATTTCCGCATCCGAGTACTGCTGCGCCCCCGGGGAGATCCCCTTGGAGAGCACGGCGCCGGTCGCGAGGATCTTGATGAAGTCGGCGCCGTTCTTGAGGTTCGTGCGCACCGCCTTGGTGACTTCGTCGGGACCATCGGCGAGCGTCCTCACGGTCGGCACGTCGACGTAGATCGAGAACTGGCGCGCATCGCCGGCACCGCCGGTGGACGTGACGTAGTTGCCGGCCACGAGGAGGCGCGGGCCCGGGATGGCGCCCGCGTCGATGGCGCGCCGCAGCTCGACGTCGACGTACGGCCAGTTGGGCCCCATGTCGCGGCAGGTGGTGAAGCCGGCCATGAGGGTCACGCGCGCATTGCGCGCCCCCCAGAGCGCGTCGTGTGCCGGCGTCGTCTTGACCAGCGCGTCCTCCCAGTGCACGCGCTCGTCGCCGGTGAGGTGCGTGTGCAGGTCGATGAGGCCGGGGAGGAGCGTGGCGTCGCCAAGGTCGACGAGCGTTGCGCCTGGCGGAATGCGGAGGTTCGTCCCCACCTCGGCGATGCGGTCTCCTTCGATGCGGACCATCCCCGGGACGAGGGGAGGGGTTCCGGTGCCGTCGATGAGGCGTGCGGCGCGCAGGATCGTGACGGCAGCGGGGGCCGCTTGAGCGTCGACGCGCTGTGGCAGTGTGACCGCGCCGAGGACGACGGTCGCTGCTGCAGCGGAGAGGAAGAGACGCATCTGGAATGGGGGGCGCGAAAGTGGTGCGGGCTCGAGGTCCCTCCAACGTGCGTCGCGTGCCGATGAAGGGAAAGGCGCCGGACGCTAGCGGCGCGGACGCTCGCGGACGTAGACGATGGCTACGACGTCACCCACGCTGCTGCGGATGCTGCTCTTGAGAGAGACGGCCTCGTACGCCGCCTGTCTCGCGATCGCCCGGACCGCGTCATCGATCGCCGATTGGTGGTCGGCCACGAGCGTGAGTTCCAGCCCCCGTGCCGCTCCACCCTGCACCCCGACGAGCTTGACGCCTGCGGGAAGGGCTTCCCACGCCGCACGCGTGGGATCGTGAGGATTGGCCGGGGAGTCGAACCACAGGTCGCCAATGCCTAACGTCATGACCCAGCCCCCGTCCGCCGCTCGGGAGATTCCAAGGACGCGCTCGCCGCGGAAGCGGTACGCCCGGCGCAAGGAGGCGATCAACGCCGCCATGGGCGTGGTCGAATGGCTGGCAATCTGCGCGCGATAGCCGGACCCATCGCGCTCGATCGTCTGCAGGCGTGCGCCTGACGGGAGCATCGGGCGCAGCGCATCGGCGATGGCTTCGGGCGGGGTGGAAGCCGCGGTCGGCGCGCGCGAGAGCGGTGGCGCCTCGAACGGCTCCGCCCATGGGCGCGGGCTCGGGCCATCCGAGGCCACCGCGGACGACCGCCAGCGTCCCCACGTGCGCGCGGTCCACGTGCCGAGTGGGATCCCCTTGCAGCCGTCGCCGCACCAGACCGTGAACTCCCGCGCCTCGCGGACCTTCGCCATCGCCACCAGGTCGCCCTTCCATCCCTTCCGCAGCAGGACCTCGCCGACGACGGTATCGGGGCGCGGGTTGTTGCGATCGGGGCCGGGGTCATGCACGACGCGATCGACGCGAAGCCAGCCGCCTTTGCACGTGTGGTGCTCGCCGCGGCGCAGTGTGTACGAACGGACGGGCGCGAGGTACAGCGTTTCGAGGTTGGCCCCGTACGCCGAGTCGGTCATGGTGGCGAAACCGCTCGACCAGCGCCCCGAGGGGGAGTGCATGCGCCGGTATTCGCGCTCGTAGTACGCGCCGCGCGCAAAGACGGCGTCGCGAAACGCGTCGCGCTGCCGCTGGCTGCGTGCCAGGGTCAGGACGAGCGAGTCGTCGCCTTGGCCGGCGATCGTCATCGTCTCCCAGGGGAAGCGTCGGTTGCCGCCGGTCACATAGCTGCCGAAGATGGTCTGCGACATCGGCGGGCGGGCGCCGCCGGCCATCGTGTATGTCCCCTCGAGGTTCGGGCAGCGCTGCGTGAGGGCGGCCATCGGCTCCCACCGCGCCTTGACCCAGTCGCCGGGATTGGGCGAGCAGGCGGCGACGAGTGGGACGGCCGCGAGTGCGAGGGCGAACGAACGGAACGTGGTGTCGTGCGGGGGAGTCGGCACGGTGAAACGAGCGGGGCAGGAGGGCCGGACGGGTCCCTCATTGGACGGTCCCGCCCCGCCATCCGCAACGCGGGTCGTAAGGGGGGCGCGCACGCCTCGGCGCCTCGCCTCCGCTCGGCGCACGGAAGTGTGCGGCGCGTTCCCCGTGTCCGGGACTGGGCGCGCTAGCGACCGAGGTCGCGCGCAGCCTCGAGGTCGAGCAGGACCACGGCGCGTTCCGTCAGTTGCAACAACTGGGCGACGGGCGTTGTGCCCGGCGTGTCGCTGAGGGCGGCTCGCATGGCGCCCGCCTTGGACGCTCCGAGTGCGGCAACGACCACTAGGCGCGAAGCGGCGACGAACGGCAGGGTGAGCGTGAGGCGATCGGTCGGAGGCTTGGGCGCATCACGCACGGCGACCGCCAACCGGTCCGCCTCGCGCAGCGCCGGGTGGCCGGGGAAGAGCGAGCACACATGCCCGTCCTCACCGACCCCGACAATCGCCAGGTCGAGCCGAGGGGACAACCCTAACGACGACGACAATTCTTCGTCGTATCGCCGGGCGGCGTCATCGAGCGACGGCGCGTCGCCGTGCATGCGGTGCAGGCGAATGCCGCTGCCGACCAGCGCCGCCAGCCAGCCGGCGACCGAGGTCCCGTAGTTGGAGTCGGGGTGGGTCGGCGCGACGGCGCGTTCATCGCACCAGAAGACGTCGCTTGCTCCCCAGTCGATGTCGTCGGCGCGCAGCGCGGAGAGCAGCTGCGTGGCGACCGAGCCTCCGGGGATCGCAACACTGACGCGTCGTCCCTCGGCCAACGCACGCTGCGCCGCCTCCTGCACGAGCTGGCGGAGTTGCTGCTGCAACGTGGCGAGCGGCGCCACGACCACCTCGCACTTCGTTGTCATTCGGCCGGCGGGACCTCGGTCGGTTTCGCGCGCGCGTCTCTGGGGTGGCATATTGAAGCCTGGGGAAGCTACCGCTCGAGCATCGGGCGGGCGACGCTTCCGGCGCGGAGCAGTGACCCGACGTGGAGCGACGCATGGAAATCGGAATGGTCGGACTGGGGCGCATGGGGGCGAACATGGTGCGCCGACTGATGGCCGGGGGGCATCGGTGCGTCGTGCACGATCGCACCCCGGACGCCGTCGAGGCGCTGGCGCGCGAGGGAGCGACGGGGGCCACGGCGCTCGCCGACTTCGTTGCCGCGCTCTCGGCGCCCCGCGTCGTCTGGTTGATGGTGCCGGCGGGGGTGGTGGATGCGACGATCGAGGCCATTGCGCCGCTCCTCGCCCCGGGGGACACCCTCGTCGATGGTGGCAACTCCAACTTCCAGGACGATATCGCGCGTGCGGCGCGACTGCGGGAGCGGGGGCTGCACTACGTCGACTGCGGCGTGAGCGGCGGTGTGTGGGGACGTGAGCGCGGCTACTGCCTGATGATCGGTGGCGACGGGGAAGTCGTTAGGCGCCTCGATCCGATCTTCGCCACCCTCGCCCCGGGGGTCGGGGCGGCTCCGCCGACCCCGAAGCGCCCGGCAGATGAGGGGACGGCCCACGAGGGGTATCTCCATTGCGGCCCGCACGGCGCCGGCCACTTCGTGAAGATGGTGCACAACGCCATCGAGTACGGGATGATGGCCGCCTTCGCCGAGGGCTTCAATCTCCTCCAACACGCCGGGGCCGGTCGCGGGGTGCAGGAGCACGACGCCGAGACGACGCCGCTGCGGCACCCCGAGCACTATCAGTACGACTTCGACCTCGGCGAGATCGCCGAACTCTGGCGTCGAGGGAGCGTGATCACGTCCTGGCTCCTCGACCTTTCGGCGCAGGCGCTCGCCACCGACCAGTCGCTGGCGCAGTTCGCCGGGCGTGTGTCGGACTCGGGAGAGGGGCGCTGGACGCTCGCCGCGGCGAACGACCTGGCGGTCCCCGCGCATGTGCTGGCCTCGGCCCTCTTCTCCCGCTTCGCCTCGCGCGGCGAGGGCGATTTCGCCAATCGCATGCTCTCGGCGATGCGCTTCGCGTTCGGTGGCCACCTCGAGAAGGGGGCGACGTGAGCGCTCCGCGATCGGATGCGCTCGTCTTCTTTGGTGTCACCGGCGACCTCGCGTACAAGAAGATCTTCCCTGCGCTCCACGCGATGGCGCGGCGTGGGGCGCTCGACGTCCCGGTCATCGGCGTGGCGTCGTCGGACTGGACCGTGGAGCAGCTGCGCGCGCGCGCCCATGCCAGCATCACAGAGTTTGGGGGTGGGGTCGACGAACGCGCCTTTTCGATCCTGAGCGACCACCTGCGCTACGTGCGCGGCAACTATCGCGAGGGTTCGACCTACGCGGCGTTGCACGAGGCCCTTGGCGGAGCCGAGCACCCGCTGCACTACCTCGCGGTCCCGCCGTCGCTCTTCGGCGACGTCGTGGAGGGGTTGGGGGCCTCCGGGTGTGCGGGCGAGGCGCGCGTCGTGGTCGAGAAGCCGTTCGGGCGCGACGTGTCCTCGGCGCGCGCGCTCAGTACAACGCTCCACGCGCGCTTCGCGGAGTCGGCGGTCTTTCGCATCGACCACTATCTCGGAAAGGAAGCGGTCCAGAACATCCTGTACTTCCGCTTTGCCAACGCCTTCCTCGAGCCCATCTGGAATCGCCACCACGTGGAGAACATCCAGATCACGATGGCGGAGTCGTTCGGCGTCTCCGGACGGGGGAAGTTCTATGAGGAGACCGGGGTCATTCGGGACGTGATCCAGAACCACCTGCTGCAGGTCGTTGGCTTCCTCACCATGGAGCCGCCGACGTCGGCGTACGCGGAGGCCATCCGCGACGAGCAGGCCAAGGTCCTGCGGTCGATCCCCCCGCTCGACCCGGGCCAGCTCGTCCTCGGCCAGTTCGATGGCTATCGACAGGAGGACGGCGTTGCCCCAGACTCGCGAGTCCCGACGTATGCCGCGATGCAGCTGCGCGTCGACTCGTGGCGATGGGCCGGTGTCCCGATCTTCGTGCGCGCCGGAAAGTCGCTGGCGCGTACCGCGACCGAGGTGGTCGTCGAGTTCCAGGCACCGCCGCGGGTCGTCTTCAAGGAGGCGCTCCCGGCCATGGGCAACTACGTGCGATTCCGGCTCGGGCCTCAGGTCTCGATTGCGCTGGGCGTCAGCGCGAAGAAGCCCGGGGAGGCGATGCGTGGCGAGCCCACCGAGTTGGCCCTCGTCCGCCCCAAGAGCGCCGACGAGATGGACGCGTACGAGCGACTCATCGGTGATGCGATGGCGGGGGATACGACGCTCTTTGCCCGGCAGGATGCGGTCGAGGCGGCGTGGGAGATCGTCGATCCGCTCATCAACACGCATGTCGAACCCGAGAAGTACCAACCCGGCACCTGGGGGCCCGCGAGCGCCGCGCGCCTCACCGGTGCCATCGGAGGATGGAACGACCCGCAATGACCGACCGTCAACGCCGGAGCACCGCCAGATGAAAATCCTCGTCGTCGACGTGGGCGGCACGAACATCAAGGTCGCCGGGTCGTGGCGCCTCACCCCGGTCAAGATCCCATCGGGGCCGACCCTTACCGCCAGCCGCATGGTGAAGGCGGTGCAGGCGCTCACCGCCGAATGGGAGTACGATGTCATCTCCATCGGACTCCCCGGACCGGTCCGCGATGGGCGGTCGCTCAAGGAGCCGCACAACCTTGGTGGCGGCTGGCGGCGCATGGATTTCGGGCGTGCCTTCGGGAAGCCCGTTCGCATCGCGAATGACGCCGCCATGCAGGCGCTCGGCAGTTTCGAGGGGGGGCGTATGCTCTTCCTCGGACTCGGTACCGGGCTGGGGAGCGCCATCGTCGACGAGGGGCGACTCGAACCGCTGGAGTTGGCGCACCTCCCCTACCGTCGCAACAAGACCTACGAGGACTACCTGGGGACGCGCGGACTCAGGGCCTACGGACGAAAGCGCTGGAGTCGCCACGTGGACGTCGTGACGGCGCTGCTTCGCGAGGCGCTGCTCTGCGACTACGTCGTCCTGGGCGGCGGCAACGTGAGCAAGCTGCGGCGGCTCCCTGCCCACACACGACGAGGTGGCAACACGCGGGCGGTGGAAGGGGGGCTCCGGCTCTGGGCGGCGGGCGACCATCCGATCGCCAAACGCCTCCCGGGGCGTTAGGCGTCGCGGGATTTCGTTAGGTTCCGCCAATGTTCGGCGGGCGGGGCCGCGTGGGGTGCCCACCCCCCCGGCGCCCGCCGTCTCCCCGCGACCGAGCAGACTGGGGTCCGAACCATCGTAACCCGTGACTGGGCACGACCGTACGGCGTCCGGGATTAGTAGGTATCTTGTCGCCTGCGCCACCATGCGCGGCGCGGTCCGTCCCACACGGGAGAGGAGATGTCTCGGCACGATTCGGTTCGTACGCGTCTGGAAGCGGGCGAGCGGCAGCGCCTCGACGACCTGCTCACCAAGTCGAGTCGTACATTCGCGCTGACGATCCCGCTCCTCCCCGAGCCCACGCGGCTCGAGGTGACGCTCGCGTATCTCCTCTTCCGGGTCGCCGACACGCTGGAGGACGCCACCCGCTGGTCTACCCCCCGCAAGCTGGCGGAGCTCGATGCCTTTGCGGCGCTGGTGGACTCGCGCGATCCGATGCAGGCCTCCTCGCTCGCCCTGCAGTGGGGGGCCGAGCCGCCGCTCGATGAGCCCGGGTACCTCGAGTTGCTGGGTGAGTTGCCCTTCGTGATGCGGGCAACGCGCACGCTCGCCCCTGATTCGTGGGCCATCATCGCGCGTCATACGGTACGGACGACGCGCGGGATGGCGACGTTCGTCTCGCGCGAGACGGACGGGCCGGTGCACCTGCGCGATCTCGCCGACCTGCGCGCGTACTGCTACACGGTGGCCGGGATCGTCGGCGAGATGCTCACGGAGCTCTTCCTCCTCGGGCGCAAGCAGCTGACGGCGATTGCCGGGGAGCTGCGCGCCGACGCCTCGGCCTTTGGCGAGGGGTTGCAGCTGGTGAACATCCTGAAAGACGCCGACGCCGATGCGGCCGAGGGGCGTCGCTTCCTCCCGAGTGGTGCCGATCGCGCCGGGATCTTCCAGCTCGCCTTCGATGGGCTGGACGCGGCGTCCCGCTACTGCGCCCGCCTCGAGGCGGCTGGCGCCGAGCGCGGACTGCTGGCGTCGACCGCGCTGCCAATCGTCCTTGCCCGCGCCACGCTCGAGCGGGTGCAACGCCTGGGCCCCGGCGCCAAGCTGGGGCGTGCGCAGGTGGCGGCACTCGTCGCGCGCCTGCAGGGGGCGATTGCCATCGGCCGGTTGGGCGAGTTCGTCACCGAGGGGCAGACGGTTCGCTCGTAGCGGGGGGCGGTGCGCCGGCGGGGAAGTCGTTAGGCGCCGCCGTTGCACCGGTCGATGACGAGCCTCCGGACGAGCGCTACGCCAAGCGTCCGCGCAACGCGTCGATCGAAGCCGCCAACTCGCCGGTATCTCGCACGCGGCAGAAGAGCGCGCGCCCGTCGCGGCGTCGCAGGTACAGTCCCGGGGTCCGGAGGCCGAGGGTGAGCGGCAGGCAGCGCCACAGCCGTCCCCCCAGCCAGACCTCGGCGAACGATGCCCGCCGGCACTCGAGGATGTCGGATGCGGGAAAGATCACGGAGCGGTAGCTGAGATACTTGACGCGCACCTGGTCCTCGAAGACGAGGACCTTGCGCGGGATGTGCGCCCCGACGGCGACCACCACCGCGATGCTCAGCGCCAGGAGCACGACGTACATCCCCCATTGCAGGAGTGCACCGGGCAGTGGGAAGACGACTGCCTCGAGAAACGGGCGGGCGGCGGCGGCGAGGAGTCGGGCGACCACCGCCGCGGTTCCCCCAACGATCAACAGCGAAACGGCGACGAGGGGGGCGTCGATGCGAATGCGCGCGACGTAGCGCAGCCGGCGCATCTCGGCGGGGCGCAGCATCATCCGACGCAGGAGAGCGACGACCCCCCAGGCTAGCAGCGCGGCCATCGCGACCAGGACCAGCGGTGACAGAGCTAGCGGTCGAAACAGGCGCACGTTGTCGCCGCCGGTGGGGAACCGCTCGCGCAGCACCGCCGCCAGTTGCGCTGGCGTGACCTGCTCGTACAGCGCGACCATGTCGGGCATCGTCCCCCCGCTCCCGGTCGCGAAGAAGAACGAGGCGGCGGCGTCGCTCATCGCGCGGGCACCGGTCGCCCCCAATCGGAATCGTTGCGCGATGGCGTCACGATCGGCCACGAAGGCGCTGTCGGCCTCCGCTCCAGCCCGGAGGCGCGTGACTTCCTCGTCGATCAAGACGCGTACGGCATCGAAGCGCGCGCCATCCGTCGCCGCGTAGAGCGTGACGACCGCCGCATCGCCCAGCATCGCCAGCTGCACGGACGGATGATACACGAGCTTGTCGGCCCCGTAGCGCAGGCGATCGTTCAGTCGCTTGTCGAGGAATTCGCGGAGGAACATGACGAGCACGCGGTCCCGAGACGACGGCGCGGCGCCGCGCAGCTGGCGCAGGTACCGCGCCTCCCGCTGCGGAGTCCAGATGGTGACGTCGCGGGGCTGTACCTGCACGACGCCGCGTGGCAGCGTCGCTGCCGGTCGCTCCGGCAGCCGGCCGAAGCGCTCGCTCACTGCGGTCCATGCTGAATCCGTCGACATCCCCCCGGCGATCACCAGCGTCATGTTCGAGGGGACATAGAAGCGCTGCATGAAGTCCCGCACGTCGTCGGGCGTCGTGCGATTGAGGCTGCGGTACGGATAGAAGTCGCGATCGGCCACCGTCTCCAGCCCGAAATCGCGCATCCAGCTGCTGGCCCTGCGCAGGGATGGCGGATCGAGATAGAGGGCACGAATCCAGTCCACCGCGCGTCGCGGCGTGGCACCCATCTCGAGGAGGATCGGCGGTCGTTGCTGGTCGAGCAGCGCCTGGGAGATGGGACGTTCCTCGACGAGGCGGGCCATCCAGGCGATGGCCGCCGGGGCGTGCTGTGCAGGGATCGTGACCCGGAAGAGCGTGCGGTCGGCCGAGGTGTTGGCGGAGATCTTGCCGCCCAGCGACTCGACCTGCTGGTTGAGCGCCCGTTCGGAAAGCCCGGGGCGGTCGCCAAAGACGAGGTGCTCCGCAAAGTGCGCGAGTTCCTCACGGCCGGCCGGATCGAGCGAGGAGCCCCCGCCGACGATGAGGGTCACGTCGACACTCGGCTCGTCCACGAAGCGCTTGAGCCAGACCTTGAGCCCGTTGGGGAGGGTCCTCGTCTCGATGCCGGCGAAGGCGTCCCCGCCCTGCGCGTCGAGGGGGGCGCAGGGGAGGGCGACTCCCAGGAGCAGGGAGGCAGACCAGCGGATGGCACGTCGCCACTGCGCCGCAGGCGGACGGAGGGTGTGGAACATCCGCGCGATGCGGCCCATCGGTCCCTCCGGCCCGGGCGTGCCGTTGGGGCGCCGGGGGCGGAGGGCGTGGTGTCGCGGAGGGGGCGGGAGGTGAATCGGCGGGGTGCGCACGTCGGCGAAGCTCGCCCGTCCGGCATCGCAGGTCAAGGTGAGCGTGGTGATCTCGTTAGGTGGCCGTCGATCCCCTCTCGTGCCGTCCGGCCCATCGGGTCCGACGGCGGGACGGGCGATGCCGGCGAGCGCGCGAGGTGTGCGGGTGAGGCGTTCGGGTGAGGCGTGTGCGCGAGGCGTGCGGGTGAGGCGAACGGGAGAGGCACGCGGGCGAGGCCCGTGGGATCAGGTCCTGGTGGCGAGACTGGTGCGCGAGGCGTGTGTGCAGCTGACGGTGGCCAAGCGGGGTGCGCGTGTGATGCGCATCACATTGCGCGACTCGCAGCGGCGAGTTGGGGAACGACACCTCGCAGGCGCGCGCTGCGGTGAGTATCGTTGGCGCAGCCGTCGCCCCGACGCGACGCGTCGGAGACCACCCGTCAGAGGATCACCACATGGATCGGCGCACCGACCCCGAAACGTCACCCGAGATGTTGCATGGAGTTGGTCCTTCCGGGATGCCGTGGGTGCGCCGGGCGCCGGCGTGGCCGGGCGTGTTGGTGCCGAGGTGAACGTGTCGCGACATCCGGCGTCGTATCGGGACCCGAGCGGGCACGTGTACATGCAGGACGGACGGGTCTTTCGCACCGTGCTCCCCGCCGGAGTGGCCGACTACGAGTTCGTGCGCGACAGCGGGCTGGCCCGGCGCCTCACCGAGCGCGGCTGGCTGATCGCGGCGACCGAGGTTCCCCGCGATACGGTTCCCGTGGATGGCACGCCGCACGCCTACGTGCTCGAGCACCCGCGTCTCGCGGTCCAGTCGTATCCCTATGAGTGGTCGTTTCCGGCGCTCAAGGATGCCGCGTTGCTGCAGCTGGACATCCAGCTCGAGGCGCTGGCGGCCGGTGTGATGTTGAGCGATGCATCGGCCTACAACGTCATGTTCGACGGTTCCACGCCGGTCTTCATCGACTATCTCTCGTTCCGGCGCTACCGCGAGGGCGAATTCTGGGCGGGGCACCGCCAGTTCTGCGAGCAGTACCTCAATCCGTTGCTCCTGACGGCGTATGCCGGCGTCCCCTTCCAGCCCTGGTACCGCGGCGCCATGGAGGGGATTCCGCCGGCCCTGCTGGCCAACGTCCTCCCTGTCAGGCGCAAATGGTCGTGGCGCGTGATGACGCACGTGGTCCTGCAGGCCTCGATGGAGCGGCCCAATGCCAACGACAAGGCGGCCGCGGCGTCGAAGCTGCAGCTCCCGCTGGCGAGCCTGCGAAGCATGCTCGGCTCCCTGCGCAGCTGGATCGCCGAACTCCAGCCGTCACCCAACCGCCCGAGCATCTGGTCGGGCTATGCCTCGGACAACTCGTACACCACGCCGGAGGCGACGCTCAAGCGCGCGTTCGTGGAGCGCTTTGCAGCGGCGGAGCGCCCCAAGGTCCTGCTCGATATTGGGTGCAACACCGGCGACTACAGCGCGGTGGCGCTGCGGGCGGGTGCAGGCGCCGCGGTGGGGTGGGAGTCCGACGCCGGCGCGCTCGACGCTGCCTACCTGCGGGCCCGCAAGGACGGGCTTCGCTTCCTCCCGCTCTGGGGCGACGCGGTCAACCCCAGCCCGGGACAGGGGTGGGCCGGGAGCGAGCGCCAGAGCCTTCCCGCGCGCATGGAGGTGGACGCGGTGCTGGGATTGGCGCTCATCCACCACATGGCCATCGCCCGGAACGTTCCGCTCCCCGCGGTCCTGCACTGGTTGATCGATCGCGCGCCTGCGGGCATCATCGAGTTTGTGCCGAAGTCCGATCCGATGGTGCAGCAGCTGCTGCGGCTGCGCGCCGACATCTTCGACGACTACGCCGAAGAACGGTTCCTGCACGTCCTGCAAGGGCGCGGCGAGATCGTGGAGACCTGCCGACTGCCTACCTCCGGTCGCCTGCTGGCCTGGTACCGCCGTCACTAGGCGGTCGCTAGGCGGCGCGGCGCGCCGGACTCATCCGCGCTAGCGGCCGGGTGTTCGCGGCAATCGGCGACCGCGCCGGTCTCGCCGGGCGGCCTGGTCCGTGGTGTGCGCCCGGCAGGCGCAACCGCTGTGCACCGGACGGGGCAGAAGAGGCACGAAGCTGACGGCCCCATCCGTTGGGCCCGCGCACGCGATGGGGTGGCCGCACGCCGAGCGGATTCGGTCTCCCAGGAACAACCGGCGGTGTGCAGCCGCGACGTCGGCCGAGCCCGCTTGGCGTATGTGATCTGAGTGCTGGCACAACGGCCCCACTGGTGACATAATGCGCCTTTCGCGTCGTGACGTGTTCGTGACCATGATGTGGCACTAGAGGGGTGGCGAGATGTATCTGGACCAGAACTCGGGCAGCATCCTCGTGCAGGCGATCGTCGGCGGGGCCGTCGGTATTGGTGCGATCGTGAAGCTGTATTGGTTCAAGCTGCGCACGCTTGGACGTCGCGCGGAGGACGCGTCGCACCCGGAGTGATCCGCGTGCGGCCGACGTTCGGCGCATCCCGCACGGGCGCTCGTCCACTGGCCGTGCGGCGCTTGCGGCTGACGGTCGCGTTCGGCGTTAGGGGAGGCGCGGAGCGAGCGCCCGAGCGGACGCACATCGGCGATGCCCCGTCTGAGGGACCGGTCGCTCGCCTCCCGCGGTCCGCCGGTGACGGCCGGCCACTCCACCGCTTCGTACCGGAGTGAGCCCGGACCCAACCGCACGATTCGCCGCCACCGGGATTGCGGCGTCGGCGCTCGCGCTCGTCGTTCCGTTCTGGAACTACCTGCACTTTCATCGCTACAGCCCGGTCGGGTCGGATGCGCTGGCGGTGGCCGGTGCGTTGGCGCTCGCTGGCGCATTGATTGGCGCGGTGGTCGTGCGGACGCACGCCGCCGTCGCCCGTGCCCTTCTCACGGCGACCCTGCTCTTCGTCAGCGCCGACCTGTTCGCCGACATCGGTGGGTACCATCTGGTCGTGTTTGGCGTCCTCCTGGTCGCGACGTGGCTACTGCGTGTGCACGTGTTGGGCATCGTGTTGGCCGTCCTGGTCGCGGTCCTGCTCTCGACCATCGTCGCCGGTGGACGCGAAGCGCCGGCGGTGCAGCGGGCCAACGGCCAGCCACGGCGCGGCACGCGTCCGCCGCTCTTGCACCTGATCGCCGACGAGCACATCGGCGTCGAGGGGATCCCCGCGGCGATCCCCGGTGGTGTGGAGGCCAAGGCGGCGCTGACCGCGTTCTACGTGGAGCACGGCTTTCGGCTCTACACGCGTGCCTACTCGCGGTACCACCTGACGGCGGATGCGATTCCGAACGCCCTCAACTTATCCCAGCGCGACACGGGAGGGGCGTGGTTAGGCCCGGGGAAGGTCACCTTTCCAGCGCCGCTCACGAAGAACGCGTACTTCGATCGCCTGTCCGCGGCCGGCTTCGACGTGCGGTCGTACCAGCCGGGGTTCCTCGACTATTGTGGCACCAAGGGGGTGGCGCCGGTCGCCTGCTTCATGGTTCCGGCGAATTCGGTGGGGAACCTCCCGGCGCTCTCGCTCGCTTGGACGGCGCGAACGCGGCTACTCGTGCAACACTGGCTGGCGAACAATTCGTCGCTCTACGCCCTCGCCAATGCGTTCTACAACGAACGACTGCGTCCCGCGCTCATCGCGCGCCACCCGCCGGCGCCGGACTGGGCCCGCACGACGTATCCCCTGGGCCCGGCCGGAGGGCTGCGGATCCTGCAGACGATCGCGCGCGACATCGACACGCTCCCCGACCTGCGCGGGACGGCGTTCTTTGGACACGTGCTCCTGCCACACGCGCCCTACATGCTGGATGCGGGCTGCCTCGTCACGTCGATGCTCTTCGACCAGCCGTCGCAACGCGAGCTCCGGCAGCTGCATGTCTCGGCGCAGCGCCGAGCGCTGTACCAGCGCTACTGGCCGCAGCTGCGATGCCTCACCGCGCGCGTGGGGGCGCTCGTCGGACAGCTCGAGGCTCGGGGCGCGCGCGATGCGGTGGTCATCGTGCACGGTGACCACGGTGCACGCATCGGTGCACCGATTCCTCCGGTCGGGCAGGCCTTCACGCGCGAGGACTTCGATGACTTCTACTCGACGCTGTTCGCCGTGCGCGCCCCTGGAATCGTGCCGGGACTCGATAGCAGCATCGTGTCGATCGGCGAGCTCCTCGCGGGGCTGGCCGCGAGCGAGTTCTCCCAAGTGAAGGTCGAGTCCGATCCCGCTCCGTTCGTCTTTCGCACGGGCGATGAAGACTCCCCTCGCCGAGTCCGTGCCCCCATCCCGCCGCGGTGAGGGGAGAGGTGGTGTGACGTGCGTCGCATCTCACGTGTTGTCGGTGCCGTGTGGTCGGGCGGAGGTTGGGGCACTTTCGCCTCCCCCCTTGCGCGACTCGGCCGTTCGCCAAAGATTGGCTGCACCATGCTGAACGCGCCCAAGGCCTCACTCTTTAGCTTTACGTGGTATCTCGGCTTCCGGGAATCCGGGGGGCGGAGATCGCGCGCGTGACCAGGCGGTAACGGTCCAACACCAGCGTCGATTCTGCGGCCCCCGAAAGCTCGGGGGCCTTTTTCTTGTACGTGATCCACACGGTCGTCCTTCGTCGAGGTATTCATGTCCGACACGCCGCTCGTCGCCCGGTCGCACCAGCGCGACCACGCGTCCACCGAAGTCTCGGTGGGGCTCATCCATCCAGGCGCCCGTGAGGTCACGATCGGCGGCGGCGCCTTTGTCGTGGCGGCGGGACCATGCTCGGTGGAGGATGGTCCGATGATCCTGGAGTCGGCACGCGCGGTCGCCGCGAGCGGGGCCCGCCTGCTGCGCGGTGGCGCGTTCAAGCCACGCACGTCACCGTATGCCTTTCAGGGGCTGGGGACCCAGGGACTCGAGCTGCTGGCGGAGGCGCGCGCCGCGACCGGGCTCCCCGTGGTGACCGAGGTGCTCGACGTGCGACAGGTCGAACTGGTCGCGCGCTACGCCGACGTCCTGCAGATTGGTGCACGGAACATGTACAACACACCACTCCTTGCGGCTGTCGGAGAACTCGGGCTTCCGGTGCTGCTCAAGCGCTTCTTCGCCGCCACGATTCGCGAGCTCATCTCGGCGGCCGAGTACATCGCGGTGCGCGGCCACACGCGCATCATCCTGTGCGAGCGCGGGATTCGCACCTTCGAGTCGTCGACGCGCAGCACGCTCGACGTGGCGGCGATCCCGGTGCTCAAGCGGGAGACACACCTCCCGGTGCTCGTCGATCCGAGTCATGCCGCTGGGCGCGCCGATCTCGTTGCGCCGCTGGCCTGCGCGGCGCTCGCGGCCGGGGCCGATGGGTTGATCGTCGAGGTGCACCCAAACCCTGCGAGCGCGCGGTCCGACGCCGACCAGTCGCTGTCCTTCGCGCAATTCGACGCGATGATGCAGCAGCTGGCGACGATCGCAACGGCGCTGCAGCGTCCGATCGTGCCATTGCACGACGAGGCACGCGTCCTTCCGATCGGTGCGCCCCCCCGGCGCACGCGCGCGATTCGCGCGGGGAGCCTCGGATGACGGCGGCGCGATGGCGAGCGGACGCGGATGACCTCAAGGAACGGCTTCGTCCCACGGGCGGAGAGCAAGCGGTGGTCGCCTTTCAGGGAGAGCGGGGGGCGTACGGACACCTGGCGATCGATCAACTCTGGGGTGGGCGTGCCTGGGTGCTGCCGTGCTGGAGCTTTGGCGACGTCATCGCGGCGGTGGAGCGGGGGAGCGCTGGCTATGCCGTCCTCCCCGTGCATAACGAGATCATCGGGGCGATCCCCGGCGTACGCGAGGCGATCGAGGAGGCCGGGCTGGAGCAGGTCGGCGTGGTGCGGCAGGCTGTCCGGCATTGCCTGCTCGGGAGTCCCGGGAGCACGCTCGTCGACATTTCCGCCGTCTACTCCCACCCGGCCGCACTCGCCCAGTGCCGCGCCTTTCTCTCCCGCCACCCGGCGATGGTCCCGCGCGAGGCGTACGACACGGCGGGGGCCGCTCGCGATGTGGCGGCGCGCGGCCGGCGTCACGAGGCCGCGATCGCCTCGGAAGGGTGCGCCGAGCGATACGGGTTGCAGCTGCTGGCCCGCGACGTCGGCGACCGCGACGACAACGCGACGACCTTCGCGATCCTGCGGCGCGGGAGCTAGCATGCCGATCCGCGCCATCAAGGGGGCGACAACGGTCTCGGTCGACTCGGCGCGCGAGATCTGCGTCGCCACCGCCGAACTGCTGCACGCCATGCTGTCGGAGAACGCGCTCCGTGTCGAGCACGTCGTGAGCCTGATGCTGACGGCGACGCCGGATCTTCGCAGCGAGTTTCCTGCCCGTGGTGCGCGCGATGCGGGGTGGGGTGAGGTGCCGATGCTCTGTGCCCAGGAGATCGACGTCCCTGGGGCACTGCCGCGCTGCATCCGGGTGCTGGCACACGTGGAGCTGACGGCGGGACATCCGGTGCGTCACGTGTACCTACGCGACGCGCGCGGGCTCCGCCCCGACCTGCCGGCGTCGAGCGGGTGAAGGGAGTCCCGGATGTTCCGCCTCCCGCGGGGGTCGGTCAGCGCATGCGTTGCACGCGCTGGGCGATTTCGGCTCCCACCTCGGCGGTGCTGTGGGCACGCAGGCCGGGGAGGGTGATGTCCGGGGTACGCCAGCCATCCTCGAGCGCGGAGTCGACGGCCTGTTCTACCGCCAGGGCCTCGTCGTGAAGTTCCAGCGAGGTGCGGAGCATCATGGCGACGCTCAGGACCGTCCCGACCGGGTTGGCCTTCCCCTGGCCGGCGATGTCGGGGGCCGAGCCGTGAATGGGCTCGTACAGCCCGACGCGTCGCCGCCCTCCCGTGCGTGGATGGCCTAACGACGCACTGGGCAGGAGCCCGATCGATCCGGCGATCACCGCGGCCTCGTCGGTGAGGATGTCGCCGAAGAGGTTCTCGGTGACGATCACGTCGAAGCGCGTCGGGTTCATCATGAGGTGCATGGCGCAGGCATCGACGAGCATGACGTCGTACGTGACATCGGGGAACTCGTCGCGCATCACACCCTCCGCGACGGAACGCCAGAGTCGGGACGTCTCCAGCACGTTTGCCTTGTCGACCGACGTGACCTTGTGCCGCCGGGTGCGCGCGAGCTCGCCGGCCGTGCGCACCACGCGTTCGACTTCTGCGGCGGTGTAGGTGCAGTCGTCGCTGGCCACCTCGTCCCCATCCTTCCCGGTGAACCGCCGCTTCTTTCCGAAGTACAGTCCGCCGGTCAGTTCGCGCACGACCACGAGGTCGACGCCCGCGAGCCGCTCCGGGCGCAACGGCGAGAAGTCGCGTGCAACGCCAGAGACGCGCACCGGGCGGATGTTCGCATAGGTTCCCATGATCCGCCGCAACGCCAGAAGCCCGCGCTCCGGGCGCTCGGCGAGCGAGGGGTCGTCCCATTTCGGGCCGCCGACGGCGCCTAACAGCACCGCGTGGGCGCGGTGCGTGAGGTTGGCCGTGGCGACGGGGAGCGAATGCCCCGTGGTCTCGATCGCGGCGCCGCCGATGAGTCCGTACTCGATGTCGAACCGGTGTCCGAATCGGTCGCCGACCGCGGCGAGGACGCGAAGTGCCTCGTCGATGACCTCGGGACCGACCCCGTCACCGGGGAGCGTGGCAATGTGGGCGTGCACGACGGAGGGGTGAGGACTGGTTAGGCGATCGTGGAAATGGCGGCCGGATGCGACTGTTCGTACCGAGCGATCTCGTCGTCGGCGCCGAGCAGGAAGCCCAGCTGGTCGATCCCTTCCAGCAGGCAATGGCGGGCGAACGGGGCCAGGGCGAAGCCCCACGTGTCTTGGCCGACGAGCAGTCGCTGCGACGCGACGTCCACGACTGCAACGACGTCGGGGTGCAGGGCAAGGTGTTCGACGATTGCGGCGTGCGCTTCCCGGTCGAGTTGCACCGGGACGATCCCGTTCTTGAGCGCGTTGTTGCGAAAAATGTCGGCGAACGATGGGGCGACAACGGCCTGGAAGCCGAAATCGGCGAGCGCCCATGGGGCGTGCTCTCGTGAGGAGCCGCAGCCAAAGTTGCGCCCGCCCACGAGGATGCGACGCTCGCTCGCCCCGGGGGCGTTGAGGATGAAGTCGCTCCGTGGCGTTCCGTCGGCGGTGTAGCGCCAGTCGGCGAAGAGGTGCGTCCCGAGTCCACGTCGTTCAGTCGTCTTGAGGAAGCGGGCGGGGATGATCTGGTCGGTGTCGATGTCGTCGGTGGCCAGGAGGACCGCGCGACTCTCGATACGAGTGAGTGGGGGCATCGTCAGGCGAGGGATCGGACGTCGGCGACGGCACCGCGGATGGCGCTGGCGGCGGCGGTGAGCGGCGAGGCAAGCAGGGTTCGCCCTCCCTTGCCCTGTCGCCCCTCGAAGTTGCGATTGCTGGTGCTCACGGCATACTGGCCAGGTGCAATCTGGTCGCCGTTCATGGCGATGCACATCGAGCAGCCGCTCTCGCGCCACTCGGCCCCCGCGTCGCGGAAGACGTGGTGCAACCCCTCCGCCTCGGCCTGCCACTTGATGGCCTGCGAACCGGGGACGACCAGCATGCGCACGTGCGGGGCGATGCGGCGCCCGGCAAGGACCCCGGCGGCAGCCCGCAGGTCGCCCAGGCGCGAGTTGGTGCAGCTGCCGATGAAGACCACGTCGATGCGCTGGCCGGCGATCGGCTGTCCGGGCTCGAGCCCCATGTAGCGCAGCGACTGTTGCAGCTGCGCACGATCGGTGGGATCGGTGACGGCCGCGAGTTCGGGGACATGTCCAGTGACCGGGATCGTCATCCCCGGGTTGGTCCCGTACGAGACCATGGGCGTGAGGGACTCGGCGTCGAGGACAATCGTGCGGTCGTAGGACGCGCCCTCGTCGGAGCGATACGACGTCCAGCGTTCCACCGCTGCTTGCCAAGCGGCGCCGGTGGGGGAATGCGGGCGGCCGGCGAGCCACGAGAAGGTGGTCTCGTCAGGCGCCACGAGACCGGCGCGCGCCCCGGCCTCGATCGACATGTTGCAGACCGTCATGCGCCCCTCCATGTCGAGGGCGCGGATGGTCGATCCGGTGTACTCGATGACGTGTCCCGCGCCGCCAGCCACGCCAATGCGGGCAATAACGGCGAGGATGATGTCCTTGGCGGTCACGCCGGGGCCGAGTCGCCCGTCGACGCGGACCTCCATCGTCCGGGGGCGCGACTGGAGGAGACACTGCGTGGCCAGGACGTCGGCGACTTCGGACGTCCCGATGCCGAAGGCCAGCGCCCCAAAGGCGCCGTGCGTGCTCGTGTGCGAGTCGCCACAGACGATCGTCATCCCCGGCTGCGTGAGTCCCTGCTCGGGGCCGATGACGTGCACGATGCCGCGCGCCGGGTGGTCGAGGTCGAAGAGTGGGATGCCGTAGTCCCGGCAGTTGCGCTGCAGGGTGTCGAGCTGCGCGGCCGCCTGCGGATCGGCGACGGTGAGCGTCCGCGTCCCCGCAGAGAGGGCGGTCGGCGTGGAGTGGTCCATCGTGGCGATGGTCCGTCCCGGGCGGCGTACCCGGAGCCCGCGCGACCGCAGCTCGCTGAAGGCCTGCGCCGAGGTCACCTCGTGGACGAGGTGGAGGTCGACGTAAAGGACCGCGGGGGTGTCCGGCGTCTCCGGCCGGACCAGGTGCGCGTCCCAGATCTTCTCCAGCATCGTGCGCGGGGGGCGCCCCGCGGCATTGCTGCTGACGGAGACGGACGATGCCGGCGTCGTGGCGCCGCGGCTCATGTGGGGCTCGCGGCGGACAGCGCTGCCACCCCCTGCGCCGGGGTGTGGAGCGCACTGCTGTCGCCACCACGGCCCCGCAGCAGCGAGTTGAGGGCGCTTACGTAGGCTTCGGCCGTGGCCACGAGGATGTCGGTGTGGACCGCGAAGCCGGTGAAGCGCACCCCGCGCGGGGCGTCGTCCTGTGGATGTTCGTGGGTGATCGTCTCGTGGGTTGGACGCAGGCGCACCGTCACGCCACCGATCGCGTTGATTCCTTCCGTGATGGCATCGACCGAGAACTCGACCAGCTCGGCCACGTCACCCACGACCTGGTTGATGGCGGCACATACCGCGTCGACCGGGCCGTCGCCCTGTGCCGCGGCGACGAGCGGGACGCCATCGG